>JGI12316J15310_10000462_pt4 | contig 37820 bp, 32 predicted proteins | sample MarCyaLeptolynsp_FD_15310 | JGI IMG/M metagenome (IMG submission 15310)
AACTGCATCATTAAATGGTTTTGACACTAAAATTACTGGTACAACTGGTGATTACAGTAAGACAGCTGGAAGTGATGTGGCAGTCATTACATCGGGTATTCCGCGTAAACCTGGTATGACAAGAGAAGAACTGATCAGTACAAATGCGGGTATTGTTAAATCTGTAGCTGAGAGCTTAATCAAAGAATCTCCTGAAGTGATCATTATTGTGGTTTCGAACCCAATGGATACAATGACTTACCTGACACACAAAGCAACCGGTCTTCCAAAGCACAGAGTAATTGGCATGGGTGGGGCACTAGACTCTGCTCGATTTAAGTATAGACTTGCAGAAGCTGTTGAAGCACCGATATCTGATATTGACGGAATGGTAATTGGTGGTCACAGCGATACGGGTATGATTCCTTTGACAAGATTGGCTACTCGCAATAGTGTACCAGTTTCAAAGTTTGTGAGCGAAGAAAGACTTGAAGAAGTGAAGCAAGCCACGAAGGTAGGAGGCGCAACCCTAACTAAACTATTGGGTACATCGGCTTGGTATGCTCCGGGTGCTGCGGTATCAGCTATGGTTCAGGCAATTGCCAATGATTCGAAAAAAATGTTCCCTTGTTCTTGTCTGTTGAACGGTGAATATGGTCTGGATGATATTTGCATTGGGGTGCCTACTATTATTGGAGCTCAAGGTGTAGAGTCAATTGTTGAGATTGAGTTAAGTGATGCTGAACAAGCAGATTTAACTGCTAGCGCTGAGGCGGTAAGAAAAACTAACGGATTGCTCTAAGCTCAATCCGTCTTAAAAGAAAAAACCAGATGTTTCGTTTGAAGCATCTGGTTTTTTTATGGTCATCTTGAGAATTTCTAATTCTCGAAAATTGTCTTCCCTTTCTTATTCATGAGTCTATATTTACTCTGACTTAAGATCGATATGTTTTCACTAGTTTCCAAGGGCTTGTTTTGAGTATCAATGAAGTAGATAATGGCATCTTCTTTTGGCTTTAGTTTGTGTTTACTGCCAGAAGCCACTTCAACCTTTGTCACCTGTTCACCGGAGCCGTAAGCGTTCAGTCCAACCTGAAACTGAATTTTGACATCACCGTTTTCATAATACTCTTTAAAGGATCCAAAAAGTTTACTGAAAGTATAATTCCGCTCGCTTTTGATACTTCCATTAGGAAAGAACTCAGTAGCAAGGCCATGCAGGCGACCTTCAAGCACCCTATAACGAAATTTCAGGGTCTCATTTTCATAATAGTCAATGATTTCACCTGTGATCAGGCGATCATCAAATTTGTAAAGCCCATTCGCAAATTCTACTTCTGAAATTAGAACTTTGTCAGAGCTGGAGTTTACAGGTAATAATAGCACGGTTAGCGCTATTAACTGCGTCAGTAATATCCTCATTATCAGTCATTTTTGATTAATCAAACCATCAATTAGCGTTTGCCAGCACATTGATACCTGCAATCAAAAGTCAAGTGTCAAGTCGATAACGTAAAATTCCATTAAAAGTGTCAGATATACAATACAAAAAAAGAATGTTTACATCTTATTCTTTGTAACTGACCAATTGTCAACAGTTTGTCTACATTATTTTCTTTTTACTTTGACACAGTTGGTTCAAGAATAGTTTGAACGGTGAATTAAAAAGAACACAGGTGTAGGTTTGAATACACAAGTCTGTAATTTTGAACGTTAGAGGTTTAGAATTTCGAAGAGAGTTGAAGTTAAAGGGTCTATTTTTTGTTTTAGTTCTAATGGTTGTACTTGGGTATTTCTTGTACCCCTCATTTACTAGTTCAAAAGCGAGTTTGAGGCTTCTTATTCCTGAAACAGCATCCATTGCCTTGCAACTAGAAAACCCTCAGAAGACCCTAGCTAAACTTGAAGCGTTAAGTTGGTATAGGGCCTTCCAGTCAATTCCTGTAATAAAAGTATTGGAGTTGGGGCTTTCAAAAATTGACTCGTTGGAAAACAACCAAGCCTTAAGTTCCAAAATCTCTAGACTACCCTTATGGATAAGCCTTCATACAACCTCAAGCGATGATCTATCTGCGCTTTATACCTTGAAGAGTACTGGATTCGATTGGGTCCCCGATAATTTAAGGGCTCTTCTGAGTAAACTGCTAAGTCGAGATGTTGATCTGAGTAATCAACAATTTAATGGAAAGGAGATATGGACTTTTCAATCACAGGAATTTAGTATTTCTGCGCTCATCGAGGGAGAGTATCTGGCTTTCTCCGAGAATCCAGTTCTGGTTGAAGATGTGGTTCGTGCGATTCAAGTACCCGAAAGTCGCTTGTTAAAAGAAACGGAAGCCTTTAGTAATTCTGGTGATTTAAATATCATTATCAACAGTTCCAGACTGTCAGAATTGAATGCAGTATTCTTCGAGTCCCAGAGCTTTACCGATTTGGGTGAGCATACAGAGGGAAACCTGATATTTGATATTGATTTCAAGAATAAGGGCCTGACATTCCGTGGTAGTGGCCAAAATATTTCAGAGGCCAGAAGACCAGCTTCGATTTTCGCTGAAAACCTGATACCTATAACATCGAATACATTTTCCTGGAAACCAATAGAAATCAATTCAGACCCTTGGAAAAACCTGTTCAAAGGTGATTTGTGCAGTGTTGAAATTGATAAGGGTGGCAACCTGACAAGTAAGGTATTTTTATTCTCACTCACTGATACTACAAATTTGAGAGGCATAATGAATGACCTTGCAACGGAGAATCTTGGTGAGAAGGATTCAATGATTTATAAAGAGCGATTTGTTAATTCAGATATTGGGTTTATTGATAATAGTCGGTTATTGAATGAACTGCTATCAAACAATACCACAACATTCAAATCACCTTACTTCACCATCGTTCAGGGTTTCTTGGTCATGTCTGATGACAATGATGCTTTGAAAATAATTCTCAATGATTTGGAAAACGAAACTACTTGGGGAAGATCTGTTGACAGGAGAAAAACCATTGACGACCTGATTCAAGAAACAGATTTGACTGTGGTGAGAGATTTTGAATTTGCAGCCGACCCTTTGAGGAATAGGCTTAAGCAGAAGTGGGAGTCTTTTGTTGGAGAGAGCCCAGAAATACTCTCTGTTTTGAAATTGCTAATGCTTCAGATCAATCGTACAAATAAAAATATCTTAGTAGCTGGTGATCTATCATTTAACACTGTTTACGAAAGCCCAGAAGGCAATGAAGGTAGAACAGAAGAGCTTCTTGTACGAGCTAATGTTTTTGGTGACGCTGATTTGACATCCAAAGCACATGTGGTCAGAAACCATAATGATGCGAGCTTGGAAGTTGTTTTTCAAGATGCTGACCAGCAGCTTTATTTAGCCAATAAACAGGGTGAGGTGCTCTGGAAAAGAAAGGTTAATGGAGCGTTGAGCGGAGAAATTCACCAAATCGATTTCTATAATAACAAGAAACTACAATACCTGTTTTTCACAGATTCATTAATCCATTTAGTGGATAGAAATGGAGATGACGTAAGCGGATTCCCTGTGAACTATGATCAGGGCTTACCGATTGAGGGTACAGCCATTATTGATTATGACAACAATAAGCGCTATCGCTACTTGACAAAAGATAGGCGTGGAAATTTGTACTTATACAATAAGGAAGGCTTGCCTCTTGAAGGATGGCGACCCAAATCAGTAGGTGGTGATTTACTTCAGATACCTTTTCACACCAGGGTAAGAGGGCGTGATTGTTTTGTGGTTGTTGAGACGACCGGTCGGATACATCTACTCAATAGAAGAGGAGAGGAATACGAAGGTTTTCCCGTGAATATAGATAAGCGTTTTTCTGGAAAGGTCGCCTTAACTAAGGGGGCAAACTTCAATCAGACCCTAATTTCGGTTAGTACTGTAGATGGTGAGTTAATACAAGTTGATTTAAACGGCAAATTGGTTAATCGCAAACAGTTGCTCAGAGCATCAGGAAGTGAGTTCAGTTTAGTTGATGATGCGCTAAATACAACTTTTAGTATTGTCAGGAATGATGGTAGGGTGCTCACCATGTTTGACAAGAATGGAGATGAGCTTTTTTCTATAAACTTCCCTAACTCCAAATCAATAAGAGTTGATCAGTATAATTTTAGAAATGGAAAAGAGGTTTTTGCAATCCGGGATTTGACAGAAGAGGTCTTTCGGTTAGTCGATCGACAGGGGAGGTTCCTGACTTCTTTGATACCTGCCAGCCAACCAGTGAGCATACTTTTTTATCAGAATAGACTCGAATACGAAGTGTTTGTTAACTTCGCAGATCAGCTCAATATTTATGCAGTTAAGCCACTTTAAACCCTTACGTGCCTGTCTGGTACTAGTTTTCTTTTTTGGAATGCTGACTTTGAAAGGTCAAGAGACTGAGCTACCCTCTTCTTTCAGTACACCATATGATGTCATCTATAACCATCTTCAATATTTGCAAGAAGGGACAAGGAATGAGGCTCAATCTGCCAAGTCACTCTTCTCCAGAGGTAAAGAACAAGGTGAGCTAGAGCAATTAGCCATAGAGTTAAAACAGATATTTGATGGCTCAGGTAATTATATCAGACTTGAAGATTTGCCCCGTACGACTGACTATTTTGATTCACTAACGCAAAAGCACAGATACATACTGACCTCGGACTTTCCAGATATCTATGTAGAAAAATATGGGAACCGGTGGCTTTTCTCAGAACGTACAGTTACTGAAATAGATGATATTCACAAACAGGTTTATCCTTTTGGTACAGATAAGCTTTTAAATCTATTGCCTAAGCTTGGGAACAAGAAGTACTTAGGATTACACTTATGGCAGTATCTAGGCATTCTGATACTGATCTCACTGGGCTTTGTATTACATTTTATCCTGATTTTTGTAATAAAGACGCTACTCGTAAGAGTTATGCATCGCTATGGAAAGATCGACTTAGCCCGAGATGTTCTTATACCCGCAGCAAAGCCTTTTAGCTTAATGATTGTTGCAGAGGTATCAAAAATACTTGTGCCAACACTTCAGTTGCCACCCTTTATTGCAGTGAACCTTATTCTGGTTGCTCGGGCCCTAGTCCCATTTTTCGCTACCATATTCTTTTACAAGTTGGTTGATATACTAGGCTTGTACTTTGAACGAATGGCGGATAAATCTGCCAATACGCTCGATGACCAGCTGGTTCCACTAATTAGAAAAATCCTAAGAGTATTTGTAGTGATCATCGGGGTCATAGCTATTCTTAGCAGTTTTAAATTTGACATTCTGCCCCTATTGACCGGACTTTCAATTGGTGGTTTAGCTTTTGCATTAGCTGCTCAGGATACGCTAAAGAACTTTTTTGGTTCATTAATGATATTTATAGATCGCCCATTCCAAATCGGAGACTGGGTGACTTCGGGTGAGATTGATGGCACGGTGGAAGAAGTTGGTTTCAGGTCTACGAGAATTAGAACTTTCAGAGATTCAGTCATGTATGTGCCTAACAGTATTATATCGAATAGCACGGTTGATAATCATGGCCTGAGAAAGTATAGGAGGTTCTATACCAAGCTCTCAGTCACCTACGATACACCTGCCAGGTTGATAGAGGTCTTTGTAAAGGGTGTTGAGAAAATTGTACTGAATCACCCAGAGACGAGGAAAGATTATTATAACATTTTCTTGAATGACTATGCTGCTAGTTCACTAGATGTGATGCTCTACATATTCTTTGAAGTGCCCGATTGGACTGCGGAGTTGCGTTGCAGACAAGAAATAATGCTAGAAGTCAACAAGTTAGCTGAACATCTAGGAGTGCGTTTTGCATTCCCGACACAAACTTTGATGATCGAGCAAACTCCTGGACAACTTTCCTTGACTCCGAACTACAAACAGACTGAGGAGGAAATGAATAAGGAGTTAGAGGCTTACTTTGCCAAGCACAATAAAAAGTAAATCATAATGCATTTTGATACCAAAGCCGTACATGCCGGTGTAGAGCCAGATCCATCTACTGGAGCGATTATGACACCTGTTTTCCAAACTTCAACCTATGTTCAGAAGTCCCCCGGAGATCACAAAGGGTTTGAGTATGCTAGATCAAAAAACCCCACAAGGTCTGCCTTACAGAAGAGTATAGCAGTATTGGAAAACGCTAAACACGGTTTGGTCTTTGGTTCTGGAGTTGCTGCAATTGATGCAGTAGTTAAACTTTTAAAGCCGGGAGATGAGGTAATCAGTGGTAATGACCTTTATGGCGGGACTTATAGAATCTTTACCAAGATATTTGAAGGTTTCGGCATAAAGTTCCACTTCGTTGACATGAATAATGTGGCAGAGATAGAGCATTATGTGAATGATAATACAAAGCTCATATGGTTAGAAACCCCAACTAACCCCATGATGAGTATCATAGATATTAAGGCTGTCGCAGCCATAGTGAAAAGGCATAAGCTACTATTAGGGGTAGACAATACTTTTGCATCCCCGGCTCTTCAGAACCCAATTGACTTGGACGCTGACATAGTAATGCACTCAGTCACCAAATATCTGGGAGGGCACTCAGATGTAGTAATGGGTGCATTAGCAGTGAACAATGATGAGCTGTATAAACGACTGGCATTCATTCAGAATTCTTGTGGCGCTGTTCCAGGACCACAGGATTGTTTCCTGGTGCTTAGAGGTATTAAAACTTTGCACTTAAGAATGGAGAGGCATTGCGAGAATGGGGAGAAGATAGCCAGATACCTTGCTACACACCCTAAAGTGGATAAAGTGTACTGGCCAGGTTTTGAATCTCATCCGAATCATCAGGTGGCCAAAGAACAGATGAGAGGCTTTGGTGGAATGATTTCATTCACTTTTCACGAAGATGATATGCATCGCTCATTTAGGGTTTTGGAGAATCTGAAACTCTTTGCTTTGGCAGAATCGCTGGGAGGTGTAGAATCCATGGCCAATCACCCCGCTTCTATGACGCATGGGGCTATCCCAAGAGAAGAAAGAATGAAAGTTGGTCTGTTAGATTCGCTGATTCGCCTCAGTGTAGGTATAGAAAATGCCGATGATTTAATTGCCGATCTTGAACAGGCGATCGGCTGACCCAAAGAATATTTTGATTTGAAGGCCCGTGGCAAGCGGGCTTTTTTGTGCGTGATATTTCAGTCCCTATATTCTACGGTTCATCCGCGGTTTTGACCGATTGGGAAAATATTCTACTTTTTTTTCGATTAAAATTAAACTTTTCATGAACTTTGCCGTCATAATAAGTGTATCAGAAAGAATAATATTTGGTAACACTAGATTAACAACCTAGACACAAAGAATACATTCGAAACAACACGGTCATGAAAAGAAAGTTAAACACAAAGAGAACAATGTCAGCGATAGTCGCATTGGCATTGGCCGCAGCAGTAACCTTAACTGCGGGTATCGAGTCTTACGAGATCTCGAATAATGAAGAGGACGTAATGTTCGACTTAGAAGCATCTCTGGAGAGAGCGTATAGCGACATTACGATGGATGAATTTGATTTCGATTTAGAAGTTGAATCTTTTGAGACAATCAAAGTTTACGACAGTGAAGATAATCTGGTAAGATCTATCGTACTGAGTAATGATGATGTAATTGAAGATGTAGAAGCTAAAAAGCTATTGAATAGAGCAGAGTTTTTGACGTCTTATAATAATACAAGCCTTTACAGAATCAACTAATAGGTAAGGGAAGAAAGTTTAAATACAGATTCATAGCGGAGTCGACTCATTTGGGTCGACTCTTCTTTTTTCCATTCGTGTAAAACACAGTCTACACCTTCGGTAAGTGGGGCTTTGTTCATAACTTTTAGAACAATAACCTAGAGTACATTTACCTTAATCAAACTATTAATTATGATAGCAAAAAGATTCACAACAAAAGGTGTATTAGTTGTGGTATGTATGCTTCTGTTTTCTTTCGTATATGACGCTGATGCTCAAAGAAGGAATAGAAGAAATAGAACCACAGATAATGCGAATACACCTGATCCTAAAGCCGAGGTCTATAAGGGTATAGAATGGCGATCAATTGGACCATATAGGGGTGGTAGGGCCTCGACTGTAACAGGTGTCCCTGGTAAACCAAAACTTTTTTATATGGGAGCCACAGGTGGTGGTGTCTGGAAAACTGACAATGGTGGGACTACTTGGAAAAATATTTCGGATGGTTACTTCGGAGGTTCTATTGGTGCTGTAGCTGTTAGCCATTCTGATAACAATGTAATCTATGTTGGTCAGGGAGAAGAAACTGTACGAGGTAATGTGTCCTCTGGTTTTGAAGGCATTTGGAAGTCAACCGATGGGGGAGAAACCTGGATGAATATGGGCTTGAAAGATGCTATGCATGTTGGTCGAATTCATGTTCATCCAGAAAACGCTGATGTGGCTTGGGTTGCCGTAATGGGAGACTTATTTAAATCAAGTGAGACTCGCGGTGTTTATAAGACTACTGATGGTGGTCAAAACTGGCGCAGGGTATTGTTCGCCAATGCAGATGCGGGTGCTGTAGATCTATCTATTGACCCTAATAATCCTGATTTTATGATGGCCAGTACTTGGCGTGTTCGTAGAACTCCATATAGCCTCACTTCAGGTGGAGAGGGCTCTGGAGTTTGGAGGTCGAAAGATGGCGGAGAAAACTGGGAGAACCTCATGGAGAAGTCGGGTATGCCAAATGGTCCGATTGGGATCAGTGGAGTTTCAATCTCTCCTGTAAATCCTAATACGATTTACTCAATCATCGAGGCTAACAAAGGTGGTGTTTATAAATCTACAGATGGTGGCGAGACTTGGAGAAATACTAATTCAGAGAGAGCACTGAGACAACGTGCCTGGTATTATTCAAGAATCTATGCTGACACAAAAGATGTGAATAAAGTCTATGTGATGAATGTTGGCTACCACACCTCTACTGATGGTGGTAGAACCTTTGATAGGCGGGGTGCTCCTCATGGGGATCACCATGACTTATGGATTGCACCAGAAGACAATATGAGATTGGTAATTGCTGATGATGGTGGAGCACAGGTGTCATATGACGGTGGAGACAATTGGTCTACTTATAATAATCAGCCTACTGCACAATTCTATAGAGTTACTACGGATAACGCTTTTCCTTACAGAATCTATGGTGCCCAACAGGACAACTCTACAGTAAGAATTGCACATCGTTCTTTCGGTTTTGCAATAACAGACAGCGATTGGGAATCAACTGCTGGTGGTGAGAGTGCTCACATAGCACCTAATCCTGATAACCCGGATATTGTCTATGGTGGTAGTTATGGTGGCTTTTTGACAAGAAGAGACCATGATAAAGGCATTAGTCGAAATATCAATGCATGGCCAGACAATCCAATGGGACATGGTGCGGAAGATTATAAATATAGATTCCAGTGGAACTTCCCTATTTTCTTCTCGCCACATAGCTCCAATAAGCTTTATACAGCTTCGAATCATTTGCATGTTACTTATGATGAAGGCCAATCTTGGGAATTGATTAGCCCTGACCTTACAAGAGCGGAACCAGACAAGTTGGGTAAATCAGGTGGCCCGATTACTTATGATGATACTTCTGTTGAGTACTATGCAACTATTTTCGCTGCTACAGAATCTCCTTATGAGAAGGATTTGATTTGGGCGGGTTCTGACGATGGTCTTATTCATGTTACTAGAGATGGTGGTAAAAACTGGGAGAATGTTACACCTCCTGATTTTCCTAAATATTTAATGATCAATAGTATTGATGCTGATCCTTTTGTAAAAGGAGGGGCTTACATAGCAGGTACTCAATACAAGTTAGGGGATTATCAACCATACCTCTATAAGACGAAGGATTACGGTAAAACCTGGACCAAGATTACTAATGGTATTCCAAGCGATTACTTCACAAGGGTAGTAAGAGCAGATCAAAAGAAAGAAGGATTACTTTATGCTGGAACAGAAAGAGGAATGTTTGTGTCCTTTGATGATGGAGCTTCTTGGAAGCCTTTTCAAATGAACTTACCAATCGTACCGATCACTGATTTGGCTATCAAAGATGATAACCTAATTGCTGCAACACAGGGTAGGTCATTCTGGATGATTGATGACCTTACCATTTTACATCAATTGTCAGATGAAATAGCGGTTAAGGACTTCCATATGTTTAAACCGATGGATGCTTACAGACTTGGTGGAGGCGGAGGTCGCTTCGGTCGTGCAGGAGGAAGTGCCTCACTCTTATATGGCAAGAATAAACCTGCCGGACCAATGATTTACTACTACATGAAAGATGAAGTAGCTAAAGGCACCAAAGTAGCCATTGAGATTTATGATAAAAATGGTGAGAAGGTCAAGTCATTTAAGCAGAAGGCTAAAAAAGGCATGAACTCCTTCAATTGGAACATGCGGTATGAAAACGCAGAGGGTTTTGAAGGTTTGATCATGTGGGCTGCTTCTATCAGAGGGCCTGGACCCGCAGCACCTACAGGCGAGTATACTGCTAAACTAATTGTGGGTGACGAGTCTCAGGAAACCAAGTTTAGACTGATTAGAGACCCTCGTTATCCATCAACAGATGCTGATATTCAGGCACAGTTTGATTTCTTGATCAAAGTGCGTGATAAAGTGACCGAGACACACCGAGCTATCAAAGATATCCGTGCTGCAAGAGAGCAAATGGACGGCCTGATGAAGAAAATCAAAGGTGATGATAGGTATGAAGCTGTTGTTAAGTCTGGCAAGGAGTTGATGAAGAAGATGACTGCTGTAGAAGAAGCATTGTATCAGACTAAGAACAGGTCTGGTCAAGACCCATTGAACTTCCCAATTCGCTTAAATAATAAGCTCGCTGCACTACTTGGTGTTGCTGGTGGGGGAGAATGGAGACCAACTGCACAGGCGGAGACGGTTCGTGTGGAATTAACTAAGCAGATTGATGCTGAGTTGGCTACACTGAAGGACTTGATGGAAAATGATCTTCCAGCATTCAACCAACTCGTTAAAGACAAATCTGTTGATGCTATTATCTTAAAAGAGAGAAAGAAATAAATCAGAAGTGAAATTATAAAAAAGGCCCCATTTGGGGCCTTTTTTATTTTGTGTTCTTTAGGCCTTGAAGGACCTTTGCTTTGTCTTCATTGAGTAGGCCATAGTCGTAAAAGGCCAAGCCACTGGATCCACCTGCTTTTGCAGCATCAATCATTGTTACCACCTCCTCTGTTGTTTTGTCATGAAGGTATTGCGCTGTATAGAGTGGTTTTGAACCCTTTAATGCTTTGACTCCCTCTGTGGTTGCTGTTCGGACAAAGTCAATCGGTTCAGCATAGAAATCATAGTAGATCATAGGAAAGACAAAGTCTAAATCCCACTCATCCCAGGCTTGTCTTACAAACTTTCGAGCCAAGGTGGGTGTTGCAAATACCGAGGCCGATAACTTTTTATCTCTGGCATGAACCTCTTCAGCTATGCGATTTACGAGGTTAGTGATGGAATCATATCTGAACTGTCGCCATGGTTCATCTTGACTTGGGTCTTCAAGATTCAATGGGTCGTATCCATTTTCTGCCTTGAATTTATCTCTACATGTATTGCAGTAGCAAAAGTCGAATTCGGCCATTTCATGATCCTGAACTAAGTCATACTTCTCCCATAAGCCTCTTGGAAGAATTACATCGCAATAACGTACGTAATCGAGTTGTACACCATCTAAGCCTTCAACATCTGCTATGTCTATCATACCCTTTATGATGTAATCCTGAACCTCGGGCTTTGAAGGGCAAAGCCACTGATAATATCCAACATAGGGGTTAACATCAAGGCTTGAATCCCCATTTCGACTTACCGCATACCACTCCGGGTGTGCCATGGCCTCTTTATTTCCTGGGCGGTTCATTACCCATTGCCAAGAATGGATCTCTAGCCCCAATGATTTAGCCAAAGGTACTGTCGTTTTCAGCGTTTCAACATTTCCACCTGCCAGCACTCCGTGAAAGCCCAGTTCGCTGAGTCTTGTGAATTGTTCACGCCATTCTTCCACAGGCTTATTGGCCCCACCACCAACCCACATCCATAGCTTGAAATCTTCAGGTGTCGTTGATTCACAAGATGAAAAGAGAGTAGGGGTAGCGGCTATTGCGAAAGAACCGAGGCCCAGTTGTTTAAGGAATTTTCTTTTGTTCATTTCTTTTTTATTTCTCTCCAAAGCCTGCCGGTCTCATTAATATGCCAGACGATTGACTTTTGAAAGGGGTGTTGCATTATGGCATGATAGCCATAAGCATCGGCTTCAATTTCCCATTGTATGGTTCGGCCAACATTAAAAACTTTATGCTTAATCAATGTTGCTTTGTCTTCTGAATAACCTGAGTTCTTTCTTTTGAAGGCAATTTGCTGCCTGTGGACATCAAACAGCAATTGTCTGACCTCCTCCGATCCGAAATCGGATACAAAATCGATATTCTCGCCAGCGGGAATATCCATAAAAACAACCATGCCCCAAAACTCAGGTTCGTGCATGGCAATTGCTCTTTGAGGAGACCAGACCCAATTATGTTCGGGCAGGTTCTTGTCCGTTTCAGGGTGCTTTTTCTTGAAATATGACCTCCCTTTGACCTCCGTTTCCCATTGAACTCTGGAGAAATTGACGCGCCATACATCATTATTTTTTGGAGGAACGGAAGTTCTTGTCGCTTCTTTCAAGGCCTTCCATGGAATTGCTACTTCCACTGACCATCCTTCGTCATGATCGCTTGGATCATTGATAGTCCCTTTAATATTAACAGCAGATTTAAGCCCCCTGATATCCCAATTGTTGATGGCATGCCCATTGTCTCTATAAGGTTTAGTCAATAGTAGATCCCAAACGGTATTGAAGGCATTGACCTCGTACTCATAGTAATTATGAGTATCTCCATCAGGGTCAATGAAAATCTCAAAGTCGTTGTCATGAAAAATCACAGCATCGCGTTCTGTGAGTTTAGCCCATACATGTGGTTCTTCCATTTCAGCATAGAAATAGAAGAACTTATCATCCCAAAGCATTTTAACCCTGGTTTTGTAATAGGGGTTGGGTCTCTTATTACCTTCTATATCAACGAAATATTCACTCCAAGAAGCTTTTTGCCATGATTCTTCAGTGCCTTGTCCATCTACCAAGATTTCATCGAGGGTCTGTTTGACAGCATAAGCTCTTCCTTCTATCAATTTGATTTGGGCCAAAGATGTATTTGTAATGGCCAAAATGAATAGTAGACTAATGGACTTCTTCATGGATAAACATATCCCGATTTGGAATGGATTCAATATCCTAAAAACTGATTAAAGTAAAGCACCAATCGAATAATAGATGCTCAATTTGATGTGAATTAGTTAGCTGGGAGGTACACCAAGCCTTTTCTCGCACGCCAACGAGCATAGTTAATTATAAACCACATTCTTCCATTTTGCCCTGTTGTAAAGTGATCTTTCGGATCATTACCGAAATAGGACATGTAGTTTGATTCATTAACGGAGTTGTTATCCAAGTGTACTTCAAGCCCCATGAACTTGCCAACCAAAAGTGTGACGAAGTTTAAAACTGAATTATTAGTCAACTCTTCCAAATTATCCCGATAGGCATACTTAATGCCCTCAGGCTGGTGAATGGGAGGAGTATCTCCAAAATCAATGCTGTATTCCCAACGGGGTTGAGGAAGTTCAACATCGGGTAAGGAAAAGTGGTAATCATCAGGGAAATGCGTTCTTCCTACAAAATCTGCATTAGGGGCTCTTTTACCAAGCCAGAAATTCACATAAGACTCGGGATCCCAATAGTATTCTCGTTGCCATGTTTCAATAGACGTTGAAAAGACCTCATACTCACTGTCAAACCGATTGATCCCTATTTCATTCAGAGACTGTCCTGTTTCATCCACTTCTGCAAGGACAAAACTGAATTGGCTTGGTAGGTTTGTAGTATTGTTTACCGCAAAAGGTTGAAATGCGAACTTTGCATTAAGTTTTTCAAGAAATTCCTGAGCTCGTTGGCTCATATCGTCAGGTTCATTTTCTGAAACATGAAAAATTACAGGTATTTCAACCTTTTGGTTTTCTAAAACGTACATGATGCGATTTGCTACAATCTCGTTATCCACCAAGAGTTGAAATTTATAGCTGCCAGGAGCATCAGGCCTAAAGCTAAATTCTCTTTCCCCACTGGAAACGACCTGTCCGTTCTGTTTGATGGAAGATCTACTTAGCAAACTTTCAATAATGCGCCCATATTGATCGAAAAATCCGATGCTAAAATTTGCTGTAGAATTGCCATCGGCAACTAAAAAGGTGGCAGCGCTGGTAAATTCAATCCTATCAGCATCTTGAACCGTGAGTTGAGGTGCTTTATTTTCACAACTCAAAAAAAACAAGAAGCTCGAGCATAAGAAGACAGATACCAAGAGGTATTTCGAGAAAAGAACCTTGTTTGTCAGTTTTGGTTGAGGCATAACTAGCTTCAAGGTATCTAATCTTCGCTAGAATTAAAAGAGTAAGTACCTATCTGTTAGTCAATTAGAATATGCTGATGCCAAAAAATTTGAACAACACAGTCAGTACAAACACAACGCCCAGTACAAAAGGAGCCAAGTAACCAACGGCAAAGTTCAAGTACTTTTGAACAAATGATCCTTTGTACCCAGGGGACCCTTCTGCAAGCTCATCATCCAGATTATGTTTCTTCCAGACATGAGCCGCAAAGAAGGCAATCATACATCCACCGAGTGGAAGAATACTATCATTGGCCACAGAGGCTATAAATGAAAGGAAATCTGTATCAGTGCCTCCTTCTTTATAAGTGGTGAATGCTGTACTGAAGAAGTCAGAATAGCCAAAACCTAACAATGAGGGGATACCAATTAAGAAAATGATGCCGGCAACAATCCATACGGCTCTATTGCGTCTAATTTTTAGTTCGTCAACGGCATATGCCACTGGTACTTCAAGAAGCGAAACGGTAGAGGTTAGGGCGGCAAAGCAAAGTAGTACAAAGAATAGAGTTCCAACTACCGGGCCTATTGAGCCGAGTGTTCCGAAGATGGTTGGCAGCGTGACGAAGATCAATCCTGGTCCACCAGCGGCACCTTCCATAGTACCTCCACTCATAAAACCAATTAGGGGAAAGATCATTAGGCCCGCAATTACAGCTATACCAACATCCGCTAAGGTGATTAGAGCAGCAGCGGAAACAATATTCTCTTTTTTATTAACATAACTGCCATAGGTTATCAATGCACCCATTCCCAATGATAGCGAGAAGAATGCTTGTCCCATTGCGTTGTACACAACTCCTGCATTGATCTTAGAAAAATCTGGTACCAGGTAAAAACGGATACCATCCATGGCATTAGGTAAGGTCAGTGAATAAATTACCATTGCCAGCATCATAACTACCAATGTGGGCATCAGCATCTTAGCAGCCTTTTCAATACCACCGGAAATACCTCTGGATACTACTAGCGCGGTGGTAGCCATAAAGGCGAGGCCATAACCACCAACTTTAAATATCTTGAGCGTGTATTCACCAAACTGTTCACCACCTCCAAAATGGCCTGCTGCCATTTCGAAAATGTATCCAAATGCCCAACCTGCAATAACATTGTAAAAAGACAGAATTAAGATTCCTGCCAATATGCCCAATTTCCCGACCCAGTTCCAATTCTTGTAACCGAGGGCCGTAAATGCTCCGACAGGATTTTTTTGTGTTTTCCGCCCAATGGCGATCTCTGTGGCCATCACAGGAAAACAAAGAATAAAACAGAACATGAGGTAGATGACCACAAAGGCAGCACCACCACCTTCACCTACTTCAAATGGGAAGCCCCAAATATTTCCTAAACCTACAGCAGAACCTGCTGCTGCTGCGATAAAACCGATTCTACTTGAAAAACCTCCTCTAGGTGCCATGCTGAAAAATTTTGAAATCCGAATATATGAGATTCTTGTTTCCCATAGTTGTAATTCATCAAAAAAGTCCCTTTTAAAGTCCGTAAATCAGTTCTTTGACTTGCTTTTACATCGAATCATATATTGTCCTATTTGTCTAGCCAGCGCTTATGACTGACAACTTTCAGGAAAAACACCTATTATTGGTGTTTTGAAAACCACCTCATGGAACCATTCTTTACCAATGACGCGATAGTACTGGGACTATTGGTCATCATCGTTGCAGCAGTATTTCATACTTCATCTTCATCAAACCCCAAGTGGAAGAAGTTCTATACTTATGTACCTAGTATTCTCTTATGCTACTTTCTGCCTGGTTTGCTTAATTGGCCACTAGGCCTGGTATCTGGGGAGGAGTCGAATCTGTATTTTGTGGCATCAAGATATCTGCTGCCTGCCAGTTTGGTACTCCTCTGTTTGAGCATTGATATCAAAGGAATCATCAATCTGGGGCCTAAGGCAGTGATTATGTTTTTTGCAGCTACTGTAGGTATCGTTTTGGGAGGTCCATTGGCAATCCTAATTATTTCTACCGTGGCTCCAGATGTACTGGACGTTGGAAGTGGTGAAGAAGTGTGGAGAGGTTTGACAACTGTAGCAGGTAGCTGGATCGGTGGAGGAGCCAATCAAGCTTCAATGAAAGAGATTTTTGGTGTAAGTGATAGTCTGTTTGCCACAATGATTGTGGTTGATGTTATCTGCGCCAATATATGGACTGGTTTTCTATTATATGGTGCAAGTAAGACTCAAAAGGTCGATAAATGGCTGAAGTCAGATACCACAGCAATCGATGACTTGCGCGATAGAGTAGAACACTATCAGGCCAGCATCGCTAAAATTCCTACACTTTCAGAAGTTATGACCATTCTTGCCATTGCCTTTGGTGGAACAGCCTTGGCGCATTGGGGGGCAGATGTTATCTCTCCATTTATGGAAGCGAGAAGCGAATGGTTGGCAAAATATAGTTTGGAGTCACTCACCTCAGGGTTTTTCTGGCTGGTAGTTATTGCCACCACCATTGGTGTAGGGCTGTCTTTTACCAAGATGAGAAAGTATGAAGGAGCAGGGGCTTCTAGACTTGGTAGCGTATTTATTTTCATTCTGGTGGCGACCATAGGAATGAGGATGAATGTAGGAGAGGTGTTTGATAACCTGGGCTTGTTCGCCATTGGCATCACGTGGATGCTCTTCCATGTTCTCATTATGGTGCTTGTAGCCAAATTGATTAAGGCACCTTTCTTCTTTGTAGCAGTAGGAAGTCAGGCAAATGTCGGAGGAGCGGCATCTGCACCTGTAGTGGCCTCGGCTTTCAGTCCAGCGCTAGCTCCTGTAGGGGTATTATTAGCTGTGCTAGGTTATGCTTTGGGTACATATGGAGCTTTGCTCTGCGCTCAATTGATGGCAGGTGTTTCTCCTTAAGCGCTTTGACGACTATCCAACTCGGCTTGAATCTTCTTTTGCATTGGTCCAAAAGCCATTATAGGATAGGCGATGCCAATGATGAGTGTTAAACCAATAACTGGATATAACTCACTCGTTTCTTTCCAGATAGAAACCGCAATGGCAATTGACGCTGTGAGTAGGCATAAAATCACAATGACTTTTTGAATAGCCTTGAACTTCTTCTGCTTTTGTTTTAGTTCTTCTATACTGTGGTTTGAGAACTCATTTTGATCTGACATGCTTTTTAAATCAGCTGCTTAACAGAATTGTTTAATAGGTTTCCAATAATTGAAAAAGCTCATCCAGTTTTGGAGTTAGGATGATTTCAGTGCGTCTATTGAGTGCCTTGTTTTCTGCTGTCGTATTTTCTGCTACAGGAGAGAATTCACCACGGCCGGAGGCAGTAATTACTTCCGAACTTATGCCATTTCTTACCAATATTCTAACGATGGAAGTTGCTCTTACTACACTGAGGTCCCAATTATCGGCAAATTTGCCTGAACCTGACAAGGGTACATTATCGGTGTGACCTTCAACCATAATATTAATATCCGCATTTCCGCTTAGCGCATTGGCTAATTGCTTAAGGGCGCTCTCACCTTTAGCATCTACTTTGGTGCTTCCTGAATTGAAAAGTAATTTTTCAGCCAGAGATACGTATACCTTTCCGTTCTTTACTTCTACAGACAGATCACTTGCCTGAAAGTTAAGTAAGGCATCTGTTACACGCTTTTTTAGTTGTTGCACAGCTTTGTCCTTTTCAGAAATCAGTCGCTCAAGCTCCGCTACCTTTGCTTCCCTTTTCGACAGATCAACTGCTAGTTCTTCATTCTTCTTTCGTTCAATTTCTAAATCATCTTCAATGGCCAGGAGCCTTTGTTGTTGCTGGGCCAAATCTGTATTTAACTGACTGCTATTGGTCAATAGATTGTCATAGAGTTGTTTGATACGGGTGTATTCACCTTGAACGTCTTTTAACTCTTTACTGACCAAGTCAAAGTCACTCTGGAGTGCCGTGTTTTTTCCTTTCAGGTCTTCCACTTGAACCTCTAAGCGTCTGGCTTTTTCATTTACAACCGCGAGCTGCTCCTGTAGTCTTGTCTTGTCATTTTCTAAGGCATTCTTCTCACCAACAACGGCATCGAAATCTTTTTTTGCGACACAAGAACCTAAGAGTAGTGCCAAAGTTGTCAATAGCGCAGCTTTTTTATAGAAGGTCTTCATAAGATCGATTTAGGTTGTACAAATATGCTCAATTCGGCTGAGATTGTCATGTGATATGTACTGGTAGGCACATATAAAAGTTATGCTGCATGCATAATATTTTCTAACTTAAAGCCACTGATTTAAAGCTTTGTTATGAGAACAGATGGAATGCTAAAGGATGACGCCCTGAAGGGCCAAACGATCATAGTCACTGGTGGAGGCACTGGCCTTGGGCGCGCTATGGGTAAGTACTTTTTGGAGTTAGGAGCCAACTTGGTCATCACGAGTCGGAAGATGGAGGTTTTAGAAAAATCTGCCAAGGAGTTGGAAGCTGAGACTGGTGGGAAAGTATTGCCTGTGCAGTGTGATGTGAGAGACTATGACCAGGTGGAAAATGTGCTGACCAAAACCGAGGAGCATTTTGGACCAATACATTGTTTATTGAATAACGCTGCGGGGAACTTTGTGAGTCCTACTGAAAGGCTGTCCAACAGAGCATTTGATACCATTATTGACATTGTATTAAAAGGAACAACAAACTTTACGCTGGCATTAGGGAAGCGTTGGATCGCTGCCGGGCAACCCGGTACAGTACTCAATATTGTCACTACTTATGCATGGACCGGCTCAGGTTATGTGGTGCCTTCTGCATGTGCAAAAGCCGGTGTATTAGCTATGACGCGTTCGTTAGCAGTTGAATGGGCCAAGTATAAGATTAGACTCAATGCCATAGCACCAGGTCCGTTTCCAACTGAAGGAGCCTGGAGTCGATTATTACCCGGAGACTTGGTAGATAAATTTGATCCGGCTAAGCTTGTTCCGGTAGGCAGAGTAGGGGAACATCAGGAACTAGCCAATTTAGCGGCCTATCTCATGTCCGATTTTTCTGCCTATGTGAATGGTGAAGTGGTGACTATAGATGGCGGAGAATGGCTGATGGGAGCCGGAGAGTTTAGTCATCTTGAAAAAGTGCCACAGGCCATGTGGGATATGCTCGAAGCCGGAAGAGGAAAAAAGTCATAGGCCCCAAACTACTTTGGGGCTATTGGAAAGCAAAACGTCAGTTAAGAAAGACCGAATTTTAGCCAATGGTGCATTGAGCTTTTCGGTAAATCATAGAATGTAAATAGGGCTTTACAAAGAGTTCTGCTGAATGCCACTTCTATAATTTTTGAAAGTAAAGCATTGGTATTCAGTCATATAAATTGAATTGGTAATATTCTCTTCATAGTTTTCACAGAAAATTATCATTTGAGTCAAGCTAACTTGATTTCTTAATTCTTTTCTTAAAGAATCGCACACATTCAGGTCTAAGGTGCTTTACACCTTTGGGTAAATTTTAAAACCCATGAAAAGATCCTTAACCACACTTTTATTTCTGACAATGTTAAGCGTTTTAGGCTTTGCTCAAAACGGCATCATTCGAGGAAAGATCACGGACGAGCTTGGCTTACCACTGCCAGGTGCAAGTGTAATGATTACATCAATTGAGAAGGGGATCCCTTCTGATGAAAATGGCAACTACACTATAGTAGATATACCTGCCGGTGTTTATAAGCTCACCACCTCATTTATAGGTTACAAGAGACTAGAGCAAGAAGTTACGGTTATAGCTGGCGAAACCATAGTTGTCAATGTGAAAATGGAGCCTGGCTTCACAGCAGGTGGCGAGGTGATTGTACTCGGTGATAGGCTAAAAGGTCAGGCGAAGGCACTGAATCAACAACGCACCAATACTAATATTACCAATGTAGTTGCTGCTGATCAGATTGGTAGATTCCCAGATGCCAATATAGGAGATGCATTGAAGAGGATTCCCGGTATCACTATTCAAAACGATCAAGGAGAGGCGAGAAACATTATTATTAGAGGTTTGGCTCCTCAATTGAATTCAGTGATGTTGAATGGTGAGCGTATACCTTCTGCAGAAGGTGATAATCGCAATATTCAACTGGACTTAATACCCTCAGACCTAATCCAGACGATTCAAGTCAATAAAGCAGTGTTACCGGATATGGACGCTGACGCAATCGGTGGATCGGTGAATTTAGTAACACGTTCAGCACCAACGGGAAGACGTGTCTCGGGGACTTTAGCATCAGGATTTAACTTCTTGTCAAACAAACCCATTTGGACAGGCACTGTCGTTTTATCCGATCGTTTTGCAAATGATAAATTAGGAGCTGTTTTCTCTGCCAGTTATAACAACCATAATTTTGGATCTGATAATGTAGAAGCTGTCTGGTTCGAAGGGGATAATGGTGAAGCACTTATCGAAGAGTTTGATATCAGAGAATACCGCGTCCAGCGGGTGAGAAGAAGTTTTAACCTGGCTTTGGATTACGAGATCAATGACAACCACAAGCTGTTCCTTTCAGGGACTTACAATTGGAGAGATGATTGGGAGAACAGATACAGAATGCGGGTTTCGCAAATTGATGACGCTTTTGGTGACGGAGACGCAGTGCTTACCGGTGCCAATCAATGGAACTTACCAGCAAGAGTCCAATACCAAACCAAAGGTGGTATTGGAAACGACAGAGTGGATAACAGAAGGTTGGAAGATCAGCGCAACAGAAATGTAACCCTGAAGGGTGAGCATCAATTTAACAAGTTAAAGGTTGACTGGTCTGCTACTTATGCAAGAGCATCTGAAGAAAGACCTAATGAGCGTTATATCAGCTATCGGGAGAGTGGTCAAAATGTAAGTTTAGACTTAAGAAACCCTGAGTTTCCGATTGCCATGCTCACAAATCCGAATGATAATTTTAATATAGGTTTTCACGAAATCACCGAGGAATTTCAAGAAACCTATGACGAAGATTTCAATACTCGAATTGATTTTACCTTGCCAGTTTCTAAAAAGGCCATCCTGAAATTCGGAACTCGATTAAGAACCAAGAACAAAGTCAGAACCAACTCCTTCTTTTCTTACGAACCGGTTAATCTTAACGCCTTTGGTGCAACACTAGGTAACCTTCCTAACACAGATTTTTCTGATGCCGATTACCTGGCTGGCAGTCAATATCAAATTGGAAGTTTTGTGAGCCCAGAGTTCTTGGGAGGATTAGACCTAAGCAATGCCTCTCTTTTTGATCAATCGGACGAGCTTGGAGAATACTTGCCTGGTAACTACAATGCTGATGAAAACATCTTCAGCGCCTATGTTATGTCGGATATTCAGTTTAGTGATAAGTTATCCGGTATAGTAGGTTTAAGGTTGGAGTCTACCAGCATTGATTATTCTGGGTTTTTGCTAGATGTCGATAATGATACATTCACCGAAGAATCCGCTTCTCAAGATTATAGCAACTTCATGCCAGGTGTTCATCTGAACTATAACTTCTCTGAGTACTCAGTATTGAGATTTGCCTTTACAAACACCATTGCAAGACCAAATTATTTCGATTTGGTGCCGTATGCCGAATTCAGTCCGGACGATGAGGAACTTGTAAGAGGTAATCCAAATTTGGAGGCTGCAACTTCTACTAACTTCGATTTGATGTATGAAAACTACTTTCGAAACATTGGTATCGTATCTGGCGGCTTTTTCTACAAAGACATTGATAACTTTATTTATGCTCAGGTTCAAGAAGGTTTCAACGATCCGCAGTTCGGGAATGATCTGGAGTTCACAACATTTGAAAACGGTGGTACCGCTGAGGTTTATGGATTCGAATTATCTCTTCAAAGGCAGATTTGGAAAGGTTTAGGTATTTACCTTAACTACACCTATACCCAATCAAATACGACTGGGATTCAGGGCAGGGAGAGTGATGATTTATCACTGCCTGGCACAGCTGAGAATATGTTTAACGCTTCACTGTCTTATGAAACCGATAAGCTTGTGCTCAGAGCATCTTTGAACTATGCGAGTGATTATATCGATGAGTTGGGTGGTGAGGCTTTCGAAGACCGCTTCTATGACAAGCAGACCTTCTTAGACTTGAATGGTTCTTATGCATTCAAGCCGAATTGGAGATTTTTCTTCGAAGTAAATAACCTTACGAACCAGCCACTGAGATACTATCAGGGAGTCAGCTCTAGAACCATGCAAGCAGAATATTACAATGTGAGATTCAACGCTGGTCTGAAGTTTGACCTTTTCAACAACTAGAAATTCATCATCATATATTGCTCTTAAATGATGGTAGGGGGTGACTTAGGCTGCCTCCTACATACTTTTTAATACTATGATAAAGAAGAAAGCTCTCCTGACTGGCCTTGCCATTATTATGATGGGGTGTAGTGGTCCCAAAATCCATAAGAATGCTGTGAAACCAGTAATTGTCACCGAGGCGGTTAAATACGATACCGATGATCCAGCCATATGGGTGAATAAGCAAGACCCATCTAAAAGTTTGATCATTGGAACCGATAAGAATGAAGATGGAGCACTTTATGTCTTCAACTTGGAGGGGAAAGTAATTCAAGACAAGGTGATAAGAGGATTGAAAAGACCTAATAATGTCGATCTGGTACATGATTTCGTTTTGGGAAATGATACCATAGATATCGCGGTGACGGGAGAAAGACTCACTCATAATTTGAGGTTGTTTTCGGTTCCTGATATGAAACCAATTGATGGTGCAGGTATACCTATGTTTGTGGGAGAAACGGAAGCAGAGTACAGGGATCTGATGGGGCTTGCACTTTATAAGCGCCCTTCTGATGGTGCTGTCTTTGTTATTGTGGGGAGAAAGGCTGGTCCCACAGATGGTACATACTTATGGCAATATTTGTTAGAGGGTACTGAACAAGGTACGGTCAAGGCTACATTGGTCAGAAAGTTTGGTCAATACAGTGGTCAATTTGAAATAGAGGCCATTGCAGTGGATGATGAGTTGGGTTATATCTATTATTCTGACGAAGGAGTTGGGGTAAGAAAGTACCATGCCGACCCTGAAAAAGGTAATCAGGAACTGGCACTATTTGGAACGAAAGGCTTTGCTCAGGATCATGAAGGGATATCCATATTTGATTCTGGCGATGGCAGAGGGTTTATTCTAGTTTCAGATCAGCAGCGTAATGCTTTTCATGTTTTTCCCAGACAGGGAACAGAATCAGATCCACATGATCATCAAGAGCTTAAGATGGTTTATGTTTCTACATATGAGAGTGATGGATCGGAAATCAGCAATGTCAATTTCAACACTACTTTTAGCAAAGGTATTTTCGTAGCCATGTCCGATGACAAGACTTTTCAGTACTATAGAGTAGAAGACATATTGGACTTGGATTGATATAATACGAACACTTGGGCAAAAAGAAAGGGAGTGAATTATTCACCCCCTTTCTTTTAAAACCCTTGGATAATTAGGCTAAGGTCTTTGCCATTTTAAGTCTAGTGTTCTCATCTAGATAGATTTTCCTCATTCTTACGTTTTCAGGAGTTACTTCTAAGTACTCGTCCTTTTGGATATACTCCATGGCTTCTTCCAAGGAGAATTTTCTTGGAGGAGCGATTTTGGAGTTGTCGTCAGAACCCGCTGCACGCATATTCGTTAGTTTCTTGCCTTTCTGCACATTGACTACAATATCATTCTCACGATTGTGCTCACCAATTACCTGACCTGTGTAAAGGTTTTCACCTGGTGCGACAAAGAAGTAACCTCGATCTTGAAGCTTATCGATTGAATAAGGTGTACCCGGGCCATTTTCCATCGAAATCAATGAGCCATTCATTCTCCCTTTGATCTCACCTTTAAAAGGCTGGTATTCCTTAAACCTGTGGTTCATTACCGCTTCACCACCAGTGGCTGTCAGTACATTATTTCTAAGGCCAATTAAACCACGCGATGGGATATCGAATTCAAGGTGCTGCTGATCACCTTTTGGTTCCATGATCTTCAATTCGCCTTTGCGCTGTGTGGCTAATTCTATCACCTTACCAGATACTTCATCTGGTACGTCTACCACAAGTGTTTCTATGGGCTCACAACGTTGTCCATCTATCTCTTTGTAGATCACCTGTGGCTGTCCAACCATCAATTCATAACCTTCACGTCTCATAGTTTCGATCAACACAGACAAGTGAAGTATACCACGTCCATAGACCAGGAACTTATCTTCCGAATCAGTTGGGTCTACCCGCAGTGCTAAGTTTTTTTCAGTCTCCTTCATTAAACGATCTCTGAGGTGACGTGATGTCACAAACTTGCCTTCACTACCAAATCCTGGAGAATTATTAATAGTAAAGAGCATGTTCATCGTTGGCTCGTCAATAGAGATACGATCGAGTGGAGCTGGGTTATCAAAATCGGTAAGCGTATCTCCAATCTCAAAGTTCTCCAAGCCTACAACAGCACAAAGATCTCCTGCCTTGACGGTATTTACCTTTTGCCTTCCTAGACCTTCGAATACTTGTAACTCTTTAATTCTTACACGTTGAACGGAACCATCGGCTTTTGTTAAGCCCATTGATTTTCCTTCTTCAAGCGTACCTTGATAAACTCTGCCAATAGCAATTCTACCAACAAACGATGAGTAGTCAAGTGAAGTAACCTGAAACTGTGGAGTTCCTTCAGGAGAAGGTGCTTCTGGAATTACTTCTATAATTTTATCCAACAATGGAGTAATCGTGTCCGTAGGCTTCTGCCAATCGTCACTCATCCAACCCATTTTTGAAGAACCATACATGGTTTCAAAATCAAGCTGTTCCTCTGTTGCATCCAGGTTGAACATCAGGTCGAAGACCTGCTCATGCACCTCGTCAGGTCGACAGTTCTCTTTATCAACTTTATTGACCACAACGATAGGGGTGAGGCCCAGGGAAAGGGCTTTGCTGAGTACAAATCGAGTTTGTGGCATGGCACCTTCAAAAGCATCGACTAGTAGCAGGACACCATCAGCCATTTTCAAAACGCGTTCTACCTCACCACCAAAGTCTGCGTGACCGGGAGTGTCAATGATATTGATTTTAACCCCATTGTAGGTAACTGAAACGTTCTTTGAAAGAATGGTGATACCTCTTTCTCTTTCGAGATCATTGTTATCAAGAATAAGATCTCCCGACTCCTGATTTTCTCTAAAGAGTTTAGAGGCATGGATAATCTTATCTACTAGCGTGGTTTTGCCATGATCAACGTGCGCAATAATGGCGATATTTCTAATGCTTTGCATGGATGCTTTCTAATTGAAGCCGCAAAGGTAATCTTTTAATGTGAATCCACGATTAAGAATTCAAAATCAAGTGAACCAAGTTGCGACTGGTCAATCATATTCACTTGTTACAATAAAAAAGATCTATTTGAGCTTGTTTCCAATGTAGGTGAGCAGCTCATTCTTTGTGCCTTCTTCCTTGAATTTACCTTCAAACTGAGCTGTTACAGTACTGCTGTTTACATCTTGTACGCCTCTAGACGAAACGCATAAGTGTTCGGCATCTATGATGACAGCCACATCATCTGTCTCCAGAATGCTCTTCAATTCATTGGCTATTTGTACCGTCAGTCGCTCTTGTACCTGAGGCCTTTTCGCATAGTAGTTGACAATACGATTGATTTTAGATAAACCAATCACTTTACCGCTGGAAATATAGGCAACATGAGCCTTGCCAATAATCGGAACAAAGTGATGTTCGCAGTTTGAATAGAAGGTAATGTCTTTCTCCACAAGCATTTCATTGTATTGATACTTGTTTTCAAAGAGGGCAACTTTTGGCTTGTTGGCCGGGTTCAATCCACTGAAAATCTCCTGAATATACATTTTAGCAACCCTTCTCGGAGTTCCACTAAGACTATCATCTGTCAAATCGAGCCCCATGATTTCCATGATGTCTCTAAACTTGTCTTCAATCAAGTTCATCTTTAGGTTATCATCCATGTCGAACGCACCTTCCTTGAGCGGGGTATCATAGCTGGTACCTATGTGCTCATCTCCAATCTCTTCTACTGTCAAACCGTTAAGCTGGGTATTCAACATAGTTTCGTTCTGTCTCATATAAAGTTACTTTCAGGCCGAGTTCAGGCTCGATTTTTTCTCTAAGTATATTGTAAATCACGACCACAATGTTTTCGGCCGTAGGATTTAAATTTTCAAATTCTGGTACATCAAGGTTTAAGTTCTTATGATCAAGCTTGTCAGAAACATTTTCCTTGATCAGGTCACTCAGTACCTTCATGTCATATACATACCCTGTTTCAGGGTCTGGCTCTCCGCTCACTTTTACAATTAGCTCGTAATTGTGACCGTGATAATATTTGTTATTGCACTTACCAAAAACTTGCTCATTCTTTTCTTCTGACCAACTGGGATTATGCAATCTATGGGCAGCATTGAAATGCTCCTTTCGAAAAACCGCTACTTTCATTCGTGATTGTTTTACAGAGTAAGAAGTTTGCTTACTACTTAATTTGCTTCACTGATCCTTTAACACAAGGTAGTGGAGAATTGTTCAGTCAGTTCTCAATAAAAAAGATAGAGTGTAGGGAATTATCTAATTAGTTCTCCAAATATCCTCCAGGCTGCCATTGTTATTACTTCCACCGCTTACCCAAACAGAGTTATTAAAAGAGAATATGGCCATTTGATCGCGAACATCGAATATTGGGTTTGAGTCTTGTCTCGTCCAGCTCATGCCATCGGGTGAAGTCCAAACATCATTAAAGCGGTTGCCTGTATCGTCATCACCGCCTATTACCCATAAGAGACCATTATATGCAACAGCTCCATGTAACCACCTTTCAACAAAGAGATTACCACTTACAGAGGCTTCTGTCCAACTGATACCGTCTGTGCTCATCCATATGTCGTTGCGATGTCGCTGTAGTTGATCGCCATCAAGGTCCGTACCAGCGATCAGAAACATTTGACCATTGAACACGGTCAATGAATGTCCCAACCTTGGGGTAAACAAATTCCCGCTGGTGGTCACCTGAGTCCAAGTAGACCCATTCGAACTCATCCAGACTTCATTTTTGAAAGCACCATCGTTGCCACCAACAACCCATATGCTTCCGTTGTAAACGACAGCGGCATGATCAGCTCTAGGGCTGAAAATTCCTTGTGTATTTACCTGAGTCCAACTGACTCCATCAGTGGATGACCAAACATCGTTCGCCCTTCCATTGGCTGTGAATCCGCCAATAACCCAAATCTTATTATCAAAGATCACGGCTTCGTGTCCATTGCGAGGTGCAAAAGCATTGGTGGTAGTCACCTGGGTCCATGTCATACCATCTGTGCTGGACCACACTTCATTGATACGGTTAATACCCCTAATTCCTCCTGTAGAGAAGAGGGTGCCGTTGAACTCGACAATTTTGTGTCCATATATTCCGCCAAATGCAGCATTAGCCGTGGCTTGTGTCCAACTTATTTCAAATAGGTCATTGAGGTTTACAGTTATAATGGAGGTCTGCGTTATAGATCCATTGAAGACATTTACGGTTGCCGTGAGGCTGGTATTCAATTCGTAGTCGAACAAGCTGGCATCTGCTACCGTAAGCTCTCCGCTACTTAGGTCTATAGCAAAGGCTCCTGTGGCACTCTCATTGGCAAGATCGAAACTCACTGATCCCAAATCTGTTGTTCCTGTCACCGTGACCAAAACCTGTCCATTGGATGGATTTTCATCTATAGTAATTGTTTCATCTTGTGTACTTACTACTTCCAATACATTATTAAGGTTTACTGTAATGGTAGCATTGTCAGTGACACTTCCGATTGAGGCTTCAATTGTCGCAGTTAGGGTAGGGTTAGTTTCAAAATCAAACGCCTGTGGGTTGGCTACTGAAAGAATTCCGGTGTTCGAATCCAGATCAAATGCGCCAGAAACAGATTGCGTGACCAAGTTGAACTGCACGTTGCCGCCACTTATGTTGGCGCTTATTGTGGTCACAGTCATGCCTGTCTGAGGATTTTCATCTATGGAAACTGTTGCATCACTTGCATCTACGGTTGGGTTGCTCTTGTTGTCACAGGCAATTAGGGTTAGGCAAAAAATGAGAGTTATCAGAGGGGAAAAGTGCTTTTTCATGTTTTGGTGGGAGAATAGTTAAAAAAATAATCCGGTGAATAAAAATCACCAAAAAATCAATTACATGCAAGTATTTATGGGCTTAATAAGCTGATATTAAGGTGTTTATAAGGTTTCGGATCGCTATTATCGAGGACATTTTTTACTTGTTTTGGCGCTGGCTAAAGTGTGGTTTTACAACTTAAGATGGCTTTGTGACATCTTGTGACATTCGTTTACCCTTCCATGACAAACCCCTGTCAAAACCCCCGTTCATTTGAATAAGAATTCGCAAAAAGGTTATCGCGAAGACTTATGAAGATCAAAAACAACAAAAACTCAAAAACAACGAAAATGAAAAAGCAAATCACAAAAGCAGTAGCAGCCATGGTTTTAATGGCTAGCGGATTCTTGGCCTCAGCTAATGAATCAGAAAGAGAAATCTCATTGTCAACTGAAAATCAAAAAGCAGTTGTCCTTCAAATGAATAACATCAAAGCTGGAACTCAAATCTCATTAAGAGATGAAAACGGGAAGCTGTTATTCGAAGATAAAGCTGAAGCAAATCAATATGGTAAAGTGTTCAACTTGTCGCGCTTAGAAAAAGGACAGTTACAGTTGGAAATAGAAAATGAAGAGACGCTTGAAATCATGTCAATAGAAGTGACAGAAAGTGCAGCTTCAATTAAATCAGGAAGCGAGAAGGTTTTTCAAAAGCCGATTATAAAGCACAATGGTGAATTAATGAAAATTTACTTCGGTGAAGAGGAGTCTGGCATGAAAATTACAGTATTGGACCAATATGGCGATGTGGCCTTCAAGGATAAGGTTGAAGCAGGTAGCGGTTTGAAGCGATACGATGTGTCCAAGCTATCAGGAAAATATAATATTCAGTTTACTGCAGACGGCAGAAGCTTTTATCATACAATCACTCTAGATTAAAAGTGCAATTTTAAAATGGAGGAGAACCCCGACTTGTCGGGGTTTTTTTATGCCTGACGATTAAACTAAGCAAATGTTACACTGTATCATATGCGACAATAAGTGTACGTTTTTGTACAAGTATGTGATTCCATGGATACAAGAAAATATCATAAATATCTGATAATCAATACTTTAATATTTTTGGCACAAGCATTGGAAATAGAATGGCAGATCAGTTGCTTTGGTCGGCAACACTAAAAGATCGAAACTCAAAATAAAACAACAAGGTCATGAACTCAATAGCATTAAACAACATAAGCACTTTGAAGAGACGATTCATTTTAGCAATCGGAATCTTAGTGGGAATAAGCACAATAGTACTTGCGAATCCGATTGAGGACAGAGCAAGGTTAACAAGAGAAGAAGCCAAAGAATTGATTTCTATGATTTCTGAAGAATTGGAACTCGAGACTTACGAGCCGACATTGGTTTTTGATGAAGAGGGAATGTTCGAGGAAGTTCAGCCGCTTCAGATCATTAAGGTATATGATAACAACGATGAATTGTTGTTAGAAGCACCAATCAGAAAGTTACAGCAGACTAAGAACAAGCATTTAAGAAAACTTTTGAATGCGAGTGATTTCTTAACTGAGTACGATAACATTAAATATTATAGGCTGGATTTGTAAGGTTATTCAGACTATAACAAAAAAGGGCGCTCATTGAGTGCCCTTTTTGTTTAAAGAGACATGTGACTGGTCTTACAAAAAAGAGGGTCACCAAATTAATGGCAACCCTCTTTCGAATTTTACTGAGTGTACAAAGTAATCTCAGATGTTTAGGGTACAACAATTATAAGATGCATTTGCCAACTGAGCAAATGCAAAAAAGGTCTACAGACTCCTGAAATGGACTTTTTGTCTGTAAGTAGTTACGAATTGAATGTGAACGACAGGATAGTATATGTACAAACATCAAAGAATTTTTGAGAAATTTTTCCAAGCACAAAAAAAGCCACCCATTTGGGTGGCTTTTTTTGTGCTTATCTTTTTCGACTAGCAGTGCTCTTCGAATACGTCAGCTAAATGATTTCCAATTACTTCTGCAGATCTACCTTCAATATGGTGGCGTTCCACAAAGTGAACTAACTCACCATCTTTGAAGAGCGCAACGGAAGGAGAGGAAGGAGGGAATGGTAAATGAAACTCTCTCACTTTTGCTGTAGCCTCAAGGTCGCCACCCGCGAAAACCGTAGTCAGGTTATCAGGCTGTTTGTCGGCAAGTTTTAAGGCCATTTTAACTCCTGGTCTAGCCGTTCCAGCTGCACATCCGCATACTGAGTTGATCACTACCAAAGATGTTCCTTTGTGATCTGATAAATGCTCTTCAACAGCTTCAGCTGTTTTTAGCTCTGAAAAGCCTGCTTCAGTCAATTCTTGTCTAAATGGGACTAATAAATGTTCTGGGTACATATCTCTACTTTTTTATATTCTTGTTTACATAAAACCAAGTTCTAGCTTGGCTTCTTCAGACATCATGTCTTGCGTGAAAGGTGGATCAAATGTTAGTTCTATCTCAACATCGTTGACACCTTCTATTTTCTTTATGGCTTGCTTTGTTTCTTCCGGAATAACCTCCGCTGCCGGGCAAGAAGGAGAAGTTAATGTCATTAGTACATAGACATTATTTACTGGAAACACATTGATCTCATAGATCAGGCCCAATTCATATATGTCTACGGGTATTTCAGGGTCATAGACTGTTTTTATTGCCGCTACGACTTCGTCTCTCAAGTTTTCTTTTAATCCTTCAGCCATACTACGCGCTTTGTGTTTTGGTGGAAAAGGCTAAGCCATAAATTTTCATTTGCTTCATCATTGCACCAAAGCCATTTGATCTTTGTGTTCCAATAAATCGATTCAAACCGATTTTATCAATGAAGTATAAATCCGCATCGATTATCTCCTGAGGCGATTTTCCTGAAAGAATTCTGACGAGCAAACTCACCAAGCCTTTTGTGATGGCAGTATTGCTGTCCGCCTCAAACTCTACTTTCCCATCTTCAAGGCCCGCTTTCATCCAAACTTTGGACTGACAACCTTTGACAATGTTGTCTTCTGTCTTAATAGACTCATCCATGACCGGTAGTTGTTCACCAAGCTCCATGATATAACTAATTGTCATTTCCATATCTCCATCGAGCATAGAAAACTCCTCTATGATTTCATCTTGTATTTGGTCGATGGTCTGACTCATTACTTGAATTTGGTGATTATATCTTTCAAAGCTGAGACAAATGTGTCTATCTCAGATTTGGTGTTATAAACAGAGAATGATGCTCTTGCGGTTCCTTCAATACAATAGTGATCCATTAATGGTTGCGTACAGTGATGGCCTGTTCTTACCGCAATCCCTTTTGCATCTAACCACATTCCCAGGTCGAAATGATGGATTCCTTCTACTTCAAAGGAAACAACGCTTACCTTCTCTTGGGCAGTCCCAATAATCCTCAGGCCTTCGATGGCTGATAGCTGCTGTGTAGCGTAGGAGAGGAGCTCTTGCTCATAAGTCGATATGTTTCCTTTGCCCAGCTCATCAATAAATTCGATGGCCTTCTTAAAAGCGATGACATTTCCTATGTCTGGCGTGCCTGCTTCGAACTTATAAGGTATGTCATTGTAAGTTGTTCCATTAAATGAAACATCTTTGATCATCTCACCTCCTCCTTGGTAGGGGGGCATTTTTTCTAAAACATTCCTTTTACCGTAAAGCACTCCCAGTCCTGTTGGACCGTACATTTTGTGTGCTGAAAAGGCAAAGAAGTCAACGTTTAAATCTTTTACGTCCACTTCTAGATGAGACGTTGATTGTGCGCCATCTATTAGGACTTTTGCCCCAACAGCATGCGCCATTTTGGTTATCCTTTTTACGGGGTTAACAGTGCCTAACGTATTGGAAGCATGGTTGAAAGCAACCATTTTGGTCTTTTCTGTTAATAGTTTTTCAACCTCAGCAAGAATTATTTCCCCTGCCTCATTAATAGGCATTACCTTTAAAATAGCGCCTCTTTCTTCACAGATCATTTGCCAAGGGACAATATTGGAATGATGCTCCATGGCGGAAATCAACACCTCATCTCCAGCGTTTAAGAACTGGCGTCCCCAAGAACTGGCGACAAGATTGATGCTTTCGGAAGTGCCCTTAGTGAAGACTATTTCTTCAGCCTCATTGGCCCCAATGAATTCTTGAACGGCTTTTCTCGTTTCCTCAAACTTCGCAGTAGATCTTTCCGCAAGGGTGTGAATGCCTCGGTGAATATTCGCATTATCATTTTGGTAATGATGGATTAGCGCATCAATAACTCGCTGAGGCTTTTGATTCGTAGCAGCATTGTCAAAATAAATTAGAGGTTTCCCATTGACTTCTTGATGAAGTACTTGGAATTCCTTTCTAACGCGCTCTACATCGATATGGTGATCAGTCAGTGTATTTGACATGATTACTTCTCTAGCCTTGCCGTAATAATTTCCTCTACGTAATCTTGAATGGCCTTAATCTCAAGGTTTTCGATTACATCACTTGCAAAAGCATGCAATAGAATGGCTCTTGCTCTTTCTTTTCTGATACCTCTGGCTTGCAAATAGAACAATGCATCTTGGTCAAGCTGACCAGTGGTGCATCCATGTGAACATTTCACATCGTCTGCCCATATTTCCAGCTGTGGTTTTGTGTTCACAGTAGCGTCATTGGTCATTAAGATGTTCTTGTTGGACTGGAAGGCATTAGTTTTCTGTGCATCTTTTCTTACAAAGATTTTACCATTGAAAACCCCTTTTGACTTGTCGTCCATAATGCCTTTATAGAGCTCGTTGGAATAGGCGTTTGGCATCGTGTGATCTACCGTGGTGTGATTGTCAACATGCGTTTTCCCTCCCAATACATAAAGTCCGTTCATGTGGGCTTCACAACCTTCGTCATTCAGTTTGATATCGAGGTTGTTACGTACCATGGCACCATTTAAGGCGATAGTATTAGCTGTAAAATTGCTGTTTCTGTCCTGAGCTACATTCACATTTGAAATATGATAAGTAGCATCAGCGTCATTCTCTATCTTGTAGTACTTGGCATGAGCGTTTTCGGCAACAAAAATCTCGTTTACCGCATTAGTGAATGATTTCTCTTTACCAAGCGTGTCGAATTTCTCAAGAACAGTCACTTGTGCGGACTTACCTATAACGACAATGTTACGCGTATTGTAAATGGGCTGTTCATTAGAACTGTCACTTACGAAATACAATGCGATTGGCTTATCTACAACGACATTGTCTCTCACGTTAATCACAACTCCACTATGGCTGAAAGCTGTGTTTAAGGCTATAAACGGATCTTTTTCAAAATTTGCCTGCTTGCCAAAGTAATCAGCCACATGGTCGCTATTCTCCTTTGAAGCCTGCTCGAAAGTGTTTACTACAACACCTTCAATAGACAAGTCGTCAGAATTTTCTGCTGAGAATTCACCATTGATAAATACTAAGTTGTATGCATCAAGATTTGGCACCTTGACGCTTTCTATTTGCTCAACAGTGATCGAAGGGGTGGAGGCTTTTGTTTGAAAGTCTATGTTCTTTTCTAAAGCTCTCGTAAGGTTAGTGAATTTGTACTCTTCATCCTTGGGAGCAGGAAAGCCGTTGGCCTTTAATGTCTCGAAAGCACTTTTTCTGACCTGATGAATGACTGACTTGCTTTGACCGTTTAAGCTTTTTTCAAAAGCTTCGAACCTACCAGTCAGCGCATCTAAAATAGATTGGCCTGATAATTTATCCATTGCTTAAACAGTTGCGTCAGCTTCTTCTTTTATCCAATCGTAACCTTTGGCCTCTAATTCAAGGGCTAAGTCTTTGGTACCGGACTTAACGATGCGTCCTTTGTACAATACATGTACATAATCCGGCACAATGTAATCCAGTAGCCTTTGGTAATGTGTCACAACAATAGTTGCATTATCCTTTGACTTAAGGGCGTTCACACCGTTTGCCACAATCTTGAGTGCATCGATGTCAAGTCCAGAATCAGTTTCATCAAGGATGGCTAACTTCGGCTCAAGCATTGCCATCTGGAAAATCTCGTTTCTCTTCTTTTCACCTCCTGAGAAGCCTTCATTTAACGATCTGCTTAGCAATGACTGATCGATTTCAACGAGTTTCATCTTCTGTTTCATCAACTTCAAGAAAGAAACAGCATCCAAAGGTTTTTCACCATGGTGCTCTCTCACTTGATTGATGGCGGTTTTCATGAAGTTAGTAGTGCTAACTCCTGGGATTTCTACAGGGTATTGAAATGCCAGGAAGATACCTTCTCGTGCTCTTTCATCGGCATCCATGTCTAAAAGGTCGTTGCCCAGGAAATCAACTTCTCCTGAAGTCACCTCATAGTCCTCACGACCAGCAAGTACAGAAGCAAGTGTACTTTTTCCAGATCCATTGGGTCCCATTATGGCATGAATCTCTCCAGGTTTTACTTCTAGGTTAATACCTCTGAGAATTTCTTTCTCTTCGATTCTGGCCTCTAAATTCTTTATAGATAACATTTTTTTGTCTTTTTGAAATAGGAGTGTGATTATCCCACTGAACCTTCCAGGGTCAATGCGAGTAGTTTTTGCGCTTCAACAGCAAACTCCATTGGTAATTGATTCAATACTTCTTTGGCGTAACCATTTACAATAAGGGCTACTGCTGATTCTTCATCAATGCCTCTTTGCAGGCAGTAGAAGATTTGATCTTCACCGATTTTCGATGTCGTTGCCTCATGCTCCACTTGTGCAGATGAGTTTTCAATATCGATATAAGGGAAGGTATGTGCCCCACATTTGTCGCCCATTAATAATGAGTCACATTGTGAGAAGTTTCTTGCATTCTCAGCGCGTTTCATTACCTGAACCTGGCCACGATAGCTGTTTTGAGAGTAACCCGCTGAAATACCTTTCGAGACGATTCTCGATTTGGTGTTTTTCCCTATGTGAATCATTTTGGTTCCTGTATCGGCCTGTTGGTAGTTGTTGGTAACCGCAACAGAATAGAACTCACCTTGAGAATTATCTCCTTTGAGGATACATGAAGGGTACTTCCACGTCACAGCTGAACCTGTCTCAACTTGTGTCCATGAAATTTTGGAGTTATCACCTTCACAAATACCACGTTTGGTCACGAAGTTGTAAATACCTCCATTGCCGTTCTTATCACCGGGGTACCAGTTTTGAACAGTAGAATACTTCACTTCAGCATCCTTAGCTGCTTTAATTTCAACAACTGCTGCATGCAATTGATTTTCATCGCGTTGCGGTGCTGTACAGCCTTCTAAATAACTCACATAAGAGCCTTCATCAGCTACAATAAGCGTTCTTTCAAATTGGCCTGTATTGGCAGCATTGATTCTGAAATATGTAGAGAGCTCCATTGGGCATCTTACTCCCTTGGGGATGTAAGCAAATGACCCATCCGAAAACACTGCAGAATTCAATGCAGCAAAATAATTATCAGAAGTAGGTACAACAGTACCCATGTGTTTTCTCACTAATTCTGGGTGTTCTTTTACTGCCTCAGAAAAAGAGCAGAAAATAATGCCGAGTTTACCAAGTGTATCTTTAAAAGTAGTGGCAACAGATACGGAGTCGATTACTGCATCCACTGCTACACCGGTGAGTCTTTTTTGCTCTGTTAATGAAATACCAAGCTTTTCGAAAGTCGCTAGTAACTCGGGATCTACCTCGTCCAACGACTTAGGCTTCACCTTTTGTTTCGGGGCAGAATAGTAGATCAGGTCTTGATAGTCAACCTTTGGATAGTCAACATTAGGCCAATCTGGCTCTGTCATTTTTTGCCAAGTCCTAAAGGCTTCAAGTCGCCATTCAAGCAACCATTCTGGCTCTTCTTTCTTAGCAGAAATGAATCTAACTATATCTTCATTGAGCCCTTTGGGAGCTTCGTCTGCTTCTAAGTCTACAGTCCAGCCAAATTCATACTCTTTCGAGGTGAATTCTTCTAAAATCTGGTCGTCATTGCTCATCAAATCTTATTTAGAATGATTTCAAATACAAAGGTACAACCTAAAACTGTAACGAAAGGTTTCAGACTTTCTTTTTTATAAATGGGATATAGAAAATGTTAATTAAAAGACTGATTCTATGAGTCTCTGAGCTCAATACTTCTGCTCAGTGTCTCTTCCAGGATTACAAAAGTTTCGGTGCGCTCAATGCCGCTCACTTTTTGGATTTTATCATGCAATATGTCCTTTAAGTGATCTGTGCTCTTGGCATAAATTTTCACAAACATACTATAGTTACCAGTGGTATAATGAATGGATGTGATCTCAGGTATTTTGGCTAGCTGTTCTGCTACTTTATCATATAAGGAACTCTTCGAGAGAAATACGCCAAGGAATGAACCTACTGTATAGCCAAGGGCAGTTAAATTTAAATCGAGTGAAGCTCCTTTAACCACACCCATTTTCTCAAGCTTATTCATTCTGACATGTACAGTACCACTTGATACGTAGGCTTGTTTGGCTATTTCAGTATACGGTTTCTTTGCATTATGCTGCAATAGCGAAAGAATCTTTAGGTCTACATTATCGATTTCGTAATTATCAGGCATGGTTGGCTATCTAAATTATGATATATTTATTAAAACTAATGAATAATTAATTAATCTGTAAAAATTAAACCAATTCATTAATGATATTTTATCAAAACCAGTAGATATATTACCTTTGAAACAGTTTCAAATGAGAAACACGTTGAATTGACACACTGTAGGATGACGAAATAGGCAGCCGTGCCCTCCTTTCCCGGGGGTGGAGAAAAAGAGATAAATTAAACTACCTAAGTAAGGCTAATCTCTCCGTGAAGGTTCGAGTCCTTCTCCTACAGCATAACGTTTTAGTATGATTAGTATCAATAGTGAGTGTCTTGCAATCAGGCACTCAATGTTGAAAAACACTGTAGGGTGACGAAACAGGCAGCCGTGCCCTCCTTTCTCGAGGGTGGAGGTTCTGAAATAAAGCCAATCGGCCTAATCACTCCGTGGAGGTTCGAATCCTTCTCCTACAGCATCTTAAAAGGAAACCATTTCGGTTTCCTTTTTTCGTAAACTCTCTTGGGATGAGAACCTCGGTTCGAAATCGAGCGCAGCGAAGATTCATGAGGGGATGTGCGGCATGCTTGTGTGTACGAATAATCCCTCTCCTACAGCATCTTAAAAGGAAACCATTTCGGTTTCCTTTTTTCGTAAAACCTCTCGGGATGAGAACCTCGGTTCGAAATCGAGCGCAGCGAA
>JGI12316J15310_10000159_pt33 | contig 37560 bp, 29 predicted proteins | sample MarCyaLeptolynsp_FD_15310 | JGI IMG/M metagenome (IMG submission 15310)
TCATCGTCAACCTTGCGTTCCCACTGCTCGGGGAGCGCGTCTTCTATTCGGCGCTCGCCACCGTGTCTCCAGCACGAGCAGCGGAGCTGTCACAGCAGCCGGGGGTGCCGATGGTCGAGGCGCTCAAGGACGCCGCGCATCGGCTGGCGCTGTTCTTCGGAATGTCGATCCTGGCGTTCGTCTTCTCGCTGCTTCCGGTGATCGGGTCGATCGGCGGGCCGGTGATCCAGACGTACCTCACGTCCCGCTCGATCGGCTGGGAAATGCTCGACCCCTACTTCGACAAGCTCGGCTGGCGATTCGACGACCAGCGACGCTTCGTGGACGAACACCAGAGCCATCTCGTGGGGTTCGGCTTGCCCATCACGCTGCTCATGATGATCCCGATCGCCGGGCCGCTGATCTTCGGGCTTGCGCAGGCCGCCGCCGCCGTTCTGGTCGGAGAGGTGCTCGAGCGCCCGGCCGAGGCACCGCCGGCCGCCTGAGGTATCGTTCGCCGCGATGCTTCGCCGCGCCTGTCTCGCCTTGGTGCTCGCCGCCGGCTGTGCCGGTTCTTCCGCACCGGCCCCGAGCGAGCCGTCACCGGCGACTCCCGAGACGCCCGCCGCACCGGAGCCGGAGCAGAGCGAGACCAGCGATGCTCCGGCCGAAGCGCCCGAGAGCGGGCCTGCCGACGAGCTGCCACCGGAGCAGCGAGCGATCCTCGATCGCATCAACGACCGCTACGCCGAGGAGACCAGCTCCAAGCAGTGGAGCGACCGCTTCGAGCGCGAAGGTCGGGAGGTGCACGATCGCCAGGCAGACATCTTGGCCGAGCTCGGCATCCCGAAGGGCGCCACCGTGGCGGACATCGGCGCGGGCACTGGCCTGTTCACGCTCCCGTTCGCGGACGCGGTGGGCGCCAGCGGACAGGTCTATGCGGTCGACGTTCAGCAGTACTTTCTCGACCACATCCGCGACCGCGCCAAGAAGGCCGGCCACGAGCACGTCGAGGTGCTGATGGCGACCGCCGAGTCCGCGGGGCTTCCGGCGGGCAAGGTCGACCTCGTCTTCATGTGCGACGCGTACCACCACGTGGAGCAGCCCGGCGCGTATCTGAGGTCGCTGCGGCAGGCGATGGCGGAGGGCGGCCAGCTCGTGATCATCGACTACGACAAGGGCGAGAAGGGCACCTGGCGCTACGACCACATCCGGGCAACACCGGAGCAGTTTCGAGCCGAGATCGAGGGTGCCGGCTTTGTCCTCGACCGCGAAGTGAAGTTGCTCGAGGACAACTTCTTCTACGTCTTTCGGGTCGGCTGAATCGGAACGCTCGTGGACGAACGCTGGACCACGCGCCTCGTCTGGGCCGCGATTGGCTCGGGGCTGACGCTCCTGGTGATGTGGGCAAGGCCGGGCCCTCAGCCCGATCCGTCCGCACCACAACCAGCGGCCGTCGCCTCCCCAAAGCCCGCACCGCAACCGCAACCGGAACCCGAACCGCAACCGCAACCGGAACCCGAACCGGAACCCGAACCGGAACCCGAACCGGAACCCGAACCGGAACCCGAACCGGAACCCGACCCCGAACCCGCCGCCCCCTCGGACGCCGCCCCGGAGTACCCCCTCCCCCGCATGCCCGGCATGCAGAACCTCCGCCGCACCGACCGTTTCGACCCGGAGAAGGAAGTCTGGGTCCTCGTCCGCGCGAGCAAGGTCCCCGCACCGATGTCCGCCGTCATCTCCTTCTACAAGAAGGCACTCGAGACCGAAGGCCTGTCGGTTTCGAAGATCGACGAGCCGCCCGACGAAGAAGGCACCAAGCGCGCGACCCTCAAGGGACGCGTCGGCGCCACCAAGGTCCAGATCGCAATCCGTCAGCCGTCGGACTCGTTCGAGACCACCGCACGCGTCATCTGGCAGACGCCCGGTTGACGCTCAAACGTCGTCGATATCGAACACGTCGTCCTTGGGCGCGTCCCAGCGCCTATCGACTCCTTCGACACCACCCGCATCGTGGTTGGGATCGCGAGCCGCATCATGCGGGCAGACCTCGGGCACCGCATCGGCACCGTCGTCCTCGGGGTCCTCGTGCGCGACGACTTGTCCGCAGCTCGGGCACTTGTCGTCTCCTTCCGCCAGCGCGTAGCCACAGCTGACGCACGAACCCGCGTTCGACTCCTCGTACTCGTCCCACTCCTCCTCTTCGTCTTCATCCTCCTCTTCGTCCTCGTCCCGGCGCTGCAGACCGTCAAAGACGGTGAACGGAGGCAGCTCCGAAATCCGCTCGAAGTCGCCTTCGAGCTCGGCGAGGATCATCTCGGTGATGTAGGGCTCGCCGACATCGAGCCACAGCGCCGGCTTGGGGTCGAGGTTTCCGAGCCCATCGACCAGCAGAGGCACTACGTCCTCCCACGCGTTGAAGAGCTGGATGCCAAGAAGGTCGAGTGGAGGCAGCGATTCGAGCTGAGCACTCACCGCATCCTCTTCGCTCGTTCCGTCGAACATCAACCGCTTCAGTGAGGGCACGCGCGTCAGGTCAATGGGGTCCTCGTCCTCCAGCCCCTCGAGGACCAACGTAGCGACGTGCGGAAACCGGACCGAAGGCGGCAGCGCGGCGAAGTGCTCGGCCGTGCACCGGAGCTGACGCAGCACCGCCGTGCACCGATGCGCCGCGAGCTCACCCAGCCCTCCCCGGCAAACCAGGGTATCGATGAACCCCCAGCGCCACGTCGCCGTATCGTCGGAACGAAGCCCGGGTGCAAAGTGTGCCCCGAACCGTTTTCGCAGCAGCACTGTGCCGGCGTGGGCAAGCGTCGCGCCGCCCGAAGCATGCGAGAGCGCGATCAGGTGCCCGAGCGGGTCGCCGCGCTCCTGCAACCAATCGGCGTACACGAGATACGGCTCCGGATCGTCGGGAGCTGCAACGATCGCCGCGAGCATCGCCGGGTGCTCGTGCTCGACCGCCGACAGCGTGGCGAGCTCGTTCAAGGACGCCTCGGCCGGGCTCGGCTCGGAGCGCGGAACGTCGAGGCGTACGAAGCCGGCCGCCAGCAGCTTCTCGACCATCTCCTCGAGGGCCTCGCGGGCGCTCAGTGGCGTGTCGTAGTCCTCCCGCCGAACTTGCGCGCGTGGCGGGTCGAGTAGCTCGCGCACCACCTCGATGTGGGGGCCTTCGAGCGTGGCCTGCCACCGCACGCCCGCACCGGGGAGCTCGAGCCGAACGGTCGTCACGAGACCTCCGACCACGAAGTTCGCCGAGGCGCGTCGTTGCGCGCCTCAGCCGGGCGGAAGAAAGCTGGCACAGGTACTCACGCCGGCACCTGGGATGTGAATGCCGGTGTTGGCATTGTAGACCGAGAGACCGCCGCCCTCGTTGCCGTCGTAGTCGAGCTTGGTGACTTGGCTGACCCCCGACAGCGGCGCGGTCTCCGTGAAGAAGTAGACATCACCACCCCAAAAGGCGAATGCGAACGCGTTGGTGATGTCCAAGCCGTCGAGATTGCGATGCTCGAGCTCGGCGCCCGTTGCCTTGTCGAGCTCGACGAGCACCGCCAGCGAAGCGTTGACCGGCGCAAACGTGAACAAGCGGCCGTCCCCGGTGCCCGTCAGCTCACCCACGGGGTAGTCCGTAGCCCCCACGATGTCGAGTGAGTCCGTCGCCTTGTCGAACTCGGCGAGCTCCGCCCCACCCGGGCTGAAGTTCGGATACTCGAGGTATCGATCGCTCTTGTAGATGAACAGCTCGTCGCAGCTGCTGTTTTCGTCGACGACCGCGTAGCCCATTCCGAGCAACCACCACGCGCCCGGCGTGTTGCTGTAGCCGGTCTCTTCGCACTGCGACAGATCGGACAGCGGGGCGCGGAACACCTTGCCGCGCTCGCTGGGCTGCTCATAGTAGTTGACCCACGCGTAGCCATCGCGGTCGATCGCCATCGAGTTTGCCGTCCAGCCGAACCCCGGATCGCAGCCAAGGGTGCCGACTTCGGTGAAGGTGTTGGCCGGCGGATCGAAGAACCAGACCGACGGCGGGCTGTTGGAGTTGAGGACGTAGATTCCGTCCATCACGTTCTGGCAGGGGCAGGCGCCGTCGTCGCCGCCGGTGTTGCCCGGGCCGTCGTCGCCGGCTCCGACGTCGAACTTGTCGCCGGCGTCGTCATCGTCGTCGTCATCGTCGTCGTCGCCGTCGTCGTCGTCCCCGCCGCTGCCATCGCCGCCGTCGCCAATGCCTCCGTCCTGCGACACACCGCCGGTGACGAAGGGGTCACGATCGGGAGGGTCATCTCCGCAGCCCAGCAGGGCTCCGAGCGCCCCCAAGGCACACCACCGTCTCATCGCCCTCAATGGTACGAGGATGGCTCTCCGCGCCACACCGGAAAGTCGCGTGAGCCCGGATGCCCCGATGACATCCTGCTACCGCCCCTTGCCGGGGTAGTCCTCGAGATCCATGTACTCCACGACCTTGAGGAACGCGTTGACCTCGTGGCCCGGGACCTCGATGCGCACGATCGGGTGCTCGAACCCATACGGTGTACCGCCGATCGCACGCGCGGGATCGGGCCAGCCGTCGCCGTCTCCCTTGCGGTACTGGAGCTCCTGTAGGAACTCGACGGCGAGCAGCGAGGACTTCCGGTAGGACTCCACGCGCGCCGCATCGCCGACGAGCACCGCCAGCCGGTAGGCATCGATCGTGCCCTCGAGCTTGAGGATCGCCCGCCAGCGCTGCTCGTCGCCCGCCTCGACGAACGAGCCCACGAGGTCCGCCTCCACCACGTCGTCCGGTGTGTACTGCCCGCGCACGACGGCATCCGCATTCTCGAACACGAACTCGGGAATCCACTCCGCCGGACGCACCATGTACAGCTCCGTCAGTGGCTCGTGCGCCCACAGCCCGTAGAGGTGCTTGGAGTTGAACACCTCCTCGTCGTCGCGGTTGTCGTAGTGATACTTGCCCACCCGCTCGAGCGCGTCGAGATAGATCGAGTCCTGGGTGTACTCGTACAGCCGCCACAAACCGAGGTGCGCCTGGGCGAAGTACAGCGGCCCGCCGTTTTCGAGACTGCCGTCGTCGTTGACGAGCGACATCACATGCGCCCCGACCTTGTCGATGGTCTCGTCCCAGTCTGTCGTGCCGGCGTACTTGGCGTGGTGCGTCAGCGCCATTGCGAACATCGCCGTCGCCCCCAGGTCGCGCAGCAGCAGCGACCCATCCTCCTGCTCGTTGGCGTCCTCCTCGAGGAAGCGCAACATGTGCTCGACGGCGAATCGGTACTCGTCGCGGCGGGTGAACTTGTACAGCCACGTGAGCGAAAACGTGGACACGACCTTGCGATGCACGTTCGGCGTCTCCGTGAACGCGTCCGTCGTCGGGTCGTACTCGTAGTGAAACCCCTCCGCGTCGTCGAGCATCCGCATCTGGTAGTGGCCCATCAGGTGAGCGCTGTAGAGGATGCCGGCTTCGTTCGTGTCTTCGCCGACCTCGGGCAATGGCGCCGGCGTGTCGGGCCACATCGCTTCGTCGGCCGGGACCTCCATCTGCGGAAGCGTCTCGTCGGTAAAGGTGTACGAGGGCGGATCTTCGATCGTCCACTCCTCATCGCCGGCCTGGCACCCCGCGAGCGCAAGGCAGGTCACCAACGGCCCGGGGACGACGCGCATGCGCGAACGTTACAACGAGTCGGGGCTCAGGTGCCCGTGAGAGTCGCGACGGCAAGCGCAACCTGGCGCTCGTGCTGCTCGACGTCGTCGTGCTGCGCCAAGCCCATCTCCACGGTACGCGTCAGCAGCGACTGCGCTTCGAGCAGCCGGCGGAACACTGCGGCGCGCTCGTCCTCCAGTGCCCGGAGCCGGTCGAGCCCCTCGAGGATCGGCGTACGCTTGTCCGGTCCGTCGTTACGGGCATCGGCCGCCGCGAGCGCACGAACCATCGCCCCCTCATCCAAGCCAGCCAGGCTCTCGCTGATCCGGGTGAGCTCTGCAACGCGGGTCTCGACCGACCCAACCAGTGCATCGAGCGGTGCGGTCACCATGTCGACCTCGGCGGCGTTGCGCACGAACTGAGCGCGATGGTCGACGAGGCGCTGCACGAGCAGAGCCATCTCGGAGACCGCGGACCGCACGTCCTCGTCCATCCCTGGGGTCAGCATCCCCGCGAGACGGGCCACGAGAGGATCGGAGGCCGGGAGCGCGGCGGGCAGTGGTCGGAGCTGGAACTTCGCGTAGGTCCGCTCGATCCAGTTGCGGCGATTGACGTGGCGGTTGGACAGGGCCAGCAGGGCCACCACCGCCCCGATCCCGAACACGACGGATGCCGGCACCATCCCGGCCACGCCGAACAACACCGACAACACGCCGAGGATCGCCGTGGGCACCGCCGTCTGCACCGCCGTCTTGCGCAGATCCGAGGACGAAACAACGTCCGAGTCGAGCCCCTGCTCGCGCATCATCGCGTGCAGCTGGACGGCCGACTCCTTCGAGAGGTGGTTGAACAACCGAACGGGCAGGCGAATCCGCCCCACCTTCTCCTCGTCCGAGTACAGATGGACGGAGCCGACCAGGAACTCGGGCGGTGACATCGGGCCGTGGGCCACGTCGCGAAGCAGCTCCTGCACGTACTTGAGCTTGTTGGCGTCCTCGTCGAGGCTGCGCAGGTCCAGGCCGTACGCTTGTTCTCCCGGCGCGGCCGAGACGAAGCGCACCGACACGCGACCGCACTCGAGACACAGTCGCTGCCCCACGCGCAGCTTGGCGCCGCAGTGTTGACACTTGATCGTGGCCTGCTCGGCGAGCGATGTCGCCGCCCCACCCCGAAGCACCAGCGCCACATCCTGCGCCGTAGCGGGTCGGCGCGCAGGGTCGATCGCGAGGCAGGCCCGCACGAGAAGATCGACGTTGTCGGGAATGTCCGGGCGAACCGTGCGCAGGTTCGGCAGGTCGGACTCCCGCCGCAAGAACGCGGGGCCATCACCGAACGGCAGCTGCCCCGTCAGCGCCTGCCACATCATCACGCCGAGCGAGAACAGGTCCGAGCGAAGGTCGACCGCCGTCGTCGCGACCTGCTCGGGCGCAGCGTAGCTCGAGCCCTGCAGCATCAGACTCGAAGCGGTGTGGCTCGAGAGCACGTCGACGCGCGACAACCCGACGTCGGCGAGCATCACCCGCCCATCGGGCAGCCGAAGCACCTGGCTCGGCTTGAGGTCGCGCAGCACTGCCCCGGTGGCGTGCACGGCTTGAAGAGCGTCGGCGACGGTGCTGAATACGGCCGTGAGCTCCTCCACCGTGATCGGAGCGCGCTCGAGCACTCGCGTCAGCGGCTCGGCGGACGGGCTTTCGCGCGCCCGCCACGGCGGCGCCGCGCTCGACTCGCGCGGGTCCGGCTCGGGGCCGATCGCGAGCGTCGGCACGACCGAGTGCACCCCGAGGTCACGCAGCCGCTCGGCATCCCGAACCCAGCGCCGACGAATGGAGTCGTCGCGGGCGAGGTCGGTCGCGAGCTGAGCCACGACGAGCTCGCGGCCGTCCTCTGTGCGCACGCGCCAGCGCTGCTCCGAGCCGACATCATCGGGACCCGAGAGAACCTGGTGGGTCCACGGCAGGAAGTCGAGGCTCACTGGCGCTGAACCTCCTCGAGTGCCTCGACCATGGCGCGCAAGTCGTTGATGTCCTCCTGGGTCTCCGCGCGTAGACGGGCCTCGGCCTGGGCGTAGCGGGCGGCGAGCGAGTCGAGGGCCGCGGTCAGATCGAGCAGGCGGGCCGCCCACATGTCTCGCAGGTGCATGAGGCGACGACTGTGCGCATCGGAGGGGTCGAAGTTGGGATCGGCAATGTAGCGATCCAGTCGATCCATCTGCAGCGTGGCCTGGGCCGCGAGACCGATCGCCTGCTCCATCTCCTCCTCGATCGCGGGGCGATTGGGATCGCTCGACTCGATCCCACGGCACAGCGCGACGACGCGGTGCACCACCGCCCGCAGCGCATCGCGATGCCGACGCTCCTGGATCTGCACGACGATGGCATGCAGTTCCAGTAGGCGATTGCCGATTCTGGGCGGCAGCGTGGAGGGGGGCGCGTCGAGGACCGTCACCCAGACCTGGGAGGACTTCGCGAGCATGATTCCGTAGATCGCCGGTAGCGTGACCGCGAACAGCGGCAGCGACACGAGGGCAAGCGCGGGGTGGATCATCACCGGCGTACCCAAGATCGCCCCCGTGACCATGGCCGTGCGCGAGGTGAGAACCCCGGTCTTACGCATGATTCCGCGATGCGAGATGCGGCCGCCTCGTTCGGTCACCGCCCGAATGCCCAGGCAAGACAAGGAGGTGAGCAGCGTCTCCGCGCTCCGCTCGCTCACCCCGGTGAGCAACGTAAACGGCAGCCGCGGAATCTTGCCCTCGAGGCGCGTCGCATCCAGGCCCACCACCGCGTTGGCTCGCAGCCAGCGGACGAGGCGGTCGCGCAAGCCGCTGTCGAGCTTGTTCGGAGCACGGCCGGGGCCAGTGACGAACACGGAGTTGCTCCCTCGCTCGATGATCACCTGCGCCAGTCCGCAAGCGAAGCAGACCGCGAGCTCCCGCAGAACCTTTTCACCACAGCGAGCGCAGTAACCCTCGACAGCGGACTCCGCCCGCGCCTCGGCCACCATCACCGCGCCCCCCTTCACGAGGGCGAGCGCGCGCTGGCTCATGCGATCGAGCGCGTCCACGACCGCGGAGGCGGACTGCGGACGATCGCCCGGGGCCTTGGCGAGCAGTCGAGTCACCAACCGCCTCAGGTCCTCGGAGAGCTCGGCCGGCAGCTCGGGAATGTCTGCGTTGCGATGGTTGTCGAGCACGGCCAAGGGGGTCGCGCCTCCGTACGGAGGTGCTCCGGTGGCCATCTCGACGACGATACAGCCCAGCGCGTAGAGATCGGTTCGTGGATCGACCGCAAGCGGCTCGAGGCACTCCGGCGCCATGTACTGCGGCGTACCGAGCACCGTGAGCGCGCCCTTGTCCGCGCTGGCGAACGACGATGCCCGGGCCATGCCGAAGTCCGCGATCTTCGGAACCGGATGTCCACCGGACCGCGGCGCCAGCATGATGTTCGCGGGCTTGAGGTCGCGGTGAATCACGCCGGCCGAGTGTGCGAACGCGAGACCCGATGCGATGCCGTGCATCAACGCAAGGATCTCGGGCTCGGAGAGCACACCGCTTCGCGCGAGGTGGTCCGCGAGGTTGGGCCCCTCCACCAGCTCCATCAGCATCACGGTGCGCCCCTCGATCGCACGGGTACCCCACACGCGGACGAGATTGTCGTGGGCGAGGCGACTCGCCAGCTCCGCTTCGCGCTGAAACCGACGGTGCGCTCCCTCGTCGCGCTCGTGACGGTCGTGCAGGATCTTGCCGGCGTATCGGCTCCCGTTGCTCGGGTCCTCGACCACCACCACGCGGGCGATGGCGCCGCTGCCGATCTCGCCCGTAATCGCGAGCCCGGGCGTGGCGGCGGCGGCTGGAGTCGATTCGGGCATCTCGCGGGCGGCGGTCAATCTAACGCGACAACCGCAGGCCCGCGCGCCGCATTGCCGCGCGCCCGTAACTCTCGGAGGTGACGGAGGTTTGCGGTCAGGGCGCCGCGAGCCCGCACGAGTCGTCGTCGAGGCAGGAGTCGCAGGACCAGCCGAAACGGTCGAGAACGACCGCGCTGTCCACTAGGGCATCCCCGTGGTCATAGAGGGCCGCGACGATGGAGATCCGCTCGCCGCCCACCGCCGGGCCGCGCAGCTCGAGCCAGCCCGTCGAGGCGCCGATCGGACAGTCGGAGACTTCGTTGCCGCCGACCGTGCACGGCTGTCCTTCGCTCCCGTCGAAGCCCGTCCGCAGGAGCATCGGGTGACCACCCGTGTTGGCCGACAGCAAAGGTGCAAGCCCGGAGACTGTCGCGGGCTGTCCATTGAACGTCGCAAGGTCGCCCGTGAGCTCCTCGCTGTCGCTCCACCACACGAAGGTGTCGCTCGTGGTGCCGACCCGCTCCGGGTACTCCGCGGTCAGCATGGCGAAGCGTACCGTGTAGCCGCGTGCTTCGGCGGGCACGTCGGCGTCGAAGCGAAACCACACGACGTCGCGCGCCCCGTCCGGCGGCGGCACGAGCGGATCGGGTAGCGAATCGAGGTTGGCGTTGTCGGTGCTGGCGAGCTGAGCTGCGCCGGGCTCGACGACGACCTGCCCGTTGACGTCGGGCTCGGGCAGCGTGCCGGTGGACAACACGAGCACGGCGTCGCTGTCGCTCGCGGTCCAAAACGAGTTGCCGAACTCGTGGGCGCGTCGCCACCCGGCGGGGTCCAGGCTGTCGAACTCGGCGGCCGAGATGCCGTTCCAACACGCCACCTCGAGCGCCCGCAGCGGATCGGCGGCGGCGTCGCAGTCGGGCAGCCTCGTCGGGAGCATGCAATCGCCGACGGTGCCGTCGCCCGTCGGCATGGACGTCACGCCGTCGCCTTGCGAACCACCGCCATCACCGTCTTCGGGGTCGATCCCCGCGACGTAGCTCGGCGAGCACCCACCGATCGCAAATGCAACGAGGACCAACCGCCTCACGGCTCGAGCTTCGCACCGTAGTGACTCTCGGGATAGCGCTTCAGGAACTTCGACGTTGCCTGCTTCGCCTCCGCCGTGCGCCCCAGCGCGCGCAACGCCCGAATCTCACCGTACGCCGCATCCTCGGAGAGAGCCCCGGCACCCCCTCCGAGGTAGCGACGAAAGGCTTTGAGTGCACCCTTGGCGTCGCCCTTGGACAGCCGCAGCTGGCCCACGCTCACCGCGGCGATTCTCGCGGTGGCGCTCTTGGGATGCCGACGCAGAATCTTCTCGTAGGTCGCCAGCGCGCCGGTGGTGTCGCCGCTGCGACGCTTGCTGCGAGCGAGTCGTAGGAGCTCGTTGGCGGAAGGGGCTTCGGCTCGAATCGCCGGCGCATCGGACTCGACCGCGCGTTCCAGCGTCTCGCCAGCGAGGACAACCCGGCGCCCGCGCGACTCGATGACCTCCGCTTGGCCTCGATCGACACGCACCGACCACCCGGCCACGCTCCGCTGCACGACGACCGTGGTGAACGGCGCGGGTTCGACCGCCAGCTCGCCCAGACTGAGCCGGCTGCTCGCGGCGGTCTCCGACTGCATTTCGATCTCGCCCTCGAACAACGCGATCGAATCTGTGGTCGCTTCGAAACTCGATGCCGCCCCGAGACAGGCGCGCGTGCCCTTGCGCTCCGCACAGATCGGCGCACTCGCGAGCAGCTTCACGCCAGTGGGCAGCTCGCCCGCCACCGGTTGACCATCGAGCGTCGCGGTCCCGGACAAGAGCGTCCAGGTTTCCGACGGCGCTTCGATCGGCTCCGGTGGGGGCGGCTGCGATGGGGGCGAAGGAGGCATGCCTTCCTCCTTTGTTGCGACCGGCTGGAGCTCGGGGGGAACGAGCTCGGGGGAATCGGGTCGGGTGAGCAGGACGGTGGCGACGATCGCCGCCGCCGCGGCACCCACGACTGCGGCGAGCGCCAGCGGCACGGCACGCGACTTTCGACGCGTCGCCGCGATGGGCTGCTCCGACGCCCACGCGCCGACGACGGCTTCGAGCACCGCCTCCTCGTCCAGGTCGTCGGCGCCGTCCTGGGCGTGGGCCAGCGCCGCGAGCAAGTTCTGCTCCGCGCGGTGCTCGGCCCCTTGCGGCTCGTGGCTCGCCAACAGAGCCTTCTGCTCCGGGGTCGCCTCGCCGAGCAGGTCCGCCTCGACCGCCGCCCGCCAGCGCGCATCATCGAGATGAAGGGTCATCCGCCCGCCTCCTTCGACGATGCCACGCCGAACCGAGTATCGCGACGAATCGCTTCGCGAATCCGCTGCAGCCCCTTGATGAGGCGCGATTTCACGGTGGGAACCGGGCTCTCGGTGATCTCGGCGATTTCGGGAATCGTGCACTCGAGCGAGTGCCGCAAGACGAGGGCCGTCCGCTGAGCTTCGGGGAGCGCATCGAGGTACGCCGACAGCGGTCGCGGCAGCGCATCGACGACGACGGTCGACGCCCACCGACCCTGCTCGGGCACGGCGTCGAGCACGTCCGTTTGCGCGCCGTACTGTCGCGCCGAAAACCGAGCGACCGCACGCATGGCGATTCGGGAAGCCCAGCCGCGCAGGGGTCCCTCACCGCGAAAGCTCCCCGCCGAGCGCAGCACCTCGAGCAGCGCGACCTGAAGCGCGTCCTTGGCGTCCTCGGGGCCTCGCGTGAGGCGTCGGGCGGCGATGCGTACCGTGGGCATGAGCATTCGAGCGAGGTTCTGAGCGGCGCGTCGGTCCCCTTGTGCGACCTGTCGGCACAACGCCAGCTCGGCGCTGCGGTCCGAACTGGATCCGCCTCGAGGGTTCGATGTCACTCGCTCACCTGGGTTGTGGTCCCGCGGCGCCGATTTCGGATGAAGAAAAAGCGATATCCCACCCCAAGCGTCCCCCAACCGGACACGACCGATGTTCGGAGCAGCCGGCGCTCCCCATCGGACCGAGTCGACACCAGGTCGGCACCCGCGAGCCAGGCGTTGGCCCCAAGGCGCGCGATCGCGAAGAAGCCTGCTCCCAGATCCACCTGTAGCTCTCCCGCGACGCCGGCCGAGACGCGCGCGGCCGCGCCCGGCTGCCCCTGGGTTTGCACGGCCGTGCCCGACCAATCGAAGAGCTCGGCGCCGACCATCGCGAGCAACGCCGGCCGGACCCGACGGTCACGCCGAAATCGAAATCCCGCGCCGACCGAGGCGTGGACACGTTGGATTGCGAGCCCCTCGCCCGCACCGTTGCGTACTCGGTGTGGAGGCATCCAGGCGACGGCGCCGTCGAGCAACCAGCCGCGCGGCGCCTGCCAGCTGAGCTGGGCCGCAACGCCGCTGTGCCAGAGCAAGTCGGCGGCCACGGTCTCTCCGCGATAGGCGAGCGAGAGGTCGAGCTGCGCCGGGGGCTTGGGCTCGGACGTCGGTTCGGGATCGATGGTGGGCGCCGGATCGGGCGTCGCGTCGTCCGACGGAGGTCCGGCAAGCAGCATCCCGCGCACGACGACGCCAATCGACTCGAGCAGCAGATCGGGGTCCCCCTCGTCGGGGATTTCGCGCGACCACGGCTCGGCGGCGCCCTCGAGCCAGACCTCGACGCGGACCGCTCCCGAGCTCAAACGCGAAACCGATACACGAGGCCGAGCCGTCGTCGCACTGCGCTCGACCCGCACGACGCTGTCGACCTCGGCCAGATGAGCGGCCAGCGCATCCGCGACCGCCCCGTCCGAGAGCCCCGCGTCCGCATCCACGGTGAGGACCACCTCGCTGGGCTGCTCCACGGCTGTCGGCGATGTAGCGAGGCTCGCGCCAACAACCGCCAACCTCAGCGCGAGCCACACGCGGGGCACTTTTTCGAACGACACGACGGAGAGCAAGGAAAAGTTTCATCCGTTTCTCGGTCGAGCTCGCCACGAACCATCGGAGGTGGTGGTGAACAGCAGCGCACTGAAGTTGCGGAGGCGAACCTTTGCCCGAGTCCTCGGGCTCGGAATCGCAGCGCCGTTGGCCGCGAAAATGGCGTGGATGGCCGGCGCGCAGCCAGGCGAGCGCCCCGTCCGCTTGATGATCTTCTACGTGCCGCACGGTTGGCCGATCGAGCACGTAGACCCGGGTGGCGACGGTAACAACCTCTTCTCCGACAACAGCGTGCTCAGTCCGCTCGCGCCGCACTCGGATCTCGTCACCGTCGTACGCGGAATCGGGATGAACGACAACGCGAGCAATCACGCCGCGATTCGAGCGACCCTCACCGGTTTTGCCGACGGGGGCAGCGGCGACTCGATCGATCGCGTCGTCGCCGATGCACTCGGCGTGCAGGCCCACGTGCTCGGTGCCGTCCCGTATCCGGCCGGAGCTGGCTTTCATTCGGACGCCTTCCTGGTCAAGCACGGGACCTGGGTACGTCCGACCGAGAGTCCCGTCGACGCCGCTGAAGACTTGCTGGGTGATCTCGGTCCCTCGACGCCGCCCAGCGAGCCTGGCGGCGAAGCGGAGTTCCGCCGCCAGGCGCTGCAGCTGACCGAGCGCGAGCTCGAGCAGGTCCACGACGCAGTGAAAGGACTGACCAAGGAGGAGGACAAGCTCGCGCTTCACCTCGAGTCGGTGCGTTCGCTGGCTGCCGGCGGCGGCGGTCCGAGCCTCGTGACCTGCGACGAGAGCCCCACACTGCCCGCCGTCGACGCCGTCGCTGGGCTCGACCCCCTCGACCCGGCCAACTTTGGGCTCATGCTCGACGGACATCTCGAAGTCGCCGCGGCGTCGCTTGCCTGCGGTACGGCCCAGGTGCTGACACTGCAGAACATGTGGGTCAACGCGGACGTCGCGTTCGACTTCCAGGGTGGACCCGGCATCCCGAAGGGCCACCACGATCCGATCTCGCACTCGTGGGACTCCGCGGGGCGTACCGAGTTCGCCACCTGCCAGCGATGGTTCTACGAGCGGCTGGTCGCCAAGCTCGTCTCGACGCTCGCCGCCACGCCTGATCCCTCGGATCCGGGCACGGACCACAGCGTCCTGGACAACACGCTCATCTACGTATGCAGCGAGGTGTCCGACGGCGCCAACCACAACTCGGACGCATCCGAGGTCTGGCTCGACGGCGCACCGTACAGCAACTACCTGCCCGCGCTGCTCATCGGCGGTGCGGGTGGTGCGATCAAGACCGGGCAGTCGATCTCGGTCGACCGGACCAACCTCGACATGCTTGGGACGATCGCCGCCGCCGCCGGAGCTCCCGGAGTCTCCCTCGGAGGCCAAACCCCGTCGATCATCGAGGAGGTCATGGCATGAAACGCTGGACCACGATCACCCAGAGTTCGCTGCTCGGCTTGAGCCTGCTCGCCGCCGGCTGCTACGGCGGCAAGGATGATGGCATGGACGCCGACGAAGCCGGAGAAGGCGACGCAGGCGACGATGACGACGACGACGATGACGACGATGACGACGACAACGGTGGCGGCGACGGGGGGGACCCCAAGGCGCGCTGCGAGGAGTCGAAGATCGGCCCACCGATGCTGCGAAGGCTGACGCGCGCAGAGCTCGAGCAGACCATTCGCGTCGTGTTTCCGGAGATCGACGGCGCGTTCGAAGGAGTCGAGCTCGGTGCGGACACGGTCTCGTATCACGGGTTTGGCAACGACGCCGATGTGCTTGCGGTGAGCGAGCAGGTGGCGCGAGAGATCATGGAGACGGCGGAGCATGTCGGTGATCTGGTGGTGGATCCCGGCACGCTCCCCAGTCTCCTGCCGTGCGCGACCTCGTCGCCGGGGGCGGACTGCGCATCGACGTTCGTCGACGAGTACGGGCGTCGACTGTTCCGGCGCTCGCTGACCGACGCGGAGCTGACCGAGTACACGACGCTGCACGCCGACGTCTCCGGTCAGTCAGACTTCGCAACCGGCATCAAATGGACGCTCGTCGCGCTGCTGCAGTCGCCGCACGTCGTGTACCGATCGGAGCTCGGCACGCCCGACGACAGTGGTCGACACAACCTCGAGGGTTGGGAGCTGGCCACCGCGCTCGCGTACAACTTCTCTGGCGGGCCTCCGAGTGAGGGGCTGCTCGAGCTGGGCGAGTCTGGAGCGCTCGACGACCCCGAGACCCGCGTCGAACAAGCCCGCGAGCTGCTCGCGACGGCGGCGGGCCGTGAGACGCTCGCCCGGTTCTTCGAGGACTGGCTGGACTACCGCCTCGTCGCCACCAAGACCCGACCCGAGGTGCCTGAGTTCGAAGGCGTGCGGGAGGCGATGACCGAAGAAACCCGTCGGTTCATCGAAAGCGTCGTGGTCGATGACGAGGGCGGCGTGTCCGACCTGCTGCTGGCGGACTACACGAGCGTCGACGCGACGCTGGCCCAGTACTACGGCTTTTCTGGCGTCGAGGGCGACTTCGAGGTCGTCCCGCGGCCCGACGACTGGGGTGTGGGGCTGCTTGCGCAGGGCTCGGTGCTCGCGGCGAACGCCCATGTCGATGCTTCCTCGCCTACGCTGCGCGGGCTGCTGGTCTACGAGCGACTGCTGTGTCGACAGCGTCCGCCGGTGCCCGAGGACATTCCCGCAATCGAGCCGCCGAGTCCGGGCTCGACGACCACCCGGGAGCGCTACGAAGAGCAACACATGGCCAACGACGGATGCCGGGCTTGCCACGAGCTCTTCGATCCGATCGGCTTTGCGTTCGAGCACTTCGACGCGGCCGGCCGCTACCGGGCGGACGAGTCGGGGCTGCCGATCGACACCACCGGAACGATCCTCAAGGGCGTACTTGCCGACGAAGACCTCAGCTTCGACGGGCTCTCCGACCTGAGCGGAACGCTCGCGGCGGAGCCCGTGGTGACGGACTGCGTCAGCGGTTTGACGGCGACGTACGTGTTCGGTGGAGCCGGGGGCACGGGATGCCTGGCCGAGGAGGCACGGGCTGGGCTCGCCGACGAGGAGTTCGGGCTGCTGGAGTACGTCGCGCAGCTCGCTGCGGCGCCGCACTTCGGGCGACGCGCGCTGTCCGAGGAGTGAGTCAGGCGGGGTCGTAGAGCTTGAGTGAGCCGATGAAGTCGCGCTTGCCGAGGTCGACGCCGTTCTTGCGCAAGATCGCGTACGCCGTCACGACGTGAAAATAGAAGTTCGGCAGCGCCATCTCGGCGACGTAGTCGGCGCCCTTGATCCGCTTGTCCGGCATGAAGGGCAGCGTCATCTCGCGGTCCTCGCCACCTTCGACCTTGTCGGGGGTCACGCTCTCGAGAAACGCGAGCGTCTTGTGAATGCGCTCGCGAATCTCGGGTAGCGTCTGCTCGTCGTCGGGGTGTGACGGAACGTCGAACCCCGCCAGGCGCGCGGCGAGGGCCTTGGCCGCGTCGCACGCCGCCTGCACCTGCTTGAGCAGCGGGTACTGATCGGCGACGAGGCGGGCCGCCAGCAGCAGCTCCGGATCCCAGGAACGCGATTGTGCCTGGGCCACGCCCTTGTCGAGCCAGTTCTCGAGGTTGCGGAGCATCTTGGCGATCTGAACCACGGACAGGTCGTGCAGCATTGGGCCACCGAACGCCGCCGCGCGGGGCAGAGTTACTGCTCGACCGATCCGATGTCGCAGTTGGAGGACGGCCGGGCGATGCCTCGCTGGTCCACGGCTGCGTAGCACGTCGCCGCATCCAGCACCTCAGACGCGCTCGGAACGTGCGTCTTCGTCGGCCCCCCATTGTCGGCCAGGGGCGCGAGCAAGGGATCGATCGAGTCGTAGGTGACGTTGCAGCTGCCGTCATCATCCAGCGACGTGTCCTCGGTGAACGAGCTGTTGATCAGGCACGCATCCGTCGCTGATCCCGCGACGATCGAGCTCTCGAGCTCGAGATCGGTCGACGGGCTGCTGCTGGTTTGAATCGCGCCCCCAAAGACAGCATCGTTGTCGAAGAACGTGACATGGGACAGCTTTGCCTCGACCATCGCCACGCCGAAGCCACCGCCGTAGGTCGCGACCGACCCCAAGCTGCTGTTGGCGGAGAAGGTGCTGTTGGTGACGGTCACCACTCCAGGGGTGGTACCCGACGTGCGGTTGACGTAGAGCCCACCGCCCGTCGGCTGATTCTGCGAGCTCGCGTGTTTGTTCGCGTGGTTGCCCTGGAACGTAGTGCCGATCACAGCCATGTCGTGGCTTCCGTCGACGAGTATCGCGAGGCCCCCACCGCGATAGCCCTCGTTCTCGAAGAACGTGGAATCGCGCACGTAGCTCTCGGGCCCCAGGACCCCGCCGCCTCCGCTGTCGTGCGCGTAGTTCCACTTGAAGGTACAGCGAACGAAGTCACCCCCGCCAAAGAAGCCGCCACCATCGTCGTCGGCCTCATTGAGGTTGAATACCGTGTCCGTGATGTTGACCGACGCCGCCCCCGATCCGATGTGCACGCCTCCCCCGTCGATGAAGGCTCGGTTGAGGAAGAAGACCGAGTCCAGCACGGTCACCGTCGCCTTGGAAACGGTGGCCAATGCACCGCCTTCGTCGCCTCGATTGCTGCTCAGGGTCGTATTGTCGATGACCACTTTGGCGTCATCGATGTAGACGGCGCCGCCGTTGTCGGCCCAGTTGGAGCCGATCACTCCGTTGGTGATCACCGTGGTCGACCCTGGCTCACCGTAGACTCCGGCTCCATCGTCGCCCGACAGCTTGAAGCCGACGATGTCGACTCCATCGAGGAATGCACTGTGCCCTTGGCCGACGAGGAGCCCGCGAACGTGGACGAGGCCAGACGAGCTCAGTTCCAGGCCGATGAGGTCGGCGGTGACGCTCCCCGCTCCCCCCACCACGATCAGGCTGTCCCCACCACTGAAACTGAGCTTCGGACTGAGCTTCTGCCCGGCCCCGTTGATCGTGACGTCGCGCTCGAGCACCAGCGGCTTGTCGAGCTCGTACGTCTGCGGGACCGCAAAGTCGATCGTATCCGCGAATCCCTCGTTGACCTCCTCGACACACTCGCGAAGCAGCTGTCCGGCTTCATCGGGGTCGCCCTCGGCTGGCACGGTGCACGTCGAGGCTGCGTGAGCCGTATCGGCGGCCAGCAGAGCGGTGAGCGCAGCCGGGATGGCGACGAGTGGAAGATGCTGTCTGCGCATACCGATGACCCGGAGCAAGAAGCCAGCCAACCCGACGACCCGTACATACGCGTGACAGACGTGCTAGCAACAGGGCATGGCAAGCGGTGTCACGGGACAAGTCGCCCCTCAACGTCACGGGACACCGCTGCGAGTCGGGATGGTGCTGTGCTGGGCTGTGTGTATCGGCCCCAGCTGTCGGGAGGACGCACCGCCCCCTGCTCGAGCGGGCGCCGTCCCTCGAGCTGCGCCCGAGGTCACCAAGCCCGAGGTCACCAAGCCCGAGGTCACCAAGCCCGAGGTCACCAAGCCGGACGGTGATGACCCCTCGGCTGCTCCCGAGGCGGCGGGTCCGAAAGACGCAGCCGCAATCATCCTCGACGACACGGGCCTGCAGCGCCTGACTCGCGACGGGGCGAAGACTCTGATCGCCGCGAACGCGTACGACGAGTGCGACGTGGACGAGACCCACCATGTCGTGTGGCTCGCCTCGGAAACCGAGCTGGCGTACTACGACCAGGCCAAGGGCAAGCTGGTCAAAGCGGCCACCTTCACCAAGGCACCCGAGCCCCTCGACACCCTGTCGTGGCGGGTGCAGTGGCGCGAAACCGACGGGTTTGCACGCGATGTCGCAGGCACCGCCGATGGCCTCAACGACTGCGTCGCACTGGTCCTCGAGCTCGGCAAGACCGTCACCCTCGGCGGTGGCACCGTGTCCGAGGGCGACCGGGACTGGTACTGCTTCGAAGACGAGACGATCGGCGATGACAAGCCGGTGCTGCTCGAAGAACCCAAGAAGCTCGCCGCCCACTACGACCAAGCCAAGCTCGTGGCCAAAGCGGAGCTGGCCGCCCTCGCGAAGCGGCGGACGACGAAGGTCGGAAAAACGACCGAGCGCCCCACGCCCCCTGCCCCGCCGGTGGTCAAAGTCGACAAGAGCGGCTGCCTGGACTACCCCGATGCGTGCGGCACCGTCTCGTACGCGGGCGGCGAGCGACTTTGGTGGGTAACCACCGCGAACGACCGCGGCGACTTCTTCTACGAAACGCGCCAGCTCTACGACGCCAAAACCAAGCGGTGGTGGATCCCCGAGAAAGACACCTGGACCAAGACCCCGCCATCGGACGAGGACAGCACGGGCGACCTCCTCGAGCCGAGCCCCGACCGAACCTGGGGACTGTTTGGCGACAAGCTCGTCACGTTGACCCAGCCCAAGGTGACCGGCGCCTACGCCGGCGCCTTTTGTGGCTGGGAGTCGCGAACCAACGCTCCGCTCGCGCAACAGTGACACTGTTAGATAGCGTGGATAGGAGAACGAGTTGGATGGATCACTGGAACAATCGTGCATTTCTGCTGACGCTCACGGCCTTGCCACTGGCGTGCGCGCCGGAAATCGTCGACCCCTTTCTCGGCGACGACTCCGGAGGCACCACCGGCGAAACCACCCAAGGGGGCACCACGAGCGACTCGGTGGGCGAATCCACCGGCGGTGACGCAACGACCTCGGAAGTCACGGCCACTGGGGACAGCACCGGTCTTGGCTCCACCAGCAGCGGGGATGCTTCCGGGAGCTCGACCGGCGACCCCGACTCCACCGACGACGGGTCCAGCAGCGACGGCGGGAGCACGGGGAGCTCGGATGACGGAGACTCGAGCACGACCGCCGCGCCGACCCTCTGTGAAGCCTGGGCCGAGGCAGCCAACATCTGCTACCCGGGCTACGGGGTCGGCTACCTCGAGAACATCTGCGGCTACTACGAGGTCAATCCCACGTGTCCCATGGAAGCCATCGCGCTGCTCGAGTGTGAGGCCAACGAGGGCGGTCCCTGTGGAGGCAACTGCGAGGCGAGTGGAGATGCCCTCGCCGCATGCGAGTTGATGGCCGCGGCGGATGAGCTCGGCTGCTACGAAATCCCCGCGATCGACCCCGTCGGCATGATCGACGCGGCGTGCCTCGCCACGGCCCAGAAGGCGATCGCGTGCGACGAAGCCGACACGTACGTCGGTGGCTTTTCGATGTACGCCGACTACCCCGATGCCCTCGAGCTCATGCAGTCGTTCTGCACCTCCGGCGGCTACTGGACGTTTTTTATCGACGACCCGCTCAGCTCGTGCGGCGGCGCCTACGAAGACCTGCTGGCGTGCATTCAGCCGCTGAGCTGCGAGGCATTCGACGACCTGACCATCTTCCCCCCGCTGGACGGAACCTGCGGGGCAGAGTTGACCGCACTCGAGTGCAAGTGCGAGCTGGGGATCAACTGATCAGCCCGGCGGGGGCAGCTCGGCCGGCGGCACCAGGATGAAGACCTCGCGCTCGTCGAGGTCGGAGCAGCCACCGGCGAGCACGCGGATCGTCGCGACGAACAGCCGCGGGTCAGGACCCTGCGGCACGAAGTCGTTGAACGCGACGATATCGAAGGTGACGTCCGTATCGGGCACGACACCTTCGAATGCCGTGGGCGTGAGCGTCGGGTCGGGCACCCCGGGCACCGGCACCATTCCGTGCGATGCCGGAGTCACCGCCTGGATGAAGTCCGCGGAGGTCGTTCCCATCGGGGTCGCCGCCCCGTCGATGTCGTTGGGCACACCGTTGACCTCGGACGTCACGTCGAAGGTCGCGTAGCGCGAGACCATCTCGATGCCGGCGACGATCGAAGAGTCGACCCCACTCCCATTGGCCGACGCGAGGTACGTCAACGGGCACATGCCGTTGCCGTCGGGCGCGACGCCGACACCGTTCTGCCCGGTGCAGCACTGGCCCGCCACGCAGCCTGCAGGATGCCCGGCGACGTCCCAGGCCTCGGGCGGCACCACCGTTCCCGTGGCGTTGTTCCACCCAATGCCGTCCGACTGCGCGGTGCAGACCGAACCAGATGCCGTGGCAACCTGGACGACGCGCGCGCAGATGTCGTTGAGCGCGGCCATCGTTTCCGTCTCGTCGTGGGCCACCGCCGCGACCGCAGCATCGGTGTACTGCTCGGCGCCGCAGGCGTTGCTCGTCGCATCGTGGGAGATGGCGTCGGTGATGTTCACGATGATCGGCATCGATCCCTCGCGGAAGCCCACGCCACCGATGCCGGAGACGTTCGATGCGACCGAAGTCAGCCCCGGGCCAACGAGTCCCTCCCCGGTTGCGATCTGGTACAGCGCCTCGATCGCAGACTCGGGAGTGTCGTTGCCACAGCCGATCGCGTTGCCGCCGATTCCGAGCTGGTTGACCGCCGCTTGGACCGCCGGGACGTCGTCGGTGATCTCTGCGAACAGCTCGAAGGGTTGGTCCGGGCCACCAAGGGCTCCGTAGGTGCAGTTCGTCTCGCCGTAGGGTGTGACCGGGAAGTCCTCGTACGCTCCGACGCCGAACTGGGCATCCATGACCTGAGCCTCGATGCCCGGGATCACGGTGGACGTCAGCGAGCTCTGGAGGTTGGAGACCTCGCCGTCCATCGAGCCCGTCGTGTCCATGTTGAAGAACACATCGAGCTGCTTGACGCCGGTCGAGAACGTCAGCTGCTTGGTCTGGTCGCCGCCCGGGTCTTCGTACGGAAGCACGAAGAAGAAGTCGGGCTGCGGACCGCTCTGCAAGTACGCCGCAACGGTGACCTGAGCCTCGCCGGTGTCCTCGCCCACGCTCGCCGTGACGATCGTGGAGCCGAAGAAGGTGTCGGCAAACCCCGGGATGTCCAGGGTCGAGCCCATCATCGTGCCGATCATCGCGTTGTCGAGCGAGAAGCTCGCCTCGTCGGTGACGTCGATCTGATCGCCGTTCTCGTAGTACGCGGTGACGGTGAAGTCCTGGCTGCCGGCCTCGGCGATATCCAGCTCGATCACGCTGTCGATCGGAGAGACCTCGAGGAAGAGCAGGTCTCCCGGGTCATCGTCGTCGTCGTCGTCGTCGTTCGGAAAGCCGTCGCTCTCGGAATCGTCGTCGTCGTCGTCGCCACCGGACGTTCCGTCGCCTTCGGCGTTGTCGTCGTCGTCGTCATCGTCGTCGTCGTCACCGGACGTCATGCCATCCGTGTTGCCGACCGATGCGATGCCGGCCCCTTGCCCCGTGTCGTCGTCGGGTCCAGAGGACGAGGTACACGCCGAAGCGAGCGCGAGCGAAATTCCGCTGCAGTAGACGAGCCCGTGCCAAGCCTGATTGAGATCGAGTTTCATTGACTTCCCCCCCGAGAAGACTCTGTGGCCTATCTTGCCAAGACGGCAAGAAGCCGAATAGTCACCGATGTACGACTGACGGCGCCGATGGACGTGCGAGTGTTCGCTTGGACTTCAAGCACGCACGACTGTCGCGACCTTCATCGTCGACCCCAACGGGCAAGCTAGTGATCGGCCGAGTGCGCTTCGAGCCAACGGTCGAGTGGTGCTCGCACCTCCGCCATGCTCTCGCCGCGCGCCGCTACGACCTTGCGCGCTTCCTTTACGAGGGCGACAGCACGTGCCGGCTCCGTGTCGACAATTGCCCGCGCGAGCCCAAAACGGACCTGCGCGACCAAGATCGGGTCCTGACCGGCACGTTCGTAATCGGCGAGCGCCTTCTCTAGATGTGGGCGCGCCTCGGCCCTGCGGTCGAGCTCGATGAGGGCAAGGCCGATCTTGAATCGGGGTTGGGCGGCCGCAGGAGAGTCGGGTCCGACGCCCTCGCTGTAGATGTCGAGGGCTTGCCGGTGGTAGTCGAGCGCGGCGTCGTATTCGCCGCGCCGCTGGGCAATCCCACCGAGATTGGTCAGGCAGTGTGCGACGTCGGGGGAACGGGCGCCCTGCGAGGCCTTTGTTGCCTCCAAAGACGACCGGTAGCGCTGCTCCGCCTCCTCGAGATCGCCGAGCTCGGCGAGCGCATTGCCGAGGTTGTTCTCGATTCCGGCGATGATGCCGTGGGTCGGCCCCAGCACCTCCCGAGCGATCGAGAGCGCCGCGAGATGGTGGTCGCGGGCAGCCTCGAGGTTGCGTCGTTTCTCCTGCACGTTGCCGAGGTTCGAATGCAGGATCACGTGCAGTCGACTGCGTTCGCCGTACGCCGCCGTCGCGATCTCGAGGGCACGCTCTCCCTCCGCCAGTGCTTCGTCGTGCTTTCCCTGGGCCTTGTAGATGAGCATCAGGCCGTTGCCCATCGCGGCGTAGTCGGGATGGTGGAGACCGAGTCCGGCCTCGAGGTTGCGCATTGCAAGCTGCGTGGCTTCGACTGCCGCGTCGTAGTTCCCCAGCTCGCGCTCGAGGTTGGCGAGGCCGGAGGCGGCCGACGCAATGTCGACCGGGGTGGACTCGACGCGCTGGTAGATCGCCAAAGCCTCCCGCGCCAACGGGAGCGCGTTGGTCCAGTCCGCGCGGGCCATGAGGATGCGGGCGCGATCGAGCTTGATGCGTGCCTCCAGCCGCGGCGCGAGCTTGCCCCGGCGGTGCTCGGCGAGCGCAACCGTCGACCACGACTCGGCCGCCTCGAATCGATGTTGGACCTCGCCGAGCAGCGCAGCCAAGGCGGTGGCCGCACGTGCCGCCTCATTCGCTGCACCGATCCCCGCCGCGAGTGTGTACGCCTGTTCGAGCACGTCCGCCGCCTCGTCGTACTCGCCTCGCGTCGCCAAAGCGCGGCCGAGTCGATACACGACCGCAGCCTCGTGCACGGGCGAATCTCCAACCGCTCGTGCCGCGACGACGGCCGAGCGCGCCGCAGCAACTGCCGCCGCGCTATGCGAGACGTTTTCCAGCGCATCGATCTCGTAGGCGAGCGCCAGCACCCGGCGGGCCAGCGCCGCGGTCTCGGGGTCGAGCGGGCCGGGCAAGGTTGCAAGCAGAGCCTCGGTATTGCGGCAGCGGGAGAGGTCGGTCACCTGTGCGACCGCATACCCGGCCTTGGACAGGACCTTGCGGTCGGGCGCCCGCAGCAGTGCGGCCACAGCATCAAGCTCGAGAAGCGCGTCGTCCAGGCACTGCATGCGACGGTCGAGGAGCGCGTCGGACTGCTCACCGCGCACGTGGGTGGCCTCGCAAGCCTCGCGGTATTCGAGCTGCCAAGCCTCGGCAAACGCATCGACGGAGCCGACCACCTTTGCGGCTGCTTCTGGCGCGTACGGAACGTCCACCGCCGCGAGCGCAGCCAAGATCTCTCCGCGCAGCTCGTCCGACCATGACATCGCGACTCGCTCGGGCCCCCCCTCGCACGGGGCCGGGGCAGCCGCAGTCGTCGGCGTTGGCGAGACGACCTCATCGGAGTCGGTGGCCAGCACCACCGCCGACGTCGCGAGCGCCACAACGGTGAGAGAACTGAGGGCGACGATCCGGCGCCTGCGAGGCCCGGACAGCCAACGCTCGAGCGCCGCGATCAGAGCATTCATGCTCGGGTAGCGCTCGCGAGCCTCGGCCGCGAGACCCCGGCGAAGTACCCGCACCAGTCGGCTGGGCACGCGGTTGCCCTTCGGCTCGACAAGCTCGCCGTCGACGATCTTCGCGACCAGCTCGCTGAGTGTGCCGGCTACGAAAGGCCGCTGGCCGAAGAGCGCCTCCCAAAGGCTGACGCAGAACGCGAACTGGTCGGTCGCCGGCCCTACCCCGTCGTTCGAAAACTGCTCGGGAGGCATATACGCCGGGGTGCCCATCACCGCTCCGGTCCGCGTCGTGCAAACGAGGTCTCCCGAGGGCGACATCTCGGTGGTGACCTCGGCGGGCTCGGCGGTCCGTGCCAGCCCGAAGTCCGCGACCTTGGGCACGCCTTCGGTCGTGACGAGGACGTTGTCCGGCTTGAAGTCGCGATGGATCACGCCGCGAGCGTGGGCCGCCGCCAGCCCCTGCCCCGCCGCAAGGTAGAGCGAAACGATATCTCGCACCGCGCGCGGCTGCCCCTGGACCCAAGTGCGCGCCGTACCGCCTTCGACGAACTGCATTGCGATGTAGACACGCCCGGCGACGGTCCCGACGCGATGGATCGGCAGCACGTTCTCGTGCACCACTGCCGCCATCGTTTGCGCCTCCCGAAGCAGACGCCCCGCGTCATCCTCGGCGCGGCTGTGCACCTTGATCGCAACCTGCCGCCCGAGCGGCTCGTCGCGGGCCAAGAACACAACCCCCATCCCGCCCCGGCCGAGCTTCCGCTCGATCCGGAACGTGTCGTCGACGAGCGTCCCCGCTTCGAGCGTGAACGAGTCCCCGAATCCCGGCATGTCGACCGCCGGCGCATGGGCAATCGCCCGGATGAACGAGTCCTCCATCGACTCCGACTCGAGCGCCGGCACGGTGGTCCCGGCCCCATCCAACGTCTGCTCATCCGAAGCGGCCACGACCAGTGCCGAGAATACTGCGCCCGGGCCGAGTGCGAGCAAGTTCCGACTGTCGGCGGTCAAACGTCAGTCGACGCATGGGCGTGCCTCAATCGGGCGGGGCCGGGGCTCGTCCATGGGGAGCGCCTAGCGCACGGGCGGCGCTTCTTCGACGAGGTAGTGCGACAGCGCCTGGACCTTCGCGGTGCGATGCAGATCGACGTGGGTGACGAGCCACATCGGGACGGACCACGTTGCGGCTTCGATGGGCACCTCGTGCATGCCCGGGGCGCAGCCGAGGAAGTCCGGCATGAAGCCGATGCCCATCCCGGATCGGATCGCTTCGAGCAACACTTCGATGCTCTCGCTCTGCAGCACGATGCTGTCGCTCGAGATCCGTTCGACCAGCCAGCGAAAGAACCGGTTGCCTTCGGGCTGCTCGTGCCCGACGAAGCGGTGCTGCTTGAGCTCGTCTTCCGACTCGGGTAGGCCGTGCGCGTCGACGTAGGACGCATGGGCGTAGAGCGAGACACGAATCGGCCTTAGCGGCCGCACGATGTTGTCGGGATGAACGGGCTTGGGGCCACCGCGGACGGCGACGTGGGCTTCGCCGTACTCGAGCTCGAGGATGCGATTGCTGGCGACGTAGCGAACTCGGGTGTCGGGGTGCGCGGCTTGAAACCGTGCGAGCGCCCGTGTCACCACCGGAACTACGAGCGGGACGGAGGTGACCACGATGTCGCCGCTGACCCGGGTGTGCTGCTCTCGAGCTCGATGGGCGAACCCGTCGAGCTGCTCGTCGATCGTTCGCGCGATCCGTTCGAGATCGCGGGCCGCCTCGGTCGGGGTGTAGCCACGTGCGTGACGCTGAAACAGAGGCACGCCGAGCGAGTCCTCGAGCGCGTCGATGTGGCGGATGACCGTGGCCCGATGAACCCCGAGTTGCTCGGCCGCGGCGCTGATCGTCCCGTGGGCGATCACGGCAAAAGCGGTTCTGACCTCGGTCCAGCGCTCCATCGGCTGTCCCGAGCATTGCAGCAAATTCGCACACCCGCAGCGCGTTTCTTCCGGTTATGCGCGCCAATGCAGAGGACTACAACAGGGACCAGGAGAGAGCCATGAACGACAAAACGATCGTCATCACGGGTGGAACGGGCGGTATCGGCCTCCAGAGCGCTCTGGGACTGGCCAAGAGCGGCGCGCGCGTGATCATCACCGGGCGGAACGCCACCCGCGGCGAGGAGGCGCGCGCGAACATCGCCGATCAGAGCGGCAACCCCAGGGTCGAGCTCGTCGTCGGCGACCTTTCGACCCGGGCCGGGGTCGATGCTCTCGCGGCCGCCCTGCTCGAGGCGACCGATCGCATCGACGTGCTGGTCAACAACGCGGGCTATCTCGGCAGCGAGATGTCGCGCAACGAGGACGGCGTCGAGATGCACTTCGCCGTCAACGTCGTGGCGCCGCGCCGCCTGACGCTTGCGTTGTTGCCCGCGCTGCGACGGGCCGAAGGTGCTCGCGTCTTGAACGTGACCGGCGGCCAAAAGAGCGGCCCCGTCGACGTCGACAACCTGCAGGCCGAAAAAGGCTTCAAGGGTCTCGCGACCTACTCACACTCCAAGCGCGCGATGGAAGCGATGTCGCTCGCGCTCGCGGAAGAGCTCGCCGCCGAGGGCATCTACCTCAACGTCATCTACCCCGGCGTCGCCTCCACCGCCCTGACCCAGAAGACCACCACCAAGACCCTCCCCGGCTTGTGGAAGCTGCTCTACCCGGTCTTCAAGATCATGATGCGCGAAGACGGAGGCAAGAGCGCCAAGAAGGCCGCCGCCTCCACCATCTGGGCCTCCACCACCCAAGACCTCGACGGCATCTCCGGCGCCTACTTCGACACCAACACCAAGGAACGCAAGTTCCACCCGACGATCTACGATCGAGCGGTGCAACAGCGGGTGGTCGAGCTCGCCGCCGGCTGAGGGTTCGGCTTCCGTGATGGTGCTTCGGGTACGGGCCTGTTCACCGCCGCAGTCCGGGCCGTCTTGCCTGTGGATGGTCAACAGCGGACATCGAAGCCGCATGCGAAGCCGGCAAGCTCCGGTTCGCCCGGATAGTCGTCCCCTTCGCGAAAGCTGAAGATGCACTGGATGACCTCGGAGTTCTTGGGATTTCCGACGCGGCGCTCCACGTAGCCATACGCTGCGTCGGTGGGCTGTTCGAACTCGGCCGAGACCATCGACGGACGCTCCCGGATATCGTGACGGCCAAACGCCTGGAACTCCCGACCACGCGTTGGCGCGAGTGCCTTGCGGAGCTCGACGTCCGCCGCGATGCACTCTGCGATCCGGTCGAGCTCGACCTCGGTGTCTGCGCGCGTCAACACAGGGGGCGAATCGGTTCGATCTCCACAGAACTCCACCGCGTTGCCCGACGAGAGCCGAAATGGCGCGGTCAGACGCTTGCGAATCTCGACGACATCGCCCTCGCCGATGGCATCGACGAAGTTCAGGGCCGTTGGGTAGAGATCGGCGTATCGAATATCGGGCAGCTGCGACTCGGGCGCCGGAGGGTTGTCGACCTTGGCGGCCGGGTCCGGGATGCTCTGCGCATCAGCATCCAGCCCTGCATCAGCCATCGGTTGGACCGTGGCCGGCTGCTTCGCCGCGCTCGCCTCCGGGCATTTGTCTTCCGGCGGCGCATAACACCCGAGCAATGCAACACACGTGAGCGTCCACGCCAGCGTGTTGTTCCCGTCGATCTTCTCGGTTCCATGGGTGCTTCGTTTCATCTTCGGCCTTGTTCGCCTGGACGAAGGAGTCCTCGTCTTCTAACCGACACCGGCGGAACGCCGAAGTCGCGTCCACAAGCGACGCAGGGTCGATCCGGCGAAGGCGCTCGTTGACCGAGGCTGCATCGCTCAACCCGGAACGCAGCACGACAGCTGCGGGCTCATTGGGCCGCCGCCGCCGCAGTCGAGCTCGGAGAACGCGTCGCCCAGCGCTTCGCAGTTGACCTCGCCGCCGTGGCACGTGCCGCCGCCCGCTTCGCACTCCGTCTCCTCGGGCTCTTCGGTGGGAACGCAGCACGACAGCTGCGGGCTCATCGGGCCGCCGCCGCCGCAGTCCAGATCCGAGAACGCATCGCCCAGGGCTTCGCAGTTGACCTCGCCGCCGTGGCACGTGCCGCCGCCGGCCTCGCACTCTGTCTCCTCGGGCTCCTCCGCGGGAACGCAGCACGACAGCTGCGGGCTCATCGGGCCACTGCCGCCGCCGCAGTCCAGATCCGAGAAGCCTTGGCCCAGCGCTTCGCAGTTGACCTCGCCACCGAGGCACGTGCCGCCGCCGGCCTCGCACTCGGAGACCGAGCCCGGGCATGCGTCGGCGAGATCGGCACAGCAATCACCGAACTCGGCGCACATCTCGTCGCACCAGCACCCGCCCGGCGACTGCTCGCCACATGCGTCGACGCAGCTTCCGGTCTGGTCTGCCTTTCCGATGCCGCGATCTCCCTCCGCCGCGTCCATCCCATCGTCAGGGTCGTCGACCTGGCAGGCCGGCGTAAGAAGGAAAGCCGCCGCAAGCGCGGGGGCCAAGGACAACGGAAGGCGCAGGATGCCGGTCATGCCCGTTAGAGAAGCGACCGGTCGCAGGTCGCAGATTTTCTTTCAAGCTCCCGGGACCTAACGCTTTTTGTCCACCAGCACCCGCTCGAAACTCGCGTCCAAACGACTGCCGATCAGCGACATGACCGACGCGAATGCGCGAGGCGACAGGCCGAGCGTGTCGCGCATTCGGTCCTTGGTCTGGTCGTGAAGGCTCTCGCGGAGCCGACCGAGCCAGCGCGCCACGGTTGCCCGATGGACCTTGTGCCGACTGGCGAGGCTGTCGATCGACTGCCCCTCGAGCAGGTGCCGGCGCAGCAGCTCACGGTCCCATGCGGACAACGCCGCCAGCGCCGACTCGAACGATGCCTTGAACGAGGCACGCATTGCCACCTTGAGCGGCTCGGCAACCTCGCGCTCGACGGCAAAGACCGCGGCGAGCGACTCCACCGGCACATCCGCCGTCTCGGCGCGAGCACGAGCGAGCCGACGAGCCTCACGCAGCGCGATGATCCGGACCCACGCCCGCAGCGGTCCACGACCAGCGTACTGTGCGATCGCCGGCTGCCGCTCCGTTCCTCCCACGACGACGAGCTCGACCACTCGCTGCACGATGTCGTCGGTCAGCGCGCCTGAGGGATGGGTTCGCGCCACCGCAGTCGGCACCTCGCGCTGGATGAGCAGCGCCGCCTCGTGTCGCGCCGCAGGATCGCCTCCCGCACACGCGAGCGCGAGATAGAGGTCTGCCGCGTGCTCGTCGTCCGCCGCAGCATCGAGTCGAGCCTCGAACTGCTCGATGTCCACCTGCAGCTCCGGCCACGCTGCTCTGGCGCGTTCGATCGCCTCGGCCCGCGCCATCAGCTTGCCTGCTCGATCTCTCGCGCCAGCGACTGCAGCCCCCGGAGGTTGGGATGATCGGGGCCCAATCCGTGCACCGTGAGCGCCACGGCGCGATGCACGGCAACCCGCGCCTGCGACGATTGGCCGAACGCAAGGGCGAGCCGCGCCTGCTCGGCCCACATTTCGGCGAGGCGTGGGTCTTCCGGGCCCACCGCGCTCTCCATGATCGCGCGGGCCTGCTGCGCGGTCTCCACAGCCGCCTCGAGGTCGCCGTGCTCCCGCAAGAGCAGCCCGAGGCGGTGTCGCGCGAGGCCAGTCTCGAAGTCGGCCGCGCCCAGGGTTTGCTCGAAGATCTGGCTGGCCTGCCGCTGTGAAGCGAGCGCTGCGTCGACGCGCCCTTGATCGTTCTCGATGCCCGCGATCAGGCTGAGGGTTCGGGCGACTCGCGGATGCTCGCGTCCCAACGCATCGCGGCTAATCGACAACGAGCGCTCGACGTAGTCCACGGCCTCCGCCGGCCGACCGAGGGCGCGCAGCGTGGCCCCGACGTTGTAGAGATTCATCGCGACCTTGGGATGCCTTGCCCCGAGCGCGGGCTCCAAGATCGCCAGCGCCCGCCGCTGTTGCGACAACCCCTCCTCGAGCCGTCCCGCGCGACACAAGGCGTTGCCCAACGTGTGCAGCGCGTGGGATAGCGAGGGGTCATCCCCCGGCAGGAGGCGCTCGCGCATCTCGACGGCCTGCTGCGCCGCCTCGATCGCCTCGTCGTGACGCCCGGCCACGGCGAGCACCGAAGCACGATTGAGCAGCAGATCGGCGAGCAACAAAGGCTCGCCGGCGCGCTGCACCTCGGCCAGGGCGATGTCCGCGATCTCCAGGCCTCGCTCGGTGGTGGTGGCATGCAACCCGACAACATCGACAAGCCGCGACCAAGCCCCGGCGGAGACCGTCGGCACCGCCGTTCCAGCCGCGTCGATCGCCTTCCACAGCGTTGCCTCCGCCTTCGGATCGTTGAGGCGCCCCTGCAGATCACCGGCGACAAAGAGCGCCTCGGCCCGAGCCTGCGGGTGCTCGAGAGCCTCGGTGTCGACCACGACCGACGTCGCCTCGCGCAGCGCCTCCCGGTAGCGCCCCGTCGCCCTCAGCCCACGCGCAACATCGAGACGACGCTGCGCCGCGAGGACGGCCTCGCGCTCGTCGGGGGGCGACATCACCGGGACCGGACCGTCGACGCAGGCTTCGGGTGCGGGCAGTCGGGCGACCGCGGAGACGGCACGCTCGACGACCCCGGGCTTGGAGCCATCGGCCAGCACGTCGACGAGCGCCGACGCCCGGTGGAACGCCGCATCGATGCACTGCAGGCGAGCCTCGACGTCCCTGCCCTCGCACGCCCGCTCCCGCGCTCGAGTCCAACGCCGCTGATAGTCGCGCAATCGCGATGCGACCAGCTCGAACGTATCGGCCGCATGCTCGGATCCACTGGCGGTGAACGCTTCGGCGAGGCGCTTCGCTTGGGCGTCCGCGAATGCAGCATCGAAGCGGGCCGGGTGGGTGCACGCGCTTGCTTGGACCGGCCCGGATGCGCCGGGCTCCGAGCCCAGAACACCGGCGAGGCCGACGCCCACCAAGACGCCCGCGGCCGCCACGTGCGCGCCCGTTCGTTTCCAAACCGGCGTGCGCACCGGATTCAGCTCGGCCAACAGCGCGTCCATCGTGGGATATCGCAGGCTCGGCTGCGCCGCCAACCCTCGTCGCACCACGGCACGAAGTCGCGGCGAAAGCAGCTGCAGATCGGCTCGCTCGGGATCGAGCGTGTCGGCCACGGGCGCGAATGCACCGAGCGCTTCGGCGAGGACCAGGCACCACGCGTACTGATCGGCGCGAGCATCGACGGTCCCCGCCGTCTGTTCGGGCGCCATGTAGCGCGGCGTTCCGACGACGGAATCCGTTCGAATCCCGGTTGGGCTGGGCGATGGAGACGGACTCGGGCTCGGGTCCGAGTCGCCGTGCCGCGCCAGCCCGAAGTCGGAGACGAGCACGCGCCCGTCCGCGTCGACGAGCATGTTCTGCGGTTTGACGTCTCGATGAACGATCCCCATCGCGTGCGCCGCGGCCAGCCCGTGCGCCGCTCCGACCGCGCCCCGGACGATCTCGTGCTCGCTGCGGCCATGCGCCCACTGCGAAAACGTCTCGCCCTCGATGAGCTCCATCGCGACGAAAGGGTGTCCATCGTGCTCGCCGACATCGAAGACCCGCACGACATTGGGGTGCACGAGCTTTGCCATCACCTGCGCTTCGCGGCGTAGACGAGCGTGCAGCCGAGCGCGGCGCTGCGGGCTGCTGTCCTGCGCGCGCAGCAGCTTGAGCGCCACGACACGATCGAGCTTCGGGTCGTAGGCCGCCCACACCGTTCCCATGCCGCCGCGCCCGACGGCACGCAGCAGCACGTAGCGACCCAGACGATCGCCGCCGCCCAGCGGCCGCGGCGAGGCCATCGCCGGTCGGGTCAGCAACCCGTCGTCCAGCTCGGCCACCATCACGCGGCAGTCCTCGCACTGCTCCACGTGCTCGCGCAGGACCGCGACCTCCGCCGCCGTCAGCTCCCCCTCGGCGTAGCCGATCAGCGAGTCGGGTCCCCAGCAGCGATTCGAGCGTCGCATCGCTAACCAAGAAACGTTGTCGATCGCCGCCGTCGGTTCGCGGCCTGGTGGAAATTTCCCGGTGACGAAGGTCACTACCGAGTGTTCGCCTCGCGCAGCTCGATCGCCTGTCCAGTCTCGGGCACTACCCGACCGTGACTCGGGTTCCGTTGCTCGCCTTCCTCTTTACGCTCGGCTCGGTCGCGTGCGACTCCGAGACCACGACGTTTCGCGAGGATCCCGAGCTTTGGGTCCAGGTTGTCGGCGGCACGGACGTCCGAACCCACGCAGTGTTCGAGCTGTCCGGCGACGGCTGCGAGCAATGGTCCTCGGTCACGGTGTGGCAAGACCAACAGCAGCTCACCCACCTCCCGGTCGACGAGGAAGGTCTGCTGCCCAGTACCGTCGAGATCGACCTCCGCGAGGCTCCGCGTCCACCCACCCTCGGCGTTGGCGACCCGCCCGCGGTGACGGTCTACGCAGCGTGCGACTCGGGAGTCACCGTCACCAACACGGTCGTCTTGCCCGCGTCGCTGGTCGCGACCCAGGGCTGGCCGCTGCCTGTCGACCACGACACGCAAGCGCTCGCAATCGAGGACGATGGTCACCGCCTCTTGTGCGCCGACGCGCTCGTGCGCCTCGACGAGCAGGGCACGGAGTCGGCACGCACCGAGCTCCCCGACTCTTGCCGCCGCGAGAGCAAGGTCCTGCGCTCCGATGCTTGGATCGCGGTGTGGCACAACGAGGCCTACCTGAACGTGTTCGACCGCGCCACGCTGTCCCCGCGATGGGAGGGCGGCGGGTCGCACTTGGGGCTCGATCCCGAGCTCGATGGCGCGGTGACCGTTACCGCGGTCGAGAGCTCCTACGCGGAGAGCCCGTCGGACCCGGTGTTGGTCGAGCGCTGCCGCTTCGTGGACGACCCGGGGCTCGAGGATCCGAGCTGGTCGATCGAGGTCGCGACCGCAGTCGACGACGCGACGTTTGCCGTCGAAGCGGTGGGTGCCGACGAGGATCGAGCGTGGCTCGTGGGGATTCGCAGCCTGCCGAGCACGCCCCCGTTGCGCACGCTGGAGCGCTGGTGGATCGACGCCTCGGGTGCGGTGGACGTCGAGCCGGTCGTGACCCTGGCCTCCACGCCGACGAGCGACGACCCGTGGGTTCGGGCCACGCCCGACGGTCGGCTGGTGCTCCTGCACGAGGATGGGATGCTGCAGGTCTTCGACCTCAACGACGGCACCGTCCTCGCCCAGGAGGGCGACATCGGGCGACCCCGAGAATGGATCGTCGCCGGCGACATCTGGGTCGCCAGCCGCGACGATCTGCTGTGGATCGACGGCGCTGGCGACGAGTCCGCGCGCAAGAGTTTTGCGGGACCGATCGCAGGACTGCGAGCCGCCGACGCCCGCGTGGGCGTCTTCGTGGACTTCACCAGCCCCTCGCTGGAGCGCAGCACCTCGTACTACGACCGCTCGCTGGAGCCGGTTTGGACGCTGAACCGCTCGGTGCAGGCCTTGACGGTCAGCGACGACGGCCGGGTCTACCTGATGACCGACTCATCGGCCCTCTTCGTCCTGTAGCGCTACTGCGTGACCGGGCAGCCCCAGCCGTCGTAGTCGCCGTCGTTGTTCTCGACGAGCTCGATCAACCCCATGACCACGTCGTGAATCTCGTTGACCCCGACGGGATCCTCGCGCTGGATCTCGACCATCCAGGGCAGCTCGCTGCCGCCGTCCTTGTCCTCGTGGCGCTGCGACTCGGCGAAGCCCTGCTCTTTGGCCGCCGCGACGAAGGCGTCGAGCTTGGCTTCGGTCGGAAAGTGGGCGGCGTGATCGACCGTGCGCGGCTTGTCGACCTCGTCGCCGGCCTGCATCAGCTGGCGAACAACGCGGTGATCCATGATCCACTGCCAGCGCTCGCGGTCGGGCGCGAGGTAGCCGAGCATGAACTCCCACTCGGGATCCTCACCACCGCCGAGCATGATGTTGCGACCGGCGATCATCGGACCGACACGATCGAGGACCTCGGACAGCTCGAGCCCCGGCGCGCCGTAAAAGCCCATCTCCCAGTGACCGCCGGCGCGCACGCGGCCCGCGAAGTAGAGCTCGGCCTCCTTGGCGGACTCGACGATCGCGTCCTCGATCGGCATGAAGCCCTCGGCCTCGTCACCGGTCCCCAGGCCGTTGGGACCCGCGTCGTTCATCTCGATCTTGACCAGATAAAGGAACGGCGCGTCGGTGATCGGCGCGGCCTGGACCAGCCCCATGTTGAGGAAGAACATCGCCGGCTGGTCGTCGACGAGAGCGGGGTAGGTCTCCCAGGCCTCAGGGATCTCTTGGGGCGCCATGATCGGCCGCGAGTATACGTTTTTCGGGGGTTTATTGGGGTCTACGGCGCTTGGCCGGCGCACCAGGCGGGGGTATGCTCCGCGCTTCGCCTGACTCGATGGCCAACGACCAAAAGACCTCGCTGAACATCGAAGACGAGATGCGTAGCTCCTTCTTGGACTACGCAATGTCGGTCATCATTTCGCGCGCGCTGCCGGATGCGCGGGACGGCCTCAAGCCGGTCCACCGTCGCATCCTCTACGCGATGCATCAGCTGCGTAACACCCACACGCAGCCGTTCAAGAAGTCGGCCCGCGTCGTCGGCGACGTCATCGGCAAGTACCACCCGCACGGCGACTCCGCGGTCTACGACGCGCTCGTTCGCCTCGCGCAGGAGTTCTCCATGCGCTACCCGCTGGTGGACGGCCAAGGCAACTTCGGTTCGGTCGATGGCGACCCCGCTGCGGCCATGCGGTACACCGAGGTCCGGATGAAGAAGCTCACCTCCGAGCTTCTCGCCGACATCGACAAAGAAACGATCGACTGGGCTCCCAACTACGACGAGAAGGAGCTCGAGCCCACGTGCCTTCCCACGCGCGTGCCCAACCTGCTGATCAACGGCGCGGTGGGCATTGCCGTCGGCATGGCGACCAACATTCCGCCCCACAACCTCACCGAGGTCGTGGACGCGTGCCTGGCTCTGATCGACAACCCGGAGCTGCAGATCGTCGACCTGATGGAGTACGTCAAGGGGCCGGACTTCCCCACGGGCGGCTCCATCATCGGGCGCGCGGGCATCATGTCCGCCTTCGCCACCGGGCGCGGCTCGATCAAGGTGCGGGCACGCTGCGAGATCGAGGAGGACGCGAAGGGCCGTGAGGCCATCGTCATCACCGAGATCCCGTACCAGGTCAACAAGACCCGACTCATCGAGCGCATCGCCGAGCTCGTTCGCGACAAGCGCATCGAAGGCATCAGCGACATCCAGGACTACAGCGATCGCAGCGGCATGCGGATCTGGATTCAGATCAAGCGCGACGCCGCCGGCCAGGTCGTCCTCAACAACCTCTACAAGCTGTCGGACCTGCAGACGAGCATCGGGATCAACATGATCGCGATCGCGGGCGGCCGCCCCGAGGTCCTCAACCTCAAGTCTGCGCTCAACCACTTCATCGACCACCGGCGAACGGTCGTCACGCGGCGAAGCAAGTTCGAGCTGCGCAAGGCGCAGGAGCGGCGGGAGATCGTCGAAGGTCTCGGCGTCGCCATCGATGCGATCGACCGCATCATCGCGATCATTCGCGGCTCGCGGGATCCCGAGGTCGCCAAGGCCGCGTTGATGGCCGAGGCGCTCCAGGGCTTTGGCTCGTTCCTCGAGCGATGCGAGCGCCCGCCCGAGGAGATCGAGAAGGCCAAGGCCGGCCCGTACAACCTCAACGAGCGCCAGGCCAAGGCGATCCTCGAGATGCGGCTGCAGCGGCTCACCGGTCTCGAGCGCGAGAAGATCGAAGGCGAGTACCGCGAGCTGTGCGACGAGATCGCGCGACTCGAGGCGATCCTCGCGGACACCAAGCTCCTGATGGACGTGATCCGCACCGAGCTCGCTGCGGTCCGCTACGAGTACGGCGACGCAGAGGGCAAGGACGCCGGCCTCGGCGGCCCGGACAATCCCGGCTCGCGCCAGACCGACATTCTCGAGGACGAAGGCGAGATCACGCCGATCGACCTCGTCGCGGACGAGACCCAGGTCGTGATGCTCACCCGCAACGGCTACGTCAAGCGACTGGCCACGGAGGAGTACCGGGTCCAGGCGCGCGGCGGTAAGGGCATGAAGGGCGGCGGCGGCCGTACCAGCGACGACTTCGTCGAGACGATCATCGAGGCCAGCGCGCACGACTGGATCCTGATGTTCACGGATACCGGTCGCGTGTTTCGCAAGCGCGTCTTCCAGCTGCCCGAGGGGCGGCGTGGTCGGCCGGGCAAAGCCCTGGTCAACTTCCTCGACCTGCGCGACGGCGAGCGCGTGCTCTCGATGGTGCCGTACCGCGAGGAAGACCTCTCGGACGAGCACTGCATCGTCACGTGCACCACCAAGGGCTACGTCAAGCGCACCAAGCTGACCGAGTTCTCCAACATTCGGACCACTGGTCTCATCGCCGTCAGCATCGACGACGACGACAAGCTGATCTCGGTTCGCTTCACCGACGGCAGCATGCACCTGCTGCTCGGCAGCGCGAACGGGATGATCATCCGCTTCGACGAGAACGACGTGCGCCACATGGGTCGCAACGCGCGGGGCGT
>JGI12316J15310_10000048_pt59 | contig 37308 bp, 36 predicted proteins | sample MarCyaLeptolynsp_FD_15310 | JGI IMG/M metagenome (IMG submission 15310)
CGCCCACACCGATATCGACCCGGTCTGGGTCGAGGCCGTTCCGCTGGCCGACCTGCGGGCCAAGGGCCGCAAGCTGGTCAAGCGCGAGGGGCGGCAGATCGCCCTGTTCCTGACCTCCGGCGGCGTGCGCGCGATCGCCAACCGCTGCCCGCACGAGGGGTATCCGCTGTCCGAGGGCACGTTGTCCGAGGGTGCCGGGCCCGACGGCGCGGTCTGCACGCTGACCTGCAACTGGCATAACTGGAAGTTCGACCTGGACACCGGTGCAGTGGTCGGCGGCGGCGACGCGGTGCGGGTCTTCCCGGTGGAGATCCGGGGGGACGCGGTCTGGGTCGACATCGCCGATCTCCCCGCCCCCGTGCACATCGAGCGCGCGCTGGCCAGCCTGCGCGACGGGTTCCGCCGCCTGGAGGAGGACCGGATCGCCCGCGACCTCGCCCGGATCGAGGCGGCCGGAGCGGATCCCCGCATCGGGGTGCGCGCCGCCATCCGCTGGACCCATGACCGCTTCCAATGGGGCATGACCCACGCCCATGCGGTGCTGGCGGACTGGCTGGCTTTAGCCGACGAGCAGCGCGACCCGGTCGACCGGCTGGTCTGCTTCACCGAGATCGTGGCGCATCTGGTCGATGACAGCCTGCGCGAGAACACCTACCCCTATCCCGAGGGCCGTGCCGACTGGGACGAGGAGGCCTTCGTCGCCGCCGTCGAGGCGGAAAACGAGGAGACCGCTGTCCGGCTCGCGCGCGGCGGCCTGGCGGCGGGCGGCTGGCCGCGAATCGACCGCGGGCTCTGCCGGGCGGCGTTGGCGCATTATCAGGATTTCGGCCACTCGGCCATCTATGTGGAGAAGACCCGCGAGGCCGTGGAACGCCTCGACGCGGCCAATGACGGCAGCGTGGAGAGCGTTGCCGAGCCGCTGGCACTGCTGCTGATCCGTGCCCTGGTCTCGGCCCGGCGCGAGGATCTGATCCCGGAGTTCAAATCCTATCGCCCGGCTCGCGACGCCTGGGCCGGGCGCGGACGCGCCGCGGTGAAACCGGCGGACCTTTGCAAGGTCTCGGTCGCCAAGGCGCTGGAGCGGGTGTCGGCGGCCAGCGCCGATCCGGCGCGGTGCTACGACGCGCTGATGCAGGCGGCGGCCTGGCAGCTGCTGCACGCCGATCCGCTCTACGCCACCCGGCCGGACCAGCCCATCAGCCAGAACGTCGGTCGCCTCGACTACAGCCACGCCATCACCTTCGCCAATGCCGGGCGGCGGATGATGCGGCGGCACCTCGACCTGACGCCGGACGTGCTGCTGCAGATCGCCTGCTTTCTCGGCCGCAATTCCGGCTATGTCGACCCGGCCTATCCGGCGGACCGCTGGCGGGTCGACGACCCGAAACGCTTCGTCGAGCAGGCCGCCGTCGCGGTGATCGACCACGGCAACCCGGAATTCATCGTCTCGGCCCATCTGGTGAAGATGACCTGCGCCGTGCGTGAGGAGATCGCCGAATCGCCGAACGCCTGCTGGGTGCCGGACGTGACCGCCGCGCTCAACCGCTTCCTCAACGAGCCGTTCAAACGCAAGCTGACCCGCCGGGTCGCCTATCAGGCGCGCGAGACCGTGAAGGGGGAGTAGCCGTCCGCCCGTCTCCTCGGCCATGATGCGCCCCGACTTGCCGAGCGGAGGGACGAATGGCCGAGACCAAGACTGTCGCAGACCTGATCGAGGACCGGTTCGGACTGCCGACGGAGGATGGCCGCGACATGCCCGCAGGGGACGAGACCTGGGGCGAGATCGCGGCCATCCTCACCCACCGCAGCCACCGCCGCTTCACCGACGCGCCCGTGCCGGACGAGCTGCTGCGGATCGCGCTGGCCGGCGCGTTCTCGGCCCCGGCCAAGTCGGACCTCCAGCAATGCTCCGTGATCGTCGTGCGCGATCCCGAGGTGCGGCGCCAGCTCAACGAGCAGATCAACGACCCTTGGGTGACCGCGGCGCCGCTACTGCTGGTGTTCTGCGGCGACAACCGGCGGATCCGCAGGATCAGCGAGGCCCGGGGCAAGCCGTATCCGAACGATCACCTGGACGCGTTCCTGAACTGCGCCGGCGACGCGGCGATCGTCATGGCGACCTTCATCCGCGCGGCCGAGGCGCTGGGGCTAGGCTGCTGTCCGATCAGCGTCATCCGCAACAGGATCGAGGCGGCGTCGGAGACCCTGGGCCTGCCGGATCACGTCTTCCCGTTCGTCGGCATGGGGGTCGGCTTTCCCGAGCGCGAGGGCTGGATCAGCATGCGGCTGCCGCCGAGCGTGACCGTCCACACCGACCGCTATGACGACAGCCAACTGATCGAGGAGGTCGACGCCTATGACCGCCGCCGCGACGCCCGGTTCTCGATTCCCACAGAGAAGCAGCGCATGACCGAGGAGTTCGGCACGGCGAATTTCTACGGCTGGTCAGAGGACAAAGCCCGGCAATACGCCGTCACCCAACGCGCCAACCTGGCGACGTTCCTCAAATCGAAGGGTTTCGTGCTGGAGTGAGGGCAAGGTCGTCGGCGGCTGTCACCGGCCGTCGAACGAGATCGTCTTGACCAGCGCGTGCACCGGCGCGCCCACCTCCAGACCGAGATCGGCCACCGCCTCGCGGGTCACGCGGGCGCGCAGGCGGGCGCCGCCGATATCGACCAGGGTCTCGGCATAGGGCCCGTCGGGAGACGCCGCGATCTCGGCGATCCGTCCGGAGAGTCGGTTGCGGATGCTGATCCCCGCCGGCACCGCCGTCGCCAGCGCCACGTCGCGGGCCCGGATGCGCAGACGGACCTCCTCACCCGCCGCCACGTCCACCTGCGGGATCGAGACCGGCTGGCCCGCCAGGTCCAGCCGGGTGAGGTGAAAGCGGTCGTCGTGCCCCGTCACCGTCGCGGTCAGGACGACGCCCGCCTCGAACCGGCCGGTCGCCGGCTCCAGGTCCAGGCGTTCCATCACCGCCGCCACCGTGCCCTCCGCCACCACCCGCCCGGCCGAGAGCACCACCATGCGATCGGCCAGCCGCGCCACCTCGGCCAGATCGTGGCTGACATGGATCACCGGGATCGAGAGCGCCGTGTGCAACCGCTCGAACACCGCCAGGATCTCGCCGCGCGCGGCCTCGTCCAGGGCCGAGAGCGGCTCGTCCATGAGCAGCAGGCGGGGATGCGAGAGCAGCGCCCGGCCGATTGCGACGCGCTGACGCTCGCCGCCGGAAAGCCGGTCCGGCGCGCGCTCCAGCAGTCGCGCCAACCCGAGCAGGTCGACCGCCTCGTCGAAACCGATCGGCGTGGCGTTTCGGCCGGCGCGCCGCGCGCCATAGAGCAGGTTGCGGCGCACCGACAGATGCGGGAACAGGCTCGCCTCCTGGAAGACGTAGCCGATCGGACGGCGGTGCGGCGGGCGGAAGGTTCCGTCGCTGTCCTGCCAGACCTCGCCGCCGACGCTGAGACGGCCGGGAACCCGCGCGAGACCGGCCATCGCGCGCAGGACCGTTGTCTTGCCGGAGCCGGACTTGCCGAACAGGGCGGTTACGCCACGCATCGGAACGGAGAAGGCGGCATCCAGGACGAACCCGCCGATGCCGCCGGCGAAGCGCGCCTCGATCATCCCGACGGCGTCGCCGCTCACTCCTGGGGCCTCCCGATCCGGCGCTCCAGGACCAGCATTGCCAGGATCACCGTGAACGCGAACACGACCATGCCGCCGGAGAGCCAGTGGGCCTCGGCCCAACGCAAGGTCTCCACGTAGTCGTAGATCGCGATCGACAGCACCCGCGTCTCGCCCGGGATGTTGCCGCCGATCATCAGGATAACCCCGAACTCACCCATGGTATGGGCGAAGCCCAGGACCGCGCCGGTCAGGAACCCGCGCCGGGCCAGCGGCAGTGCCACGGTCCAGAACGCGTCCCACGGACCGGCGCGCAGGGTCGCCGCCACCTCCAGTGGGCGCTCGCCCATGGCCTCGAAGGCGTTGCGGATCGGCTGGACGACGAAAGGCAGGGAATAGACGACGGAGCCGATGACCAGGCCCGTGAAGGTGAAGGCCAGCGACCGGGCCCCACCGAGCGACGCCAGCCACCCGCCCGGCCCGTCCGGCCCGAGCAGGATCAGCAGGTAGAACCCCAGCACCGTCGGCGGCAGGACCAGTGGCAGGGCGACCACCGCCGCCACCGCCTCCTTCCAGCGCGCCCGGGACCGCGCCAGCCACCAGGCGATCGGCGTCGAGACCACGAGCAGCACGGCGGTCGTCACCGCCGCCAGGATCAGGGTCAGACGGATCGGGGACCAGAGGTCTTCCATCGTGTCCATAGGGGGCGTTTACGCTATCCGCCGGTCTCGTAGCCATAGGATTCGAGAATGGACCGGCTGTCCGGCCCGGCCAGGTGGCGCAGGAAGGCCTCCGCCGCGTCCCGGTCGGCGGCATCGGCGAGGAGGACCGCGTCCTGGGCGATCGGCGCGTGCAGGTGCTCCGGGACCAGCCAGCGGGAGCCGCCCGCCATCGACGCCGCCTGGGCGGCGGCGACGAAGCCCAGCTCCGCATTGCCGGTGGCTACGAACTGAAACGCCTGGATCACGCTGGCCCCGTGCACGAGACGATCGCGCAGCGCGTCCAACACGCCCAGCGCGGTAAGGGTCTGCACGGCGGCGAGCCCGTAGGGCGCCGTCTCGGGGTTGGCGATGGCGACGCGGGTGACCCCGGCGGCGGTGAGCGCCTGCGGTCCGGAAATCAGCGCCGGGTCCCGGCTCAGAAGCACCAGGCGGCCGCGGGCATAGGTGAACCGGGATCCGGCGACGGCGAGGCCGTCCGCGACGGCGCGGGCCGGCCGCTCCTGGTCCGCCGCCAGGAACACGTCGAACGGGGCACCACGCGTGATCTGGGCGAACAGCTGACCGGTGGACGCCGCGCTGAACAGCACGCGATGGCCCGTTTCGGCGGTGAACGCCGAGGCGATCGCCCGGGCCGGCTCGATGACGTTGGCCGCGACCGCGACCCGCACCTCGCCCGCCGACGCGAGGGCCGGCCAGACGGTCAGGAAGACGGCGAGAAGGAACGGACGCATGGGACGTCCATATGGCCCGGAACCGGCACCTTGTCATCCCGGCACCGACGCGGTCTGTTAGGCCGCCGTGAGGAGACCAGCCGAGGGAGTCCGATCCCGTGCCAAGCGCCGACGCCTATCGCCTGACCGCAACCGAGGCCGCCGCCGCGATCGGGTCCGGTCGGCTCAGCCCCGTGGACCTCGTGGAGAGCTGCCTCGACCGGGCTCTCGCCCGCGACCCCGACGTGCGGGCGTGGCAGTACCTCGCGGCTGACGAGGCCCTCATGGAGGCCCGCCTGAGGCAGGCCGGCACCGCCGCCGGGCCGTTCCACGCGATCCCCTTCGGCGCCAAGGACATCATCGACGTGGCCGGCCTGCCGACCGGCTACGGGACGCCGATCTATCACGGTCACGTCTCCCACCGGACGGCGGCCTGCGTGGCGCTGCTTCAGGAAGCGGGCGCGGTCTGTCTCGGCAAGACCGTGACGACCGAGCTGGCGCATTTCCATCCGGGCAAGACCCGCAACCCGCACCGGATGTCCCACACGCCAGGCGGCTCGTCCAGCGGCAGCGCGGCGGCGGTCGCTTCCGGCGCCGTACCGATCGCGCTCGGCACCCAGACGACCGGGTCGGTGTTGCGGCCAGCGGCCTATTGCGGGGTGTTCGGATTCAAGCCGAGCTTCGGCGACGTCAGCCGATCCGGCGTGATGGAGTGTGTGTCCGCCTTCGACACCGTGGGGTGGTTCACCCGGTGCGTGGCCGACCTGGAGAGGGTCCGGCGCGGGCTGTTGCGCCTGCCGGTGGCGGCACCCGACACGGTGGACGTGACCGCGCTGCGATGCGGCGTGCTGCGCGGTCCGGATTGGGAGCGGGCCGACGCCACGACGCAGGACCGGGTCCTAGGCGCCGCCGCGGCGCTGGCGAGCGCCGGCGCCACGGTCGAGGACGTGGACCCGCCGACGGGATTCGCCGAGCTGCCCGTGCACCACAGGACCATCGCCGGGTTCGAGTTCGCGCGGGCGATCACCTGGGAGCGTACGCAGCGGGCCTCGGTCATCAGTCCGAAGCTGCTGGAGGGACGCTGCGGCGACGGCTTGCGGATCTCCTACGAGGACTATGCCGCCGCCCATGAGGCCCTGCTGTCGGCCCGCGCCGCCCATGCCGACCTGATCGCCGGCTACGACGTGCTGATCACCCCCGTCGCCCCGGGGCCGGCGCCGGAGGGCCTGGCGGCCACGGGAGACCCGGTCTTCAACACCGCCTGGACGGCGCTCCATGTTCCGGCGGTCTCGATCCCCGCCTTCCAGGACGCCGCGGGCATGCCGATCGGCCTTCAGCTCGTGGGGGCGTTCCGGCGCGATGGTCGGCTGCTGGCGGCCGCGCAGTGCATCGCCCGGGAGCTCGGCGTCGAGCGCGTGGACCCGGTCGGCTGAGCGGGCGGGACGGACCGGCCGGCCGGTCCCCGCCTGCCAGCCTCATCCGAATACCGACTGCACCACCAGGTTGGGCAGCCACAACACGATCGCCGGAACCAGCAAGCACAGGACCAGCACGCATCCGTCCGTGCACAGGAACGGGAACGAGCCGCGCATCACAGTCGTGACCGGCACGCCCGTGGTGCCACTGACGGCGAACAGATTAAGCCCGACGGGCGGGATCACCGCGCCCATCTCGATGCACAGCGCGAACAGGATGCCGAGATGGATCGGATCGATGCCGAGGGTGATCGAGACCGGGTAGATCACCGGCACCACAAGCACCAGCACCGCGACGCCCGTCAGGAACATCGACAGCATCAGCAGCACCACCATCAGCAGCCCGAGGAAGGCGATCGGGTGCAGGCCCAGTTCGGTGACCCACTCCGCGACATCCTGGGGCCAGCCCTGGTTGGCCAGGAGGAACTGGAAGATGCCCACGCCGCCGAGCACGAAGAACAGGATCGCGGTCAGGTTCACCGCGCGCTGGGTGGCGTAGTACGCCTCCTTGAAGAACTCGCCGCGCAGGGCGAAGGCGCCATAGGCCAGCGCGTAGGCGCACGCCGCCGCTCCCGACTCCGTCGGCGTGAGCACGCCCCCGTAGAGACCGCCGAGTACGATCACCGGCATGAACAGCGCCGGCACCGCGTCCAGGAACGCGGCCCACAGTTCCTTCACCGAGAACTTGCTCGCCGGAAGCGCGAGGAGCGCCGCCATCGTCAGCACGATCACCGCGTCGCTGATCGCGAGCATCAGACCCGGCGCCACGCCGGCGAAGAACAGCTTGACGATCGACTGCTCGGTCAGCACGCCGTAGAGAATCAGCGTGATGCTGGGGGGAATGAGGATCGCGATCCCGCCGCCGGTCGCGATCACCCCTGCCGCCATCCATTTCGGATACCCGCGCTTGATCATCTCCGGATAGGCCACCAGCCCCATGGCGGCGGCCATGGCGGTGCTCGACCCGGAGATCGCGCCGAACATCACCGCCGCCAGGATCGTGGCGTAGGCGAAACCGCCGGGCAGCCAGCCAATCAGGGCGTCGGCGAACCGGAACAGCTTGCGGATCAGGCCGGTCCGCTCCATCAGGAATCCCGCGTAGATGAAGAACGGGATCGCCATCAGGGTGTACTTGTTCACGAAGCTGAAGAACGACCGGAAGATCGCACTCGTGCTCAGGAGTGGGTCGTAGAGAATGAAGGCGACGGTGGCGCCGGTCAGTGCGACCGCGATCGGGGCACCGAGCGCCAGGAGCGTGAAGAGCAGGGAGCCGAGGAAGGCCATCGCTAGATCTCAACCCCTTCTTCGGTCGGCGCCCACTGGAACACCTTCTTGCCGAACAGCGCCCGGATGTCCTGATACAGCTGGAAGAACGTGACGACCGCCATCAGGACGAAGGTCACGACCAGGGCGAGCTGGAACGGCCAGATCACCAGCACCATCGAGAGCGTCGTCCGCTCCAGCATCATCGACCGCTCGATCGTCGGAATGCCCCAGTAGGCCAGTCCGGAATACAGGGCGAGCGACAGGGCCGTGAGGAGCGTGCGGATGGAGAGGACGAGCTTCTCCATCCCCGCCCCCTCGAGCGTGTCCACCACGAAACTGACGCGCAGATGGGACCGCCGCGCCTGGGTGACCGCGAAATACAGGAAGACCGACGAGACGATGCCGTAGGTTACAGCGTCCTGCCCCCAGTCGAAGACCACGCCGAACACGTACCGGCGGAACACTTCCAGGATCGCCACCCCGGTTCCCAGGAACATCGCCAGGATCGCCAGATTGCCGATGACATCGTCGAGCAGGAAGCGCACGACCTTGTACATCCGGTCGAACACGTAATCCATGTCAGCCCCTCCCCTTGACCGGGGGCGCATCCGCCCGACGGCGGCCCGCGGCGCCTACCTCTAAGTGCAGCGGCCAGCCTTTGACGGCTGGCCGCTTATTTCTGTCCGCAGGTGCTTACTGCTTGCGGTACTTGGCGAACAGCTTGCCCATCTCGGTGCAGTCCGCCTTCTCGAGCTGGCTGGACCCCATCGGGTTCGCCGCCACCGCGGCCTTGGCCTCCTCGGCGAACTTGTCGACCCACTCGTCGGCGCCCGACGGGGTGTTGGCCTTGATCCAGTCCGAGGTCGCGGTGCCAAGCTGCTTGGCCAGCACGCCGGCCTGGGCGTCGCTCATGACGAAGATGCCCGGCTGGGCCGGATCATCGGTGCCGAACCGGTCGATCAGCATCTTGTCGTTGCAGAAGTTGGCGTCCTTGGCGAGCGGGAGCACTTCCTCGGTGACGATCTTCTGAATGATCGCCTGATGCTCCGGCTTGACGGTGTTCCACCACTTGTTCGACGCCGCCAGGTAGTAGTAGTCGCCGACGATGCCGTTGATCCCGGCCACGGAGAAGTACGGGGCCTGCTCCTTGACCCGGTTCCAGCCGCCAAGGCTGGTCAGCAGGCCGTCGATCACGCCGGTCTCCAGCGCCGGCGGCACGTCGCCGAAGGCCATGGTTGTCGGGTTCGAGCCGAACGCGCTCAGCAGGGCGTTCTCGGCCGGACCCATGGAGCGCATCTTCTTGTCGGAGAAGTCGTCCGGGGTGATCAGGCGACCGTCCCGGCCGCCGACGCCCATGTAGAACGACAGGTGCGCGGTGCCGAACAGCGTGATGTCGTGGATGTCGTTGAACCGCTGCGCCAGCATCTTGTAAGTCTCGAAGCTGTCCAGGGCGTTGATCGCGCCGGGCGTGGTCAGCAGCATCGGCCCGACGACGACATTGGCGTAGGGGTCGACCTGCGCGGTCTTGCCGAACTGACCCCACGCCATCTCGAGGTTGCCCTCGGTCATGGCTTCGATCGCTTCCGGGATCTTGTAGAGCGACGAGGACACGAAGATCCGGACGCTGCTGCCCGGGATCTCTTCTTCAACGCGGTCTTTCAGCCGTTCCATGGCGATCGCCGCCGGATGCGGCAGACCGGCCGTGTCCGAGGCGACGCGGATCGTCACTTCCGCCTGGGCGGTCGCGACCATGAGGGTGGTGGCGAGGGCTACCGAACACCCTAGGGCGGCCAGACGTTTGCCGAGGGTTCGGGACAACAACGAGGTATCGGTCGTGGACATTTGGGCGGTCTCCTTCCTGTGGGCCTCCATTAAGCACGTCCGCCTGGGTGCGGGTCTTCGCGGCCGACAACCGCCCGCTTATGCCAAGCGTGCATGGCAGACTTGCATCAGCCGCAGGTGAGCACAAGTGGAACCTAGACGTGCGTCATAGAGTATTCGTGATCGCGGGGGGAGACGGTCGGCCGACTCCGGCCGCCGTCGTGACTCCGGTCCGAAGAGTGGGGATAGTGCCTGCGACGACGTCTAAAATGATCGGAGGGAGAGAGCGATGGGGTTCGAGCGTATCCAAGTGAAGCCGGTGACCGGCCGGATCGGCGCAGAGATCGAGGGTGTGAACCTGTCCGAACCGCTTGAGGACGCCACATTCGCGGAGATCCGCGAGGCGTTCCTGACCCACTGCGTCGTCTTCTTCCGCGATCAGTCCCTGACCTTCGAGAGCCAGAAGGCCCTCGCCCGGCGGTTCGGCGAGCTGCATATCCATCCGGCGATCCCCGGGCCCGAGGGTCACCCGGAGATCATGGCGATCCATACCGACGAGAACTCCACGTACATCGCGGGCGAGCGCTGGCATTCGGACGTGTCCTGCGACGAGGAACCGCCCCTGGGGACACTTCTGTACCTGCACACGGTGCCGGAAGTCGGCGGCGACACGCTGTTCTCCAACATGTACGCCGCCTACGAGGCGCTGTCGGACCGGATGAAGGACTACCTGGACGGGTTGACCGCGCTGCATGACGGCGAGCCCCAGTACCGCGGCCGCTACGCCGACAAGGGCGTCAACGATGCCGACCGGGTCTATCCGCGGGCCAACCATCCGGTCGTCCGGACGCATCCGGACACCGGCCGCAAGTGCCTGTTCATCAACCCGATCTTCACGATGCGCATCAACGGCATCCCGCGGGTCGAGAGCGATGCGGTCCTGAAGATGCTGTTCGAGCACTGCGCCAACGAGGATTTCCAGGTTCGGTTCCGGTGGCGGCCCGGTTCGATCGCCTTCTGGGACAACCGCTGCGCCCAGCATCTGGCGATCTGGGACTACTTCCCGCAGGTGCGGTCCGGATACCGGGTCACGATCAAGGGCGACCGGCCGTTCTGAACCCTTAAGCAAATCATGTCTCGTCGCGATCGCCAGCGATCGCGACGAGACATGTGAACTTGCTCCATCTTATTGAAGAAGAGCATGAGTCACGCCCAAGCCGGCATCGCGAAGCGATTCCGTCCTAGACGATCATGCTCTAGCTTCCGCTGGACATCGCGCCGCCACGGATTGTATACAAATTCCCGTGACCCCGAACGAGGAGCGAGAGTGATGTCGCAGTGGGATGTTGTCGTCGTCGGAGCCGGAAACGCCGCCCTGTGCGCGGCGCTGTCGGCGCGCGAGTACGGGGCCTCGGTCCTGGTGCTGGAGCGCGCCGCGGAGGACGAGGGCGGCGGCAACACGCGGTTCACCGCCGGCGCCATCCGCACGGTCTACAACGGCGTCGACGACCTGCGGGCGCTGATGCCCGACATCACCGACGAGGAAGTGGCGATCACCGATTTCGGCACTTACACCGCCGACCAGTTCTTCGACGACATGTTCCGAGTGACCCAGTACCGCTGCGACCCGGACCTGGCCGAGACGCTGGTCACCTCGTCCTACGAGACGATGATGTGGATGAAGGGCAAGGGCGTGCGGTTCCAGCCGATCTGGGGCCGTCAGGCGTTCAAGGTCGACGGCAAGTTCAAGTTCTGGGGCGGGCTGACGGTCGAGGCCTGGGGCGGCGGCCCGGGTCTGGTCGAGGCGCTCTGGGGGGCGGCCAGGAAGAACGGCATCGAGATCCGCTACAACACCCGCGCGCTGTCGCTGGAGTACGACGACGTGAAGGTCACCGGCGTGAAGGTGAAGGGCCCGAACGGGGTCGAGACCATCGCCGCCGGATCCGTGGTGCTGGCCAGCGGCGGGTTCGAGGCCAATCCTGAATGGCGCACGCGCTACATGGGTCCCGGCTGGGAACTGGCGAAGGTCCGCGGCACCCGCTTCAACACCGGCGACGGCATTCGCATGGCGCTGGACATCGGCGCCTGTCCCTACGGCAACTGGTCCGGCGGCCACGCGGTCGGCTGGGACTTCAACGCCCCGGAATTCGGCGACCTGGCGGTCGGCGACAACTTCCAGAAGCACTCCTATCCGTTCTCGATCATGGTCAATGCCGACGGCAAGCGCTTCGTCGATGAGGGTGCGGATTTCCGCAACTACACCTACGCCAAGTACGGCCGGGTGATCCTCAACCAGCCGGGCCAGATGGCGTGGCAGATCTTCGACCAGCAGACCGTCCACCTGCAGCGCGACGAATACCGCATCCGCCAAGTCACCAAGGTCACCGGCGAGACGCTGGAGGAGTTGGCGGAAAAGCTGGAGGGCGTGGACAAGGACGCGTTCCTGGCCGAGGTGAAGGCGTATAACGACGCGGTCCAGACCGACGTCGCGTTCAACCCCAACGTCAAGGACGGCCGCGGCACCAAGGGCCTGACCGTGCCGAAATCGAACTGGGCGGTGCGGATCGAGCAGGGTCCGTTCGAGGCCTATCAGGTCACCTGCGGCATCACCTTCACCTTCGGCGGCCTGCGCATCGACGCGCGCGGACAGGTCGTCGATGTCGACATGAACCCGATCCCGGGACTATATGCGGCGGGAGAACTGGTCGGTGGCCTGTTCTACTTCAACTACCCCGGGGGGACGGGGCTGATGTCTGGGGCCGTGTTCGGCAAGCTGGCCGGTGGCAGTGCCGGCGAGGATGCCGCGGCCGGCCAGGTCCGCGCCGCAGAGTAGCGATGGCAGAACAGTCCGGATCACGGAAGACAACCGCGCCCGCGGGCGGTGATGCGGACGAGGCTGGAAGGACCAATCCGGAATCCCGGGGCGAATGGACCTACCAGCAACTGCGCGAGGCGATCCAGGCCGGTGAGCTGAAGCCAGGCGAGCGCATTCGCGAGATCGAGATGGCGAAGCGGCTGGAGGTCAGCCGCACGCCGGTGCGCGAGGCGCTGCGCCGGCTCGAGGCCGACGGGCTGCTGACCTTCGTGCCCTATCGCGGCATGGTGATCGCCGAGCTCGACCACCAGGCGGTGATGGAGCTCTATCAGATGCGCGAGGTGCTCGAGGGCACGGCCGCCGGGCTCGCCGCCCGCCACGCGTCGGAAGCCGAGATCACCCTGCTGCGCGACCTGATCGCCGCCGATCCCGGCGACGGCGACCCCAAGGCGCTGGCCAAGCACAACCGGCAGTTCCACGGCTCGCTCTATCGCTCGGCCCACAACCGCTACCTGCTGAAGACCCTGAACGTGCTGAGCGACGCGATGGCGCTGCTCGGCATGACCACCCTGTCGCTGACCGGCCGGTCGGCCACCGCCCGCCAGGAACACCAGGACATCGTCGACGCGGTGGAGGCCCGGGACCAGGAACGGGCGGAGACCACGGCGCGCTATCACATCCGCGAGGCCCAGCGGGCCCGGCTGCGCCTCATGTTCGACGGCAGCGACGTCGAGGAGGTGGACCCGGATTAGGGCCCCCACCCCAGAAAGCTCACATCGACCCGTGTTTGATTTCCTGGACTTGACCCAGGAAGTCGAAGTCGAGCCGGTTCGGAACGCTACCGCATCCCACAGTCCCAACGAAAACGGCCCGGCAGCGGGCCGGGCCGTTCTCAAAAACGTCCGATGACACGGTCTATTGCAGGCGCGTCGGGATCTCCTCGATGGCCCCGGCGACCAGCTTCTTCTGCGTCGCGTCGTCCATGTTGTCCTCGATCAGGCGCCGGGTGGCGGCAACCGCCAGGTCGACCATCTGAGCGCGGACTTCCTGCAGCGCCTTGGCCTCGGCCGCCTGGATCTTCTCCATGGCGAGCTGCTCGCGGCGCGCCAGAGACTGCTCCAGCTTCGCTTCGGCCTCCTCGCGCATGCGGACGGCTTCCGTCTTGGCATGCTCGAGAATGGCCTCGGCCTCCTCCAGGGCGTCGCGCTGGCGGCGCTGGTAGTCCGCCTTGGCGGCCTGGGCCTCCTCGCGGAGCTGCTGGGCCTCGTCGAGCTTGCGCTTGATCTCCTCGGCCCGCTTGTCGAGCCCGCCGACGATGGCGCTGCCGCCCTTCCAGACCGCGATGATCAGGAACAGGACGAAGGAGACGGCGACCCAGAATGTGGGATCGGCAAACATCAGGCACCTCCCCGCATGGCGGCGTCAACCGCGGCCCCGACCTTGTCGTCGCCGACCTTCAGGCCGGTGAGCTTGGCCGTCGCCTCCGCCGCCGCCTCGCTGGCCACCGACTTCAGGCTGTCGAGGGCCTGGCCGCGCTGTTCGGCGATGCGGGCCTCGGCGGCCTTGGTCGTCTCGGCGGTCTTCTTTGCCGCCTCGGCCTCGGCCTTGGCATGGGCGTCGGCGATCTCGTCCATGGCCTTGCGCACAAGGTCATGGGCCTGCGACCGGGCGTCCGCCACCGCCTTCTCGTACTCGGCCTTCACCGTTTCCGCTTCCTCGCGCAGGCGATCGGCGGTCTCGATGTCGTCCTCGATCCGCTCCTGGCGCTCCTCGAGCACGTCGGCGATCCGCGGAATCGCGAACTTCGACATGATGACGTAGAGCAGGGCGAAACTGACGATGAGCCAGAAGATCTGGGTCGGATAGGTCGAGGCGTCGAGCTGCGGCAGACCGCCGCCGCCACCGTTCTCGCCGGCCGCCCACGACGGCGCGGCCGCGACCGCGGCGACAGCCGCGAGGCCGACGCGTCGGGACCAGCGGGTCACGCTGTTGGCGATCATGTCGTCATCCTCCTGACGGTGGTCGAGGGTGCCTGCCGGTCGGCCGGCACCCGGAACCGGATCAGGTGAACAGGATGAGGAACGCGATCAGCAGCGCGAACAGCGCGACGGCTTCCGTCAGCGCGAAGCCCAGAATACCGATGCCGAAGACCTCGCCGCGGGCCGCCGGGTTGCGGGCGATCGAGGCGATCAGGGTCGAGAAGATGTTGCCGATGCCGACACCCACACCCATCAGGGCGATGACAGCAAGACCGGCTCCGATCATCTTGGCGGCTTCAGTTTCCATGAGTCTAATCCTTCCGTTCGTTGGGAGGTTGAGGCTTGGTTGACGTCTCGCGACGGACCGATCAGTGCAGATGGATCGCGTCGTGGAGATAGATGCAGGTCAGGATCGTGAACACATAGGCTTGCAGGACCGCGACCAGGATCTCGAACGCGGTCAGGCCGACCAGCACGGCCATCGGCGCGACGCCGAAGACCCCGAGCGCCACCACGAAGCCGCCGAACACCTTCATCATGGTGTGGCCGGCCATCATGTTGGCGAACAAGCGCACCGACAGGCTGACCGGGCGCGACAGATACGACAGGATCTCGATCGGGATCAGCAGCGGCGCCATGTAGATCGGCGCGCCTGACGGGAAGAAGAACGTGAAGAAGTGGGTGCCGTGCTTGACCAGCGCGATCACGGTGACGCCGATGAAGACTGTCATCGCCATGGCGAAGGTGACGATGATCTGGCTGGTGAACGTGTAGCTGTACGGGATCATGCCGAGCAGATTGCCGGCGAGGATGAACATGAACAGCGTGAAGATGAACGGGAAGTACGGGCGCCCTTCCGATCCGACGTTCTCGCGCACCATGTTGGCGATGAACTCGTAGGACAGCTCCGCCATCGACTGGATCCGCGTCGGCACCAGATGCCGCCCGCTCATCGACTGGGTCAGGAACACGCCGACCACCACCGTCGCCAGGATCATGAAGGCGGCCGAGTTGGTGAACGAGATGTCCATGCCCCCGATCGCGATTTCCGGGCCAATGGTCTTGATCGTGAACTGTTCGACCGGAGACGCCACCTGCTACCCCTCTCTTCTACCGCCGTCCGGCGATCCGCCGTCCGACTGCTCCGACCCCTGCGGGTCATCTACATTCGCGCCGTCGGCCTTGCGATAGCCGACCGATAAACCCTGTCCCGTGGCCGCGCGGTAGACGTTCATCATCCCGCCACCGGCCCCCAGGAAGAAGAACAGGATCAGCATCCAGGGCGCGGTGCCCAGCCACTGATCAAGCCCGTATCCGATCGCCGCCCCCACAACGACGCCGGCGACCAGTTCGACGCCGACCCGGAAGGCGAGCCCCATCGCGCTTCCCGGCATGCCCGAGCCCAGATCCGCGCGCCGCTTGTCCTTGTCGTCGCCCCGCGCCCGCTTCACGCGGTCGGCCAGGCTGTCGAGCGAAGGCGGGGAGTCTTTCTCGTCCATTCCCCGAAAGACCCGGTGTCCCGAGCCCCGTCAGCGGTTCGATCCGAGACCCGGCGCGCCAGTTGACGCAACGAATCACGCACTCGCCGGCCCCCCGGCGAAGCGGCGCCACCATACGCAGGGGCCCATGGGGTGTCAAGGCTCGCGCCGCACTGCGAAAAGAACGACAAGATATTGATTTTAATATGACAATTTCTGCAGCCGTCTCAGCCGGCGTCGCGCAGCCTCTCGGCGCGGTCGAGATCGACGGACACGAGCTGGCTGACGCCGCGCTCCGCCATGGTCACGCCGAACAACCGGTCCATGCGCGCCATGGTCATGCGGTGGTGGGTGATCACCAGGAAGCGGGTGCCGGTCTCCTTGACGATGTCCTGCAGTAGCGAGCAGAAGCGATCGACATTGGTGTCGTCCAGCGGCGCGTCCACCTCGTCGAGGACGCAGATCGGCGACGGGTTGGTCAGGAACACGGCGAAGACCAGGGCGACCGCGGTCAGCGCCTGCTCGCCGCCGGACAGCAGCGAGAGGTGCTGCATCTTCTTGCCCGGCGGGCTCGCCATGATCTCCAGCCCGGCCTCCAGGGGATCCTCGGCCTCGGTCAGCTTGAGATGCGCCTCGCCGCCGCCGAACAACCGGCGGAACAGGGTCTGGAAATGGCCGTCGACCTGGGTGAAGGCCGCCAGCAGCCGCTCGCGCCCCTCCTTGTTCAGCGCGGAGATGGCGCTGCGCAGGCGCTGGATGGCGCCGACGAGGTCGTCACGCTCGCGTTCCATGCCGGCGATCTGCTCGTCCAGTTCCTCGAGCTCGGTCTCGGCCCGCAGGTTGACCGGACCAAGGGCCTCGCGCTCGCCGGTGAGCCGGTCGAGCGTGCGCTGGGTCTGCTCGGCGTCCGGCAGCTCGGCGTCGGCGTCGATCCCGGCATTCGCCAGGATCTGGTCCGGCGCGCAACCGAGCCGCTCGTCGATGCGCTCGCGCTCGACCTTGAGGGTCTGGTTGATCTGCTCGAGTTGGGCCTCGGCCCGGATCAGCGTTTCCCGCGCCTCGCTGGCGGCGCGCTCGGCCTCGCGGGCGAGGCGGTCGAGTTCGGACTGCCGGCTCTCGGCGGAGACCAGGGCGTCGGCCGCCTGCCGGCGCTTGCCGTCCGCCGCTTCGATCAGGGCGACCACTTTCTCCCGCTCCCCGGCGATCTCCGCCGGGCGCGAGGCGAGGCGGGCGATCTCCGCCTCCTCGCCCTGGCGCCGGGTGTCGAGATCGGCGAGGCGGGTCGCGGCCCGCTCGCGCCGGTCGGTCCAGGACTTCGCCTCGCCCTCGACGCCGGACAGCCGGGTCCGGCGGGCCTCCGCCTCGCGGACCAGACGATCGTGTTCGGTGCGGGCCTCGACCAGCTCGGCGCGACGCTCCGACAGCGCCGCCCGCAGCCGGGCCGAGTCGGTCCGCAGCGCATCGACATCGGGCAGGGTCTTCAGCTCCTCCGACGCCTGGGCCCGCGATGCCGTCGCCTCCTCGCGCTCGCCGGCCAGGCGCGCCGCCCCGTCGTCCAGGGCCGCCAGCTTGGTGTCGACCGCGGCCACCCGCGATTCGATCTCCGCCGCCGCCGCCTTGGCCCGCGAGAGGGCGTCGGACGCGGCGTTGCGGGTCTGGCGGGCGGCCTCCACCGACTCCTCCGCCTCGGCGAGACCTTGGGCGGCGTGCTCGGCCTCGGAGCGGGCCACGTCCAGGTCGCCCCGCCGTCCCGCCAGCTGACGGTCGAGGTCGGCCAACCGGTTGCGGCGTTCCAGGCGGATGGCGGCGGCGCTCGGGCTGCCCGGCGCCTGCACGAAGCCGTCCCATCGCCACAGGCCGCCCTCGCGGGTCACGATCCGCATGCCGGGCCCCAACGCCGGCTGCGCCGCCGCGGCCGCCGCCGGATCCGCGGCAACGCCGATCCGCGCGAGGCGGGCGGCGAGCGCCGCCGGCGCCGTCACATGCGGGGCCAGCGACTCGACCCCCGCCGGCCAATCGCCTCCCTGGATCGCGCTCCCAGCGCGCCAGCCACCGGTCGCCGGGTCGGCGTCCGACGCCAGTTCCGGCGCCTCCAGATCGTCTCCGAGCGCGGCGCCGAGAGCCGTCTCGAAGCCGCGGGCGACCGTGACATCGTCAACGATCGGAGCGGCGTCACTCTTGGCCTGCATTAGCAGGCGCCGCAGGCCGGTGGCCTCGGTCTCCAGCTCCGAAACGGCGGCCTCGATCTCGCGGGCGGCGGCACGGGCCGCCTTCTCTGCCTCCAGGGCGCCGTCGCGTGCCTGCTGTGCCGCCGGGACGCCGGCTTCCGCGGCCTCGGCGGCGGAGGCGGCGGCGGTGACCGCCTGTTCGGCGGCGCTGCGCTCGGCCTCCGGCACCGCCTGACGCACCAGCTCGGCACGTCGCTCCGCCAGCTCCGCCTGCTGACGGTCGAGGCGGGCGATCCGCTCCTCGGCCTGGCGCAACTGGCGCTCCAGGGCGGCGCGGCGGGCGTCGGCGATGGCGATCGCCTCGGTGGTCTTGTGGACCGCGTCCTCCGCTTCCTCGGCGTCGCGGTTGGCCTTGGCGAGGGCGGCCGCACTGGCTTCCTGCGCCTCGGCCTCGCCCTCGCCGGCAGCGACCAGGGCGTCGCGCTCCTCGATCAGGCGGGTCAGCGTCGCCGCCGCCTCCTCCACCAGGGTCTTCTCGCGGATCACGTCGTCGGCGATCTGCCGCAGCCGGGTCTCCGCCTCGCTGCGGGCTGTGGCGATCCGGCGTTCCTCGGCATCCAGTTCGCTTCGGGCGACGGTCAGGCGCTGCAGCTCGGCCGACGCCTCCGCCTCGCTCTGGCGCAACCCCGGCAGCGCGGCCGCCGCGTCGGCCTGGGACGCGCTGGCGCCCGCCGCCTCCTGGGTCGCCGTGGTCACCCGGTCGCGCGCCTCGGCAAGCGCGGCGCCGGCCTTGCGCCGCGACTCCATGGTCTGGGTCCAGCGCATGTGGAGAACGATCGACTCGGCCTGGCGGATGCGCTCGCTCAGGTCGCGGTACTTCTGCGCCTGGCGGGCCTGGCGGCGCAACGCCGCCCGTTGCCCCTCCAGCGCCTTCAGCACGTCGTCCAAGCGTTCCAGGTTCTGCTCCGCCGCCTTCAAGCGCAGCTCGGCTTCGTGGCGGCGGGTGTGCAGGCCGCGGATGTTCGCTGCCTCCTCCAGCAGGGCGCGGCGGTCCGAGGCCTTGGCCTGAACGATGCTGCCGATCTTGCCCTGGCTAACCAGACCAGCCGAGCGGGCGCCGGTGGCGGCGTCGGCGAACAACAGCTGAACGTCACGGGCGCGCACATCCTTGCCGTTGACCCGGTAGTGCGAGCCCTTCTCCCGCTCGATCCGGCGCACGACCTCCAGCTCGTCGGCCTCGTTGAACTGGGCCGGAGCGCGCCGGTCGTCATTGGCGACGAACAGCCCGACCTCGGCCATGTTTCGGGCCGGGCGCTGCTCGGTGCCGCCGAAGATCACGTCGTCCATGCCGCCGCCACGCATCTGCTTGGCGGAGGTCTCGCCCATCACCCAGCGCAGGGCCTCGACCAGGTTCGACTTGCCGCAGCCGTTGGGCCCCACCACGCCGGTCAGGCCGTGCTCGATTAGCAACTCCGTCGGTTCGACGAAGGACTTGAACCCGGTCAGTCGCAGCTTGCTGAAATGCACCGTGGTGGGTCTCCGGCGGAGGCGGCGGACGGCCGGCTCAGGCGAGCTGGCCGTCGATCACCTTCTGGAACGTCTCGAACGTCTCCGCGCCCCTGACGATCTCGTCGCCGACGACGAAGGTCGGCGTCGAATTGACGTCATAGGTTCGCTGGGCGGCGATGCGGCCGTTCAGAATGGAGTCGAGGAGTTCGTTATGGGTCATGTAGGTCTCGGCGACCTCCGCGGAGACGCCCGCCAAACGGCCGATCTGCTTCAGCGCGTCGATCGGATTGGACGCCCGGGTCCAGGTGGACTGCTGTTTGAAGATCAGATCGACCAGCGCGAAGTAGCGCTTGCCGTCGGTGGCGCGAGCCATGGCGGCGGCCCGCAGCGCGTACTGGTCCAGCGGGAAATCGCGCATCTCGAACTTCAGCTTGCCGGTGTCGACATAGGTCTCGACGATCGGCTTGTAGGCGTCGCGGTGGAACGACGCGCAATGCGGACAGGTCATCGAGGAGTACTCGATCATCGTCAGCGGCGCGTTCGGGTAGCCGAGGACCCGTGGCGCGATCGCGGCATCGAGATCGACCTCCGTGGCGGCCGACGCCATCGACGGCGCCAACGCCGCGCCAGCCAAGCCAAGGATCCCAAGATTTAGTGTTCGCCGTTGCATATCCTGCTCCCGGACACCAGATGTTGATGACAATACGCCGAGTCCCTTCGACCCGGCAAGCTTCCCGATTAGGCCGGGAATGCGGCTATTTTTCGGCCTTTCCCTCGGATCGCGCGGCCAGCGCCTCCCCGAGCGCCGTCAATCGGCCTCGCAGATCCGGATCGCGCACGCCATCCACGCGATCCCGGATCGCGGTTTTCTCGCGTTCCTGCAGCCGGCGCAAGGCCGGACGGCTGGATTTCGCCGCCGCCGGCAGGACGCCCTGGCGGATCGTGAGGCGCGCCACGGCGGCCCAGCCGAAGTGACCGTTGACCCGCTCGATGATCTGGGTAGCGAGGTGCTGGATCTCCAGCGCCCGGCCGGGCACGGCGACCACCCGCAGCGTCGCACCGTCCCGCCTGCCGCGCGGGAAGTCGAGCGCCTCGGGCGCGCAGGCGCCGGCCAGCTCGGCGCCGACGATCTGCGGCCAGTCACGCGGTATCCGCCCTTCGACGAATCCGCGGCGGCGGAACAGCGGATCGGTCAGCGCCGGCGCCAGCCGGGACAGCGCCCGCATGCCGCCGCGCCGCGCCCCGGCCTTCGTCGTCTTCGCCTCCGTCGTGCCGTCACCCATGCGTGCGGTCCGTTCTTCGATCTGACCCTGGCGGTATATGGTCTCGCGCGCCCGTCACGCTATCTTGAACGCTCATGACCGCGACCGCAGTAGAGATATCCGCGCCCGAGCTCGCCGACCGCCTGCTCGCCTGGTACGACCGCCATCGCCGCCGCCTGCCCTGGCGCGCCGAGCCTGGCGAGACACCGGACCCCTACCGGGTCTGGCTCAGCGAGATCATGCTGCAGCAGACGACGGTGGCGACTGTCGGACCGTATTTCCAGCGCTTCACCGAACGCTGGCCACGGGTCGAGGATCTCGCCGCCGCCGAACTGGACGACGTGCTCAGCGCCTGGGCCGGCCTTGGCTACTACGCCCGGGCGCGCAACCTGCATCGCTGTGCCCAGGTCGTGGCCGAAAATCATGGCGGGCAATTTCCCGACACCGTCGAGGGTCTGAAGGCGCTGCCGGGGATCGGCGACTACACCTCGGCGGCGATCGCGGCGATCGCCTTCGACCGGCCGGCGACGATCCTGGACGGCAATGTCGAGCGGGTGATCGCGCGCCTGCGACTGGTCACCGACCCGCTGCCCGGCGCCAAGAAGACGCTGAAGACGCGGGCGGCGGAGATCACGCCGACGGTTCGGCCCGGCGACTACGCCCAGGCGATCATGGACCTGGGGGCGACGGTCTGCTCGCCGCGCAAGCCGAAATGCCTGACCTGCACGTGGTCGGACGCCTGCTCGGCCCGGGTCGCCGGCGTGGCCGAGCAACTGCCGCGCAAGGCACCGAAGAAGACCAAGCCGACACGGACCGGCACCTGCTTCTTCGTGGTCGGCGGCGACGGGGATATCCTGCTGCGCCGGCGCCCGGAGACCGGGCTGCTCGGCGGCATGCAGGAGGTTCCGTCGACCCCCTGGGACGAGGCTCAATCCGATCCGTCGGGCGACCTCGCCCATGCGCCGCTGCCCGGCGTGGAATGGCGTCCACTCGAGGGCGTCGTGCGCCACACCTTCACGCATTTTCACCTGGAACTGACGGTTCTGGCGGCGCGGGTCGAGGGCGCGCCCGCTGTCGCCGATTCCCGCTGGTGGCCGATCGACCGGATCGGCGAGGCCGCCCTGCCGACGGTCATGGCCAAGGTCGTGAAGCACGCGGCACGGGCACTGGCCTAAGAGCATGATCGTCTGAGACGGAATCGCGTCGCGAGTCGGACTTAGGCGCGACCCATGCTCTTCTTTAATAAGATAGACCAAATTCACATGCCACGCCGCGATCGCAAGCGATCGCGTCGAGACATGATTTGCTCTAGTACCCTTCCGCCGCCTCGCCGCCCTTGAGCAGCGCGTCCAGAAGGCCGCTGGCACCAAACCGGAAATTCGCCGGCCCCGCCGTCCCGTTGAGGCTGTCCGCCAGGCGCAGATAGGCCGCCGCCTGGTCGAGGCTGCGCACACCGCCGGCCACCTTGACGCCGACCGGCCGGCCGGCGCCGGCGGCGACCTCGAGCAGGACATGCGCCGATTCCAGGGTCGCCGAGACCGCGACCTTGCCGGTGGATGTCTTGAGGAAGTCGGTACCCGCCGCCACCGCCAGCTCCGCCGCCTCGCGGATCGCGGCCGGTGTGATCAGGCGGCCGGTTTCCAGGATCACCTTCAACGTGGCCTCTCCGGTCATCAGCCGCGCCATGTCCAGCACCGCGCGGGCGTCGTCGCGCCGGCCGGACAGGAGGGCGGTATAGGGCAGGACCACGTCGATCTCGTGGGCGCCATCGGCGATGGCCGGCAGGATCTCGTCGCGCACCGCCTCGACGCCGTCGCGACCATGCGGGAAGTTGACGACGGTGCAGACCTTCACCCCGGATCCGTCGAGCCGCCCGCGGCAGAGCGGCACGAACCGCGGCCACACGCAAACGGCGGCGACCGGCCCCATCGGCGTGACCGCCCGGGCGCAGAGACGATCGATGGCGTCGTCGTCGTCACCATCGTTGAGCGAGGTCAGGTCGAGGCAGGCGATCGCCCGCCGGGCGACGGATCGGGCATCGGTCTGGGGTGTATCAGAGGACATCATCGGCTTCCCGGGCAAAGGCGGCGAGCAGGCGGGCCAGGTCGTCGGCCATGGCGGCGCCGATCGCCATCACGTCGCCATGGTCCAGCGCCGCGCCGTCGCCGAGGCCGGCCGCCAGGTTGGTGATCGTCGAGATCCCGGCGACCCGCACCCCCATGTGGCGGAGCGCGATGCACTCGGGGACGGTGGACATGCCCACCGCGTCGGCCCCAAGGGCGCCGAACAGGCGGATCTCCGCCGGCGTCTCGTAGCTCGGCCCCGGATACCAGAGGTACACCCCCTCGGCCAGCGGCAGGCCGATGCGCCGGGCCGACTCGGCGAGATGCCGGCGCAGACCCGGATCATAGGCTGTCGTCATGTCGATGAAGCGCTGACCCAGGGCCGGCTCGTTCGGCCCGGTCAACGGGTTCAGCCCGGCCCAGTTGATATGGTCGGTGAGCATCATCAGCCGGCCGGGCCCAACCTCTTCGTTCAGCGAGCCGGCGGCGTTGGTGAGGACGACGCTGGAGCACCCGAGCCTGGCCAGGGTGCGCACCGGCCGGACCACGTCGAGCAGGTCATGGCCCTCATAGACATGAGCGCGGCCGCGCAGCATCGCCACCGGTACGTCGCCCAGCTTACCGAGGCGCAGGCGCCCCGCATGGCTGTCGACGGCCGGACGCGGGAAGCCGGGAATGTCCGCGTAGGAAATGTCGATCGCCTGGGTGATGGCGTCGGCGCAGCTGTCGAGCCCGGAGCCCAGCACGATGCCGAGTCGGGGGCGGAACCCGGCGGCGGCAGCGTCGATCGCCTCCACCGCCGCATCGATGCGGGCGAGCTCGCTCATGACGTCGCGATCCGATAGACGACACCGGGATAGGCCGGGCCCGATGGCCGTTTGATGGTGTCGCTGCCGCAGACAACGCCGCCGAGCCGCTCCGGGATGGCGCGGCTCGGCCCGTTCTCCTCGGCGACCGCGTAGAGCACGCTGGCCTCGCCCAGGTCGCGGCCGGCGAAACCGACGAGCGCGGCGATCGCCTCATGACCGTAGCCGTTGCCCTGGGCATCGGCGCGGATCCAGATGCCGAGGCCGGGGCGCGGGTCCTTGCGGTAGTGCAGTCCGCTCATGCCGAGAAACCGGCCATCGGACTTCCGGCGGATCACCGCCGACACCTCGCGACCGGCCTCGGCATCGCTCAGCCACTTCTCCCCGACAGCGCGGATCTCGTCGACGGACTCCGCCGGATCGAAGGTCATGTAGGTGCAGATCTCCGGCGTGACGGCGGCGTGGATCTCGTCGGCATCCGTCTCGCGATAGGCGGTCAGGCGCAGCCGCTCGGTCTCGATCTCCAGGCCCGACAGGTCCATCACCGCTCCTTCACATACGGCTGACCGATCGCCTTGGGGGCGATCGCCTTGCCGATGAAGCCCGCCAGCAGGATCACGGTCAAGGCGTAGGGCAGCGCCTGGATCAACGACACCGGCGCCTGACCGATGCCGGGGATCTCGACCCCCTGCAGGCGGGTGGCGACGGCGTCGAGGAAGCCGAACAGCAGGCAGGCGCAGAACGCCGGGACCGGCTTCCACTTGCCGAAGATCAGGGCGGCCAGCGCGATGTAGCCCTTGCCCGCCGTCATGTCGCGCACGAAGGCCGCTGACTGGGCGGTCGAGAGATAGGCACCGGCGAGGCCGCACAGGGTGCCGGTGAACAGCAGGGCGCGATACCGCAGGAACTCGACCGAGATCCCGGCGGTATCCACCGCGCTCGGGCTTTCGCCGACCGCGCGCAGACGCAGGCCGAAGCGGGTGCGATACACCACCCACCAGGTGAACGGCACCGATGCCAGGGCGACGTAGACCAGGATGTTGTGGCCGCTGACGATCTCGGCATAGAGCGTCCCCAGGACCGGCACCGCCCGAAGGGTTTCCGCGAGCGGCCAGTCGATCGACTGGAAGCGCGCGCCGGCCGGCAGCGACGGCGTCTGCCCGCCCTGGGCGAACCAGGCGATGCCGAGCACGATGGTCAGCCCGGCCACCAGCACGTTGATCGCCACGCCGCTGACCACCTGGTCGCCGCGATGGGTGATGCAGGCGAAGCCGTGCAGCATGGCGAGCGCCGTCGAGACTCCCATCGCCGCCAGCATGCCGACCCAGGCGTTGCCGGTCAGATAGGCGACCGAGGCGGCGGCGAAGGCGCCGGCCAGCATCTTGCCCTCGAGCCCGATATCGACGATGCCGGAGCGCTCGCTGAACAGCCCGGCCATGGAGCACAGGATGAGCGGCGCGGCGACCCGGATGGTGGCGTCCAGGGTCAGCACGAACAGCAGCCAGAGTTCGGCGAGATCGGCCATCACGCGGCCCCCCGTTTCGTGTTCCACCGGCGCCACAGCCTCAGCGCCGTCGGGTGCAGCATGAAGGCGAGCGCGCCGGAGAACAGGATCACCAGTCCCTGGATCACCACGACCAGGTCGCGGGTGATGGTATCGAATTCGAAGTCGAGCTCCGTGCCGCCCTGGTAGAGCGCCCCGAACAGCAGGCTCGCCAGGACGATGCCGACTGGATGGCTGCGGCCCATCAGCGCCACGGCGATGCCGGTGAAGCCGTAGCCGGCGGTGAAGTTCAGCAACAGGCGGTGGTGCACCCCGAGGATCTCGTTCAGCCCGACGAAGCCGGCCAGGGCGCCCGAGATGACCATCGACACGACGATGATCCTCTTCGGGTCGATGCCGGCATAGACCGCCGCCCGCTCATTCTTGCCGACGGTGCGGATCGCATAGCCCCAGCGGGTGCGCCAGATCAGCAGCCACACGAAGATGCAGGCCAGGCCGGCCCAGACGATCGACAGGTTCAGCGGCGACCGCTCGATCTCGATCCCGACGGCCCCCAGCACCTCGTGCATGAACGGCAGCCAGGCACTCTCCACCATCTCCCGGCTCTGCGGCGACATCTGCCCCGGCTCGATGATCACGTTGACCATCAGATGGACCATCAGGGCGGCCGCCAGGAAGTTGAACATGATCGTGGTGATGACGATGTGGCTGCCGCGATAGGCCTGCAACCAGGCCGGAATGAAGGCCCAGGCCGCTCCGAACAGCCCGCCTGCCAGCCCGGCGAGCGGGATCACCAGCCAGCCCGGCAGGGCGGTGTCCAGCGACAGCGCGACCAGGCCGACGCCGAGCCCGCCGATATAGGCCTGTCCCTCGCCGCCGATGTTGAACAGCCCGGCATGGAAGGCGACGGCGACCGCGAGCCCGGTGAAGATCAGGTTGGTGGTGTAGTAGAGGGTGTAGCCGAGCGACCCCGGGTAGCCGAAGGCGCCGGCGACCAGGACGTTCAGGGCCTCGAGCGGGCTCTCGCCGACGATCAGCACGATCAGCCCGGCCACCAGGAAGGCCATCAGGATGTTGAGGGCCGGCAGGACGCCGATATCGATCCAGGCGGGCAATTCTCGGCTCATGCCCGGCTCCTACAGTTCATCTGTCGTCGTGCCGAAACCGGGCTCGAACATGCGCCGGTACAGGCGTTCGGCATAGGTGTCGGTCATGCCGGAGATGTAGTCGCAGACCTGCCGCTGGATCGGGTCTCCGGTCAGCAGGTCGTCGCGCGCGCCCTCCGGGATCATGGTCGGATCGTGCACCAACTCGTCGAACAGCGAGTGCACCACAACGTTCCCCTTGCGCCGGAGCTGACGCACGGACGCGCTGTTGATCACGGTCTGGAACACGAAGGTCTTGAGGAACCGCACCAGATCCTTGGCCGGGTCGGCGAAATCCAGGGTGTGGCGCAGCAGCGGATGCTCGAACGCCTCGCGCTCGATGACCACGACGTTCGTCACCAGCAGGTTCACCAGCGCCGAGATCGCCTGCTTCCGGTCGTAGCTGGAGCGCGAGAACAGGGCCTCCGCCAGTTCCTCACGTCCGAGGCCGAGCCCGGCCGCCCTCAGGCCGTCGAAATCCGGCAGGTCGGCGGTGGCGCCGGCGTAGGCCTCGAAGGTGTCGCGGCGGATCAGCCCGCGGGCGATCGCGTCCTCCAGGTCGTGAACGCCGTAGGCGATGTCGTCGGCGCACTCCATCAGCGCGCAGTCGATGGTGCGGTAGATCGGCCGGCCGGTGGCGTCCAGGGCCGGCAACGCGTCGCGGTCGGCGTTGGAGAACGGGTCCAGCGCCCAGTCTACGACGTCCTGCTCGCTGTCGAGATAGCATTTCGGCGGCCGCTCGTCGGCATCCATGCCGATCGCGGCGAAGGCGGCGGCGCAGGCGGAGAACGGCGCCGGATACTTCAGGACGGCCAGGTTCAACCGCCGGGTCGGGTTCAGCCCGATGCCGGGACGCCGGTACTTCTCAAGCCGGTTCAGGACCCGAAGCGTCTGGCCGTTGCCCTCGAACCCGCCGGACCCGGCCATGCAGGCGTTCAGGGTCTCCTCGCCGCTGTGGCCGTAGGGCGGGTGCCCGAGATCGTGGGCATGACAGGCGGCGATCATCAGCGAGGAGGAGGGCAGCCAGGCCTTGACCGTGTCCGCGACGGCCGCATCGGCGCGGATCTTCAGCAGAAGCCCCTCGCCGATCTGGCCGCACTCGATGCTGTGGGTCAGGCGGGTGCGGTGGAAGTCGCCCTCGCCGGTCGCCATCACCTGGGTCTTGCCCTGCAGCCGGCGGAAGGCGGCCGAGTGGATCACCCGGCCCTTGTCGTGGTCGTAGGCGTCACGCACATCGCCGGACCGGGGCGCCTCCGGGTGGCGCCGCTCGGTGAAGGTCTCGGGCGAGGCCGTCATGTCACCCCCTCCTGGCGGCGGATCTCGTCCAGCGGCACGTTGGCCATCATTAGGCCCAGCGTCCGCTCATCCGCCTCGGCCGCCGGCAGTTCGCCGACAAGGGCACCGCCGCACATCACCAGGATGCGGTCGCTGAGCCCCATGATCTCGTCGAGTTCCACGGAAACCAGCAGGATCGCCGCCCCGGCGTCGCGCATGGCCACCAGTTGGCGGTGGATGAACTCGATCGCGCCGATGTCGACACCCCGGGTCGGCTGGCCGACCAGGAGGATTCTCGGATCGCCGTCCAGCTCGCGGGCCAGCACCAGCTTCTGCTGGTTGCCGCCGGAGAACAACGAGGACTTCAGCGACGGGTCCGGCGGGCGGACGTCGAAGCCTTCCATCTTCGCCCGGCACGCCTCCTCGATCGCCGACGGGTCGGTCAACAGGCCCGGGTTGTAGCGCGCCTCGTTGTGATGGCCGAGAATCGCGCTCTCCTTGGCATCGAAATCCATGACCATGCCCATGGCGTGCCGGTCTTCCGGCACGTGACCGACGCCGGCCACTCGCACCTCGGCCCCATCCGCCGGGTTCGCGGGCGTGATCTCGAGCTCCCCGAGCCGGGCTCGGCCGGCGCTCGGCACCCGCAGGCCGGCCAGCACCTCGAGGAGCTCGCTCTGGCCGTTGCCGGACACCCCGGCGAGGCCGACGATCTCGCCGGCCCGAACCTCGAAGGACACGTCCGAAAGCCGGGCGACGCCGGCGGAATCGGTCACGCCAAGCCCCTCGACGGCGAGCAGAACGGCCCCGGGGCTGGCCGGTTCCTTGTCGACCCGGAACAGGACCTTGCGGCCGACCATCAGCTCGGCCAGTTCCTCGCGCGACGTCTCGGCCGTCGGCCTGTGGGCGACCATCTCGCCCCGGCGCATGACCGAGACGGTATCGGTCACTGCCAGGATCTCGCGCAGCTTGTGGGTGATCAGGATGACGGTCACCCCTTCGCGCTTCAGCTCGCGCAGGATCTCGAACAGCGAGTCGGTCTCCTGCGGCGTCAGCACGCCCGTGGGCTCGTCGAGGATGAGAATGCGCGCGCCCCGGTACAGCGCCTTCAGGATCTCGACCCGCTGCTGCAGGCCGACCGGCAAGTCGCCGACCACCGCGTCGGGGTCGATCTCCAACCCGTACTCGGTCTCGAGCCGCAGCAGCTCGGCACGCGCCGCGCCGCGTCCGGAGGCCAGCAGGGCCGAGCCCTCGGCCCCCAGCATCACGTTCTCCAGAACGGTGAAGGGCGGGACCAGCATGAAGTGCTGGTGCACCATCCCGATGCCGGCCTCGATGGCGTCGCGGGCGTCCCTGATCGAGACCGTCCGACCGTCGATCCGGATCTCCCCCGCGTCGGCCTCGTAGAAGCCGTACAGGATGCTCATCAGGGTGGACTTGCCGGCGCCGTTCTCGCCGACGATGCCGTGGATCGTGCTGGGCGCGACGGAGAGCGAGACGTCGCGGTTGGCGTGGACCGGGCCAAACCGCTTCTCGATGCCGATCAGCTCGATCGCGGGGGGTGGGACGGGGACGGAGGTGCTGTCGACCGTCTGTTCGGCGATGCTCACCCCGTCCCCTCCCGTGATTCGACCCGCCGGCTCAGTGCGGGCAGGAATTGTCGGCCATGTAGTCGTGCACCGTGACCTTGCCGGCCACGATATCGGCCTTGGCCTGCTCAACCGCCGCTTTCATCGCGTCGGTGATCAGGTCCTTGTTGTTCTCGTCCAGCGCCCAGTCGACACCGCCCTCGGCCAGGCCGAGAACCTCAACACCGGTGGTGAACTGGTCGTTCGCCGCGTCGGTGAAGGCCTTGTAGGCGGCCACGTCCACGCGCTTGAGCATGGAGGTCAGCATGGTGCCCGGCTGCAGGTGGTTCTGGTTGCTGTCGACACCGATCGCCAGCTTGCCGCTGTCGGCCGCCGCCTGATAGACGCCGATGCCGGTGCCTCCGGCCGCCGCGAACACCACGTCGGCGCCGCGGTCGAACTGCGACTTCGCGAGCTCGCCACCCTTGGTCGGATCGTTCCAGGCCGACGGCGTGGTGCCGGTCATGTTCTGGAACACCTCGACATCCGCGTTGGCGTGCTTGGCGCCCTGGACGTAGCCGCAGGCGAAGCGGCGGATCAGCGGAATGTCCATGCCGCCGACGAAGCCGACCTTGCCGGTCTGCGACGCCATGGCCGCCAGCATGCCGACCAGGAACGAGCCTTCCTGCTCCTTGAAGACGATCGAGCGGACGTTCGGCAGGTCGACGACGCTGTCGATGATGGCGAATTTGGTGTCGGGATTGGCCTTCGCCACCTTCTCAAGCGCCGGCGCCTGGGCGAAGCCGACGCCGAGCACCGGATTGGCGCCGCGGCTCGCCATGCGGTTGAGCGCCTGCTCGCGCTGGGTCTCGTTGGTGACCTCGAACTCGCGGTAGGAGATGCCGGTCTCGTCCTTGAACTTCTCGACGCCGTTGTAGACGCCCTCGTTGAAGCTCTTGTCGAACTTGCCGCCCATGTCGAAGACGACGGCCGGCTCGATATCGGCCGCCAGGGCGGGGCCGGCCATCAGGGACAGCGCCATCGCGGCGCCGAGAAGACGAATATGCATCGGTGTGCTCCCTGTTTGCGTCCGCCAAATCGGCGGTTGAGGTGTAATCTATGCGAAATGAATAGGCGTTCCCAGCGTCTCCGACGCCGGAAATCGCCGATTTTCGGGCAGGCGAGGTTGATGTGATCGAGGCACGGCTGAAGGCGGGGATCATCGTGCAATCGGCGATCCGGCGGGCCAACGCGCGCGGGGTGCCGGCCACGGTCGTGCGGCACGGCGACGACGATGCCGGGCAGGTCTTCGTCGTGGTCAACCGGGGGCGCGACATCGGCTGCCTGCTGCTGGCGCCGAGCCGCGACTACGACAGCGGCAAGACGGTCTGGCGCCCGCCGCTCGGCGAGGCGCCGGTGCCGGAGAGCGAGGCCGACGCCTATCTCGAGCGGGAGCGGCGCGTCGACCCCGACCTGTGGGTGCTGGAGATCGAGGACCGGGACGGATGGCATCCCTTCGACGAGCCCTTGTGACCGCGGCATTCCTCGCGGCGCTCACCGTCACGCCGGCCGCGGGCTTCGAGGTGGTGAAGGAGGGTGGTCCGGAGGCGCGGCTGATGTTTCTTGGTCTCGGGGTGTCCGAGCAGGCCTGCGGCTCGATCGACCTGCCCGAGGGCGCGACAGCGATGACGTACGACCCCTGGGACCACGGCTGCGGCGCCTATACCCAGCTTGTCGTGTTCGTTCGCTCCCCCTTCGGCAAGGGCATGGCGTTCATGGGCGAGCTGTGCGCGGCGATCATGACCCGGGGCAGCGTGCTGACCCTGCATCCCACCGGCGCGACAGGGCCGGGGGCGACGGAGATCACCTGCACCCTCGAGAGCCCGGACGACGAGTGAGGTCCGGCCGAAGCCCGCGCCGACGGGTCACGTCGGTTTCCGTTCCGATACCTGCATCACCAGGATTCCGCCCAGCACCATCGCCGCCCCCACACCCTGGGCCACCGTCAGCGCTTCGCCGAACAGCAGATAGGCGGCGGCGATCGAGGTCGCCGGCTGCAGGTTGTTCAGGATCGCACTGGTCTCCACGCCGATCTTCGGGATCGACACGAAGAACAGCGGGATCGAGCAGCCCTGCAGCAGGACCACGACCAGCGCGCCGATCCATCCCGCCGTGGTGACCGGCGGCGAGAACCCGGTGGTCGACGGCACCACGACGCTGAGAACGACGGCGGCGACCAGCGCCATGTGGAACATGATCACGAGCGGGTCGCGCCCGCCCATCACCCGCCCGATCCAGGTGACGTTGACCGCGCAGGCGACCCCGGCGGAAAGCCCGAGAAACACGCCGCGCAGGTCCAGATCCTGCACCGAGACGCCGAGCATCACCGCCAGTCCGGCGAAGGCGGTGGCGAAGGCGGCGAAGCGCAGCAGACCCGGCCACCGCCGGTCGAGCAGGGCGGTGAAGACGCTGACCAGCGGCGGATAGACGAAGAACGTGAGGGCGGCGACCGCGACCGGAACGAACTGCACCGCGCCGATATTGCCGAAGAACATGTGCGACAGCAGCAGGCCGAGACCGAGGCAGGTCAGCCAGACCCGCCGGCCGACGGCGAGCGACCGTCCCGTGGCCAGGCACCAGGCTCCGACGAGGGCGACGACGAACCAGGCCCGCACCGCCGCGACCGACTGGCCGTCGGTGCCGCCTTCGAAGGCGATCCGAGCCACCGCGACGGCGAGGCCGAGGCCGACCGTCGCCGTGAGCGCAAGGGCGAATCCGGCGAGCCGCTGACGCGGATCAGGCGCGGTCCCAGAAGTCGCCATAGTCGCGAAGCCAGCCGACGAAATCCGCCATGGTGGCCGCGATATCGTCCGGCAGGCGATGACCCGCCTCGTCGGCCAGGCGATCCGGCTTCATCGGGAACCGGTCCTGGTCGCCCCAGAGGTTGATCGTCGCCGCCTCGCCCGGCTCGGCCATGCGGTAGAAGAACCCTGGAAACGCCTCGGCCAGGTGGGCGCACATGTCCATCACGCTCACCTGCGCGCCGGAGGTGACGTTGAAGATGTCGCTCTTCAGCGCGCCCGCCGGTGCCGCCATCAGCGCGCGAAGGGCGCCGGCGACGTGGCGGGAATAGGTCCAGTCCAGATGGTCGCGACGCTCGAAGATCGCGGTCCCGCCCCGGCGCGCGATCAGCGCCGCCTGCATCGGCGCCGACAGGGTGTCGCGCGCCCCGGAATCGATCTCCCACGGCCCGAAAATGGTCGACAGCCGCACCGAGCGGGCATCGAGCTCGGTCAGCTCGGCATAGCGCCGGACCAGGCGTTCGGAGCCGAACTTGGTCATGCCGTATATCTTGAACGGTTCCTCGCGGGTTCCATACTCGTCCAACGGCCCGGTCCAGCCGGTATCGCCGAACGCGCCGGTGCCGTAGGCGGCGCCGGAGGAAATGTTGATCAGACGACGGGCCCCCGCCTTCCACGCAGCCTTGAGCGTGTGCGCCAGTCCGACCAGATTGACCTCGATCACGCTCTCCGGCGCCTCGCGCTCGCGCTCCGGCCCGGAGGTGACGGCGGCGCCGAAGAACACTTCCGTCGCCCCATGATCGCCGATCGCCTGGGCGATCGGATCGGCCTGGCGGATGTCGCCCTGGACCAGGGTATAGCTGCCCGGCAGTGCGTCGAGCCGCCGCCGGGCCACCGGATGCAGCGGGTTGCGGTCGAACAGAACGACGTCGTTCCCGTCCTCGAGACAACGCTCGGCGACGGCAAGGCCGATGAAGCCGCAGCCGCCGGCGATCAGGGTGGTCATGTGGGGATCTCCCGTGGTCGGTCGGCGCGTCGAGCGTCCATGCCGGCCGTCGTCCCGGATCACGTCCAGGACGACGGATGGGGCGGCTGGCCTACTGCGCGTCCGCCTGGACCTTCATCGACACGATGCTGTCCGGGTTGCGCGGCGGCTCGCCGCGGGCGATGGCGTCGACGCGCTCCATGCCGTCCGTCACCTGACCCCAGACCGTGTACTGGCCGTTCAGGAACGAGCAGTCGTTGAAGCAGATGAAGAACTGACTATTGGCGCTGTTCGGGTCTTGGGTCCGGGCCATGCCGAGGGTGCCGCGACCGTAGTTGGCGTCGGAGAACTCGGCCTTCAGGTCGGGCTTGTCGGAGCCGCCACGGCCGGTCCCGGTCGGGTCGCCGGACTGCGCCATGAACCCTTCGATCACGCGATGGAACACCACCCCGTCGTAGAAGCCCTCGCGCGTCAGTTCCTTGATGCGCGCGACGTGATTCGGCGCCAGGTCGGGGCGCAGTTCGATGACCACGGGGCCGTCCTTCAACTCCATGATCAGCGTGTTCTCGGGGTCGGCGGCCGCGGCCCCGCTGGTGTCGGTCGTCATGATCGCTCCGATGATGCTTGCGGCGAACGCCAGGCGGCGCATCGACGTCTCCTTCGGTTCAAGGTGGTCGCACATCTCCCACTCGCCCGCACCTTACCCGAGCGGTTTCCTCAGGCAAGCCTCGCGGACCCGCCGGCACGCGCCGCGATGGGTAACAGCGCCGCCACCGCCATGCCATGATGGCGGAAAACCACCGTCGAGAAGCTCCCCGGGAGGAGGCCGACCGGCCGCATGGCGAGCGCCGCCACATCCACGACGCCCGAGGCCGAAGGGACGACCTTCGCCCAGCGCGCCGTCATCCTGATCTCGCTCACCTTCGTGACGATGCTCTACACGATGACGGTGATGATCGCGAACGTCGCCCTGCCGAAGATGCAGGGCACCTTCGCCGCGACCGCCGATCAGATCGCGCTGGTCGTCACCTTCAACATCGTGGCGACGGCGGTCATGACGCCGGCCTCGGGCTGGCTCGCCTCGCGGTTCAGCCGGCGCTCGCTGATGTTCTGGTGCGCCGTCGGCTTCACCGGGGCGTCGTTCCTGTGCGGCATCGCCGGCACGCTGGAGGAGCTGGTGTTCTACCGCATCCTCCAGGGCGGCTTCGGCGCGCCGCTGGTGCCGCTGGCGCAGGCCACGATCCTCGACACCTTCCCGCGCCACCAGCACGGTACGGCGACGGCGGTGTTCTCCATGGGCGTGGTGTTCGGTCCGATCATCGGTCCGACCGTCGGCGGGTTCCTGGCCGAGGAACTCGGCTGGCGCTGGGTGTTCTTCCTGCTGGTGCCCTTCGGCCTGATCGCGATCACCGCGATCCTGATCGTGATTCAGGACCGCCGCCGGTCGGCCCAGATGCGGCTGGACTGGTTCGGCTTCCTGACGCTGTCGATCGCCATCGCCTCGTTCCAATTCATGCTCGACCGGGGGCAGCGGCTGGACTGGTTCGAGAGCCCGGAGATCGTCATCGAGGCCGGCGTCGCCGCGCTTTGCTTCTACCTGTTTCTGGCCCATGTCGCGACGGCGGAGAAGCCGTTCCTGAACCTGTCGATGTTCCGCGACCGTAATTACGCGATCGGCTGCACGATCATGTTCCTGTTCGGCATGATCCTGTGGACACCGATGGTGCTGTTCCCGCCGATGATGGCCGACATCCAGGGCTATCCCGAGGCCGAGATCGGAGTGTTCATGGCGCTCCGCGGGATCGGCACCCTGGTCGCCTCGGTGGTGATGGCGTTCATCAACCGCTGGTTCGACCCGCGGGTACTGCTGACGATCGGGTTCGCGACCCAGGGCGTGGCCGCCGCCTACATGGGCGGGTTCGACATCAACCTGTCGCCCTTCGCGCTCGCCTGGACCAGCCTGCTCGCCGGCTTCGGCGTCGGCTTCATCTGGGTGCCGATCACGCTGATCACCTTCCGCACCCTGGACAAGGCGTACATGAACGAGGCGTCGGCGATCTATCACCTGATCCGCAACGTCGGATCGTCGATCTTCATCTCCGTGACGATCGCCCTGGTCATCCGCTCGACGGCGACCGGCTACACCGAGATGGCGCCGTTCGTGTCGATCTTCTCGGACGCCACGTCGCTGCTCGGCCTGCGCGGCGACTGGCCGACCGACAGCACCACGGCCCTCGCCGGCCTCGGCGCCGAGATCCGGCGCCAGGCGTCGATGATGGGCTACATCAACGCCTTCTACCTCTACGCCGCGACCTGCTTCGCGATCATCCCGTTCGTGTTCATGGTGAAGTACCGGCGGGCCGAGGCGTGACCGGTGGCCGCTCGCCCGGAGCGCCGGCGAACTTGAGCATGATCGTCTAAGACGGAATCGCTTCGCGATGCCGACATAGGCGTGAATCATGCTCATCTTCAATAAGATAGAGCAAGTTCACATGCCAAGTCGCGATCGCTTGCGATCGCGTCAAAACATGATTTGCTCTAGTATCGCAGCTCCTCGAACACCGGATCGACGCGGCCGCCCCAGCGGGTCTCGAACGCCTCGATCAGGTCGGCGGCCTGGCTGCGGCCGGTCTCGACGATGGCGTCGAGCGGCTTGAGGTAGGTCGTCTCGTCGATGCCCTGATAATCGAGCCGGGCCCGGCGCCTCAGCCCCTCGCGGGCCAGGTCGACCACGTCACGGGCCCAGTCCTTCAGCTTGCGGCCCTTGAACTCGGTTCTCAGCCCATCGCGCGGCACCGCGTTGCGCAGTGCCTCTTGCTCGGCGACCGTCCAGTCGCGGCAGAGCTGCCAGGCCTGGTCCTGCACGCCGGGATCGTAAAGCAGGCCGACCCACAGCGCCGGCAGCGCGCAGATCCGGCCCCACGGCCCGCCATCGGCGCCACGCATCTCCAGGTACTTCTTCAGGCGCACTTCCTGGAACACGGTGGTGGTGTGGTCGGACCAGTCGCCCAGGGAGGCGCTGTGCTGCGCCACCTCCGGCAGCCGGCCGGCCATGAAATCGCGGAAACTCTTGCCGGCGACGTCTATGTACTGGCCGTCGCGGTAGACGAAGTACATCGGCACGTCGAGCAGGTAGTCGACATAGCGCTCGAACCCGAACCCGTCCTCGAACACGAAGGGCAGCATGCCGCAGCGGTCCGGGTCGGTGTCGGTCCACACGTGGCTCCGGAACGAGCGGAAGCCGTTCAGCTTGCCCTCGGTGAACGGGGAATTGGCGAATAGCGCCGTGGCGATCGGCTGCAGCGCCAGCGAGACCCGGTACTTCTCGACCATGTCGGCCTCGTCCTCGAAGTCGAGGTTGGCCTGGATGGTGCAGGTCCGCTTCATCATGTCGAGGCCGAGCGAGCCCTTCTTCGGCATGTAGGCGCTCATGATCCCGTAGCGGCCCTTTGGCATCCACGTGATGTCCTCGCGGGTCGAGGTGGGGTCGAAGCCGAGGCCGAGCATGCCGACCCCGAGCTCGTCGCAGACCTCGCGGACCTGGGCCAGGTGGGTATGCACCTCGTCACAGGTTTGGTGCAGGTTGTCGAGCGGCGCGCCGGATAGCTCGAACTGGCCGCCCGGCTCCAGCGTGATGGCGCAACGTCCCTGGGACAGCGCGATGATCTTGCCCTTCTCCTCGATGCCCTGCCAGCCGAAGCGCTGCAGGCCGGCGAGGATGGCGCCGATACCGTCCGGACCGTCATAGGGCAGGCGCTTGTTGTCGGAGAGTCGGAAGCAGAACTTCTCGTGCTCGGTGCCGACCTTCCACTCGCTGCGCGGGGTGACGGCGGAGGAGAACCACTCGATCAGCTGCGCCTTATCGGTGATGGGCGCACCCTGATCTTCAGGTGGACGGGACATCGGGCCTCCGGTCTCAAACTTGGCGAACGGTCCAGTCGCCCACGAGCGCCTGCCAGACGGCGAGCACCGCGAGCGCGGCCGTGTCGGCGCGAAGGAGGCGCGCTCCCAGGCTGACAGGCGTAACAAAGGGCAGCTTCCGCAGCCGGTCAAGTTCCGCTTCGGCAAAGCCGCCTTCCGGTCCGATCAGGAATCCGGCCCTTGTAAATGATCGGGCGGGCCCCTCGGACAGCACCGCGCCGATCAGCGGGCCGCCGGTCTCATCGGCGAGAATCAGGGCGCGGTCCTCGGGCCAGGCGTCGATCACCGCCTCCAGCCTCGTCGGGTCGCGCACCTGCGGCACCGTCAGCCGGTCGCTCTGTTCCGCCGCCTCGACGGCATTGGCCCGCAGCCGGTCGGTGTTGACCCGGTCGACCATGGTGTGGCGGG
>JGI12316J15310_10000106_pt6 | contig 37308 bp, 31 predicted proteins | sample MarCyaLeptolynsp_FD_15310 | JGI IMG/M metagenome (IMG submission 15310)
AAACATTCATTTAGAATATCTTCCCAAATATAGTCCAGATTATAACTTAATTGAATTGGTTTGGCATTCAGCTAAAGAATATCTTGCCAATCGATTCTTTAAATCAATTGAAGAATTAGAATATTTGTTACATCAACTGTTAAATGAAGGAGGATTAATTATCAAATGGGGGCGAAAACTCAAAAACAAAGGTAATAAAGTTATCACAGTTTAAATGCGGAACAGCTTAGGTAATGGAATTTTGGGGTTGTGTTTGCTATTATTTTTTGCTAGTATTATTTTTATAATGGGGAAACTGTGCGCCCATATATAAAGTAGGACTTCTAATCTGTTGAAGACATAAGCCCTTAAACTATCCTGATAGTTGGATTTCATTACATTGTTTGGGTTTAGGTAAGGAAGCTCTTTCCTTGTTTTTTGCGATCAGCTTCGCTGGTGCCGAAGGCAATCGCTTTGCACCATTCTCAACTAGCTTCGTAATCTGCTCGGAGTTCAAACTCCGAGCTAATAGCTCAAGTCCACTCAAGTGGACTAAAACCCTTATCCAGTCGTCTTTAGAAGATGTTTGAAAAGTCATGCTGAACCCTTCACTTTGTTCGAGGGTAAACTCCGCGCAGCGTGGGGACTAGAAGACAGGCTAGAAGCCTGTTCCACAGAGTTTTGTGAGTGCTATCATTAGAATCATTGTATAAATGTCAATTCTAAATTCTAAATTCTAAATTCTAAATTCTTTAGTGCAACCCAATCCAAGATATAAATATCAAGTGGGAGGGAGTCTGGAGAGGGATGCTCCCACCTATGTGGTGCGACAGGCTGATGCCGATTTCTCGGAAGCTTTGAGAGCTGGAGAGTTCTGCTATGTCCTCAATTCCCGGCAGATGGGTAAGTCGAGTCTGCGGGTGCGAGTGATGCAACAGCTAAAGGCAGAGGGTTTTGCCTGTGGTGTAGTTGATATTACTTCTATTGGTAGCCATGACATTACTCCAGCTGAGTGGTATCTCAGTTTTGTTCGTAGACTGGCGCGGAGTTTAGGGGTAAAAAAAACTAGAGAGGTAGAGAAGTGGTGGCATGAACATCATAGTTCGCCAGTCGATCGCTTGAGTGAGTTTATTGAAGAGGAACTTTTGGTGGAGGTTTCTCAAAACATTGTCATCTTCATTGATGAAATTGATAGTATTCTCAAATTAGACTTCAAGGACGATTTTTTTGCCCTGATCCGGGCTTGCTTTAATCAACGGACCGAAAATACTAACTTCCAGCGACTCAGCTTTGCTCTGTTGGGGGTAGCGACACCCTCAGATTTAATTCAAGATAAGAGGCGCACGCCGTTTAACATTGGCAGAGCGATTGATTTGCAGGGTTTTCAGTTGCAGGAAGTGCAACCTTTGGCTCAGGGACTGGAAGGGAAGGTAGATGAGCCCCAGGAAGTTCTCAAGGAAATATTAGGTTGGACAGGGGGGCAACCTTTTCTGACGCAAAAGGTGTGTACACTGGTGCCTGATTTGATAGGAGCATCCCGATTTTGCACGTTAGCTCTTTTAAGGGGGGCTGAAATCCCTGCAATTTGGGTAATGCTAATGCTTTTTCTAAAATGGGATGCTCCCGAATTGATTAAGCAATTGGTAAAATCGTGCATCATTGAAAACTGGGAATTTCAGGATGAGCCGGAGCATTTGAGAACCATACGCGATCGCATTCTTAGGAATGAGCAGCGTGCAGGAGGACTGTTAGGACTATATCAGCAAATCTTGACCCTTTCTCCTTCTCAAGAAGGAATACCCGCTGATGGTTCTCCAGAACAAACAGAATTGCAGCTATCGGGGTTGGTGGTGAAGCAGCAAGGCAAGCTAAAGGTTTACAACCCCATTTATCAGCAGGTTTTTAATCAGAGTTGGGTTGACAAGACACTAACAGATTTGCGTCCTTATGCTGAGGCGATAACAGCTTGGTTAGACTCCAATTGTCAGGATAATTCCCGGTTGTTGCGGGGGAAAGCACTGAAAGAAGCAGAAAAATGGGCAGCAGGCAAAAACTTGAGTAGTGAGGATAGTAGGTTTTTAAATGCTAGCCGAGACATTTATAACCAAGAATTGGAGAAAGCTGTAGGACCAACAAACTTAAAATTTGAACATGGAGAAGCATCTTCAGTGTTTGATTTGATTGATTTGTGTGATAAAGAGCCTGATACAGCAGAAGAATACTTATTCAATGGATTTTTACAAGAGTGGTTGTTTCTACGTAGCCAGACAGATTTAGCTAACCTTTCGCAAAAAATTGTAGCTTCTTCCCGAGATGGAAAGCGTAGAGCATTGGAGATGTTCATGCGCCTACTTTGTGAGCATCTACGGCAAAAACCTTATCCAGAAATATTTTTTGAACCGAAAGAGCTAGATCTAGGTGAGATACCAGTTGGCTGTAAAAAGATAGTTCCCTTGAAAATTGGCAACAAAGGTCGCGGATTTGCATGGGGAGATGTAACGCTTGAGCAAAATATCCCAGGTGTGAGTGTAGCAGATAGTTTTGATTCTTCTCATGAAATATTCAATGTTCATTTAGATACACTTGAACTGCAACCAGGTAATTATGATGGTTATCTAGTTATAGATCTAGAAGGAATTAGTGAACCCTGCCGTATTCCTATACACTACAGAGTTATAGAAATTCAGTTTCGTATAGAACCAAAGGCACTAGACTTAGGAGTTATTCCAGATGACTGTCATCGTATTAATGATTTATTAATAATTACTTGTCAATGTCCTAGTATCAGGCTCAAAGGGACTGCTTCAACTGATACGGATTATTTCCAAGTAAAGCCATATAGTTTTGAGGGTTCATCCTTAGAATTTTCCTTGAATTTAGATACCGCTTATTTAGAGGCTGGTAGCTACAAAGCTGTAATATCAGTACAAACCAATGGCGGCACATTTCAAGTGCCTATTTACTTCAAAAAAAATCTCAGGTGGAAAATGCTCGCTCTATTGACTGCTGGAGTTGGATTTTTGACAGGATTATGCATGTATAGCATCCGCCTTATTTTGAGTCACTACTTATCAGTTGGTTTAGATGATAGTTGGTTTTTGTCATATCCAGCAGAAGTACGTGAAGCTTCTTTTTTTCAATTAATTTCACCTCTAAATACATTGGTAATACCAGAGATTCAATTAATATGTTCGATATTTGGAAGTGTGATTTTTTTTACTTTAAGTTTAGTCCTGTTGTTTTTATTTCGTGATTATTTTGATTGGATTATCGAAAATATCAAAATACAATTGACAGTTTTTTTTTATTGGATAAATAAAGCATTTTTTTTCATTGGAATGAATAAATTAATCAAAATTTTAATATATATTATATACATAATATGTCATGCTATTTGGATAGTAATAAAATATATTTATAACGCAACTTTAAAATATATTTTATTGGATAAAACAATCTTAAAAACCTTGCAATATACTTTATTAGTATTGATAATTTTAATACTGTTGATAATAATAATTCTATTATTATCAACAGTATTCAAGTTATTGTTAGGATTTATTATAAATATTCTTGCCTGGATTGGAGCAAGCGTTATCATCATCACTGATTTAACTGCCTATTCAACTATATGGATTGGCATTGAACACCCAGCAGATGCATGGTTAGTATTAGGTTTATTTGGAGGTGGAGCATTAGGACTAATTCTGGGACTCAAATATATAAAAAAATATTCTTATTTACCAAAAATTTATATTTTGGTTGCTACTATAGCAGTATTATTACCATTTGTTGGTTATTTAATGTTTAATTATTAGCTTAATATGGAAACAAGGATAAGAAGCATTTGAAAATCTTTGGCATTCGACAAGAAATAATTGGTTGTTTTTTGATGATTAGCCAACCCAGCGTTTTAAGCTTGCCACGCCACTACAATTTCCAATCGCGCTGGCTCCAAGATTATCTTGCTACCCATCCTGATGCGAAAGAGCAAGAGATTTGTCGGCATCGCTAACAAATTGCGTTCCCATTTGTCATTCTAAACGGAGCGAACGGTGAGTGAAGAATCTAGAGACTCACCGTTCGCTCAATTTTCGGGTCTATTCAAAATTATTGTGCCAAAACACTTAGTATATAAAGGTAGACAGGCTAGAAGCCTGTTCCACAAAAACTTTCCTAAACTGACCCCATTATATTATTCATCAGAAAGTTCGCCGAACTGTTCTCGATAACGTGCTAACAAAGCTTTCACATCTGCTAGCTGTTGTTGAACTGATTCTCGCTCTCGGCGTTCTAATTCTGCTTGTTGTTGAGCTAACTCTCGCTGTTGAATTAATTTTCGCTGTTCGCTCTCCACTGTTAATTGCTCTATCGGAGTTCGCACTATCTCCCCTTGTTCAGTAAAATAGCGCAGCTGACGCTTATAAACACCTAAATACAAACCCAACTCCTCACTCCACCGCCACCCTCTTTGGTTTAGAGCTATCGGTTGATACTTCCCCTCTACCAACCTGAATCCCTCAAATTCTAGTGTTTCTGGATGAAACCAAAAATATTCTGGAGTAGTAAACTTATCTTGATAAAGAGTTTTTTTCGTAGTTCTATCAGTATTTGCCGTTTCCTCCGAAAGAAGTTCCACAATCAGGTTGGGATAGCGATTATCTTCTTGCCATACTACCCAACTGTAACGAGCTCTGGGATCGGTATTAAGGACTACGAAGAAATCTGGTCCCCTGGCTCTGTCCGATTGACCATTAATTTGCCCTTTTTCATAATAGATACTGATATTGCCGCAAGCAAAGAAATCATCGCGCTCCCACCACCAACATTGGAGGCAAGTCAACAGAATAATCAGTTGCTCCATGTGTAAATGGGTTTCCAACTGAGGTTCATCACTCCACAATTCATTGGGGGGAATGATAGCAGGTGGAGGTGGATTGGTTAAGAGCTGGAAATCTTTAGCTAGGGACATGAGTTAGAAACAGGTAGGGGAATGTAGAATTTAGAATGCAGAATGTAGAATTTAAGAATGTAGTGCGAGCGTCTCGCTCGTGATCGGTCAAATGCGAGCAAGATGTTTGCGCTTACGCACACGCTACGCGATCGCACTACTTTATCCCATCATTTTAGCTGTGTCGCGCCACTACAACTTGCGATCGCGCTGGCTCCAAGATTATCTTGCTACCCATCCTGATGCGAAAGAACAGTACTATTTAGGGCTCCACAACTGAACCCATAAATAGTACCATTCCCGTTTGATTGTCCCTAATAGCACAGAAGAAAGGACGCTCAACAATCATTTGGAAGGGAGGCTCTGGTGTTATGGCAGCAGAAGTGAGAGCAATTCCTACAGAAGTCACAGCCGCAGCCTCAGTGCCTTCTTCGTTAACTTCAACAAATGTTTTGTGCTTGACTTCATCAATTTTAACTGGCAGTGAAGTCATCTTGGAAAAATCAGCTGTGCTAGCATCAAAAGCTGCTTCCATACCCAATGCTTTGAGAGCATTGTTGAGTTGGATATCGTAATCAAATTGGAAGCGAGGTAACTGAATTTCTCCCTCTCGCCTTTGAAATTGATTTATCCATTGTTGCCAATTTTCCTGGGTAAGTTGCTCTTGAAAAGCTGCAAGGTTAGTATTTTCACGAGGTAGAAAAACATACAAGCTGAGCCGCCCTTCGCCGTAAGGCAGACTAATTGCCTGGAAACTATCATTTTCCGTGTAGTGATAGTTGCCAAACTGAGACATCATTGGATTTTGTTTGGTAGTACCATCAGTTAGATAGAAAGGACGTTCCGTAGTTTGACTTTTATCGAACTTCTCTGACCAATTACCTTTAAAATAAATGGCATTGATTAAAAACAGAACGCTATCTGGTTGAAGTTGATCAACTATTTGCTCAATTTTACCGCTTGTATTCTCTTTAACCCAATTATTGATTACCTTCGGCGCTTCCGGATTGACAAAATCGAGTTCCGTTACCTTCCCACTGTAGAACTGCTGGTTTGTTTCGATAAATTCACTCTTGAAGGGTACACCTTGTTTTGCCCATAGAGAGTTGGCAATTGACAACTGGACATCAGGATCAGCTGCTTCTAAGGAGGTTTTCACAAGATTGTTAGCTTGGTTGATATCTTCCAGACTCAATTGCTGTAATTCCAGAACTTCTGCCATCGCCTGTTGGGTTTCACCACTAGCACCGTTGTAGGTCATTGCCAGTGCGATCGCTACACTAGTAGGAGACACAAAAATATTCTTGCCCTGCTCCTGTTTGAGAATTTCGGAGAACAGCTTAAAACCAAACTTGGTATTAGCATCAACCAATTTTTGCTCTAATGTTGGATTAGGTAGTTGAGCCGCTAAAGCTGGTTCTTCAGAAGGTTGGGAATTGGGCAGGGAGTTAAGAGCGTTTGTCTTATGACTCATAAATGTTCCTACTAAACCTGCGACAGCAATACCTGCTGCTACAATAGTACCCATCCGACTGAGCATTAGTCGATTCATCTTGCCACCTCCAATGTCGATGCGCTTCCTTCGTTAGGATGACCAATTTCAGCTATAGGTGTTCCCAATTTACATTCGCTACCTTCAACACCAAGAAATTTGTTCAGAATTAAAATGACTCGTCTACTTTACGAAAAATCTGTCTCCCATAAAGGATATTTAATCATTCCTTTTGTACTTCAAAAAGATAATAATCAATCAATTTATTCCTATAAATTACTTTCAGAATTAGGATATAAAAATAAACTACATAAGGCAGATAATCCTGGTGGTATTTATGCTAATAAGCTTGAACTTATCATTGATATTGCCAAAAAATATCTAGAAGAATATGCAGATATTCTTAGTAAGGTTGATTATTTTAAACATCGCTACACTTATCGAAATGATTTGATTATTATCTACGAAGAAGCTAGTAAATATTTCTACGATCATTATAAACCCTACAGTTTGGATAATATTGCTGCACCTAAGATATTTTGCTCAGAACAAGATTGTATTAATTGGGTTAAAGCAGGATTAGATCGCTCCCAATTCTAAATTCCCAATTCCCCATTCCCATTCCCAATTCCCCGTGAACATTGACTCCCTCCTCAACTCCTTCCATCACTCTGGTATTCGCTTAGGTTTAGAGCGGATTGAGCAACTATTGGCGGATTTAGATAACCCGCATCACCGTGTCCCCATAATTCATGTAGCAGGGACAAATGGTAAAGGCTCCGTTTGTGCCTATCTCTCTGCCGTACTGAATGAAGCAGGTTACCAGGTAGGACGTTACACTTCTCCCCATTTGGTAGATTGGACAGAATGCATTTGTCTCAATGAACAGCCGATTCTAGCCAAAGAATTAGCAGAAATACTACTACAAATTCAAGAATCTATTCCAGACGATTGTGAAGATTCTCCCACTCAGTTTGAAATAATAACTACTGCTGCTTGGTTGTATTTTGCCCAAAAGCAAGTAGATATAGCAGTAATAGAAGTGGGATTAGGAGGAAGACTAGATGCTACTAATGTATGTGATTGTCCCCTAGTCAGCATTATCACTTCCTTGAGTCGAGAACATTGGCAACAACTTGGTCCAACTATAGCTGATATTGCTGGAGAAAAAGCTGGTATTCTCAAACCAAATTGTCCGGCTGTTATCGGACTCCTACCCTCAGAAGCTAAACAAGTTGTTGCGAAACGAGTTGAACAGCTAAATTGTCCTACTGTTTGGGTAGAACCAGCAACGGAAGTTAAAATTCCTCAAGTAAAAGTTAATCTCAATGAACAGTTAATCCCTAGATGGGCTTCCTACCAAGGTATTGAATATCCCTTACCCCTGCTGGGAGATATTCAGCTAAATAACTCAGCAATTGCGATCGCAACTTTACAAATCCTACAACAACAAGGTTGGGAGATTACTCAAGAGGCGATCCAAGTTGGCATGGCAAAAACTACCTGGCTAGGACGCCTACAATGGACTAGTTGGCATAATCACAGCATATTAGTTGACGGTGCTCACAACCAAGCATCAGCCCAAGCTCTCCGGCAGTATGTCGATACTTTCAACACCCCAATTACCTGGGTAATGGGTATTCTTTCCACCAAAGATCATGCTGAGATCTTCAAGGCTTTACTAAGAACCGGTGATCGATTATACCTAGTACCAGTACCTGAGCACCGCTCAGCTGAGCCAGAAGTACTGCAAGTGATCGCAAACCAGATTTGTCCAAAATTAATGGAGTGTCGCACCTATCCTAAATTAGAGCTAGGATTACAAGCAGCTACCTCAAACCTCCCTGATAAAAAAGGTTTATTTGTCCTGTGCGGCTCCCTTTACCTAATTGGTGATTTTTTGAAGATATTAGCCTCAGAGGCAAAATAAGTGATACAGAAACTTGCTTAACCAGAGGTTGCTGCTGTCTGAGAACTAGCAAGTTTAGACTGGGGATATTCTGGCATCAAACGCCCTACTGCTTGCTTGACAAAACTCTGTAAAAATGTATTTCGTTGATTTTGCTGGAAAACCTGTTGCAGTTTCTGCCCTAAGCGCTCCAAATTGAAGGGTTGCCCAGTTCCTGTATTGGCGCTTAGTTCCTGCTCTTGGAAGTACTCAACCAGACTTATACCTGCCAATCTGGTGAGATAGGCAGCACTCACACCCTGTAGAGCCCCCCCTGCAACGTAAGTGAAGGTATTACTCTTGAGAATACCACCAATGGTTTGGGTAGAAACCTCTACTAAACCCAGCTTGAGCATCAAACTACCCAACGTTTTAGCTGCTGCCTGAGCTTGCTGTAGAGAAAACTTTTGTTGGTAAATCTCCCCTAATTCTGCTACCAACTGGGCACTGACAGCAGCTGTTGCCAGTAAATCTAGTGCAGGAACCGGGTTGGCAAAAGCAGCAGCAGCGGCAATCCACTGATATTGCTCAATCACAGGTAGGGCGCGATCGCGTTTGAGCTGATTTAGTGCTGTCTTTGCCTCAATTTGGATCAATCCTGCTGTCCTAATCGTAGTTGCCCACACCAGCTGTTGTCCTTCTAAGGTAAGAATTTGACTTAATCGCTCACACAAAGATGCCAGTGCAGGAGGTTGCGGTTCGAGCCATTCTTTGACGGAAGTATCTGACTGATGCTGGCGCACTTTCATTGGTGCAGGGGAGGCACTAATCCCTACCACATCTTCTGCTGCCAAAATCTTTGCTACTCGCTGCCGTAAATGTTGTAGTACAGTTGCTCGTTCTGTAGGTAAATATTGGTCTTGTTTATTAAATACTAAAATTGTGCGTAGATTAGTTGCCGTCAGTTGCTTTAAGGTTTGAAACTCAGTATCAGTCAAATCCCCAGCTGTCACAAATAGTACTAAATCGGAGAGCAAAGTATTAGCAAGGATAGGAGCATCACCAAGAACTATTTCCTTAGCAGTGCCTTCTGCATCAACCTTGGTATTAGTACTGACAAATAAAGCTGGTGTCTCCTGCAAGCTCAGACTTGTCTGCTGTTGGGATACCCATTTAGATTCAAGGACTTGCAGTAAACTAGTTTTACCAAAACCCTTGCCACCAGTCACTACTAGTCGTATTTCTTCTCTTTCTAATTCAGGGGTTAACTGGGCAGCTTGCTGTCGCAATTGGATAACAGCATCTAGATCCTCTGCTTCTGTTTCTAGCTGGTTAATTGCCGTTTCTACTTGAGCGATCGCTTGTTCCACCGCCTCCTTGTCTACAGGTAGAGATACTGGTGACAACTCGATTTTAGGAGAAGTGTTTCTACCAAACAACCAGATAACTGTAGCGATCGCGATCGTTCCTAATATCCCCCACTCCCCTACCTCTACTACCGAGCCTTGGAGAAGCTCTAACATCCACAGTCCAAACGATAGACCAATTCCCCCCACTAAAATGGGTCGCTTTATCTTAACAGCCATCTCTCTCTCCCAAAGCTAATCTAGCCACAACTGACTTAATTATTCACATATCTCCCTTCCAAGTGCAAAACCCTGCAAACATTTTGCTTGCAGGGCTTGCTGTCTTATTAATTTGGTGGCGGGAGGCGGATTTGAACCACCGACCTTCGGGTTATGCGTACCAACTACAACTTTCGTTGCCTGGATGTTCCAGTTTGTGGTCTGGACTGTCCCTTCACCCTCGGCTTAACCGCTAGGGTGCCTGCCTAACCAGTCTCTACACCTTCTCCGTTTATTGGAGCTTGGCTCGGGATTGCCTCACTAACAGGGGTTTCCCCGAATTTGACAGGTAAACACACGCAAATTTCTCTACGTGCCGCCCACATCAGGATTAACTTTAAGAGTTAATCTGATTGTTGAGCCCGACGAGCTACCAGACTGCTCTATCCCGCGTTGCTTTACCTAGTATAACTCTTATTTGCCAAACGTGACAACTTTATTAGTTTGTTATTTGTCATTGGTTATTTGTCGTTTGTACGCTTTGAGCAATGACTAATGAAGCTCATAGGATGTAATGAAGTCGTGGCATGAGCTTAAAGCATTGATAACTCACCTATGACCTCTAAACGCTTAAAATCACTTAGCCTCATAAAAGTTTCTGCCAAGGTTTCTGCAATAGAAGGACTAATCCAGCCCATTTGTTTAAGCATTTGGATTGCAACGGCATATTTAGCTCGCTTGCCTCCATCCATTACTTTAATTGCTAGGCCTAGACCTTCCCCAACACGACCAATACATTGAATACCTTCTGCTCCAGCTTTACTAACCAGCTCCCCTTCAGACAAGCGCATCAATTCAGTATCAAAGGCTCCTTCTCCTGCTACCATTTTTGGGCAATAGGTCATGGCGCGGACAATACGCTCCATAGCTAAGTTATTGCCAGAAGCTAGTTGGGCATACAAAGAAGCCATTTGACCGAGTTGCACTAAATAAGTAGGTGCCCCACAGTCGTCATGGGCAAGGATCAACTCTTCTCCTGGCATTCGCATCAACTCAGCAACTTGGCTCAAGATGAGCTGTTGTACAGGATGGTTGTACTTTAAATAACTATTAAGTGGCCACTGCCTTTGTTGGCAGATAGCTAACATGCCAGCATGTTTACCAGAGCAGTTGTACTGTAGTGGACTGTCCTTGCCAGTGGGAATGGGACATTGTAATGTGCAAGGATCAATATCAGCACGCCAGAGGATGTTAAAAACCTGTCGTACCTGTTCAAGTTGGCCTTGATGAGAGCTACAGATAATCGCCAAGTCACGATCATTGAGTTTGTAACGCTCCAGAGTACCAGTTTTAACTACTGCTAAGGCTTGAAACGGTTTGAGCGCTGAACGAATAAACGCTGCAGTTTCTGAGCTACCAGCAATAGATAGAACCCGTCCCCGGTTGTCACAGACGACTACCTGGACTATATGAGTTGATTCAACAATGCCTTCCCTTAGTAAATGGACTTCTAAGGCTCGTGATTGAGTGCGTTTTCCCCTGCTCATCTTTAAAACTCTAACGTTTGAAGGGGACAAAGTGATAGAAGTAGGTACAGGGCAATTATTGCTCTTACTGATACCAGAAAGTTTATAAAAAATTCCAAATTAGACTACCGCCAACAACCAATAGCACTAGGATAACAAATGTCCGTTTCAGACGTTGCAGAATTGGTTTTATTTGGTAAGAGACGATCAAGCGATCGCGGGTCAAAATTTCTGGCGGTTTTGTCCAAGTTTGACCATCATACCAGCCTGACTCCTCATAGAAGATTGTTTCTTGATGTAGCCGATCACTGACGTATGACCAACCTAAATAGAGGCGCAGTAAGGTTAGCACCAAAAATATACCTGCACCAGCACTAGCACAAAGGATAAACTCTAGCAGATACTTTTTCGGTGCAAAACTAGCTGCTGCCACAGGAGCCGAAATGAACCAACTCAATCCCCAAACACATAAGAGCTTGCTAATATAGCTAGACAGATTTAGGGTTACCCAACGAAAGAACCAAGACTCTTTAAGTTCTTGATACTCGTTTACGGGTTGCTGCTCCTCTGGAACAGGACAAATAAAAACAGAAGATTTCACCATATTGTTAGCCACTTAGGGATTAGGATGCGCGAAATTCAATATGCTCTGCATGTCCCCAGAATGCTTCCAAATTATAGAACTCCCGCTCTTGAGGTAGCAAGATGTGGACAATCACCTCACCATAATCCTGAAGAATCCAACTCCCCTCAGTTTGTCCTTCAATTCTTAGAGGTAGTCTTTGCCATCTACTTTCCACTTTATCTTCGATCGCCTGGGAAATAGCCCTTACCTGTACCTTAGAAAAACCGGTAATAATGACAAAGTAATCCGTGAGGTACGATACATCTGCCACCCCCAAAATGAGGATATCTTCACCCTTGCGCTCATCTCCTGCTTCAGCAATAGTTAAAGCTAGCTCTCGGCTGAGATCCTGTTGTTGGGTATTGGCAGCAACTATAGTAGAAGGCACTTTAAATTGATCTCTCATTAAATTTCCTATATGTTGTTCAAGCGGTGATTGTTTCCTTGTGTTACTGAAGCGTTCTCCTTTATGAGTACTTCTGAACTCCTTGGTTAAACATTTGCAATGCCCAATTCCGAGTCAAGATTGTGCGCGGATGAACAAAGCAACGACTATCTAGCAGGAAACTCAAACAATAGTCACAAGTTCGCCAGAGTGCTTGGTAGAGGTTTTGTCGGCAAAGGAGCCGTAATGCTGCCAACTCTGGTGTATCACCGCGACTAGGTTCCAAACTGTCAGCAAGAAACACCATACAACTCAAGCTACTCATACCAGGACGCCCCAAAGTGTGATTAGCGATCGCTTCTAGCACCTCTTGATCTTGCACTCCAAACTTGTCTCTAGCGACTATTGCACTGACGTCTGCGTGCAATAGATGAGGATTAGCTTCACAGATGGGGTCTATTTCTATACCTAGATTAGGGCGTTCTTTCAAGTTCTTGGAAGGCGTTTTTGCAGATTGACACTCACTCCTGGCCATTTGCAACAATCGATTAGGCTTAAAGTACTTGGCTAAGTCGTGCATCAGTCCAGCTTGAGCTGCCTTGGCGGCATCCAAATGATAATACCGAGCCAGTTCAGCTGCCATCTGCTCTACACCTAAAATATGCTGAACTCGAGAAGCAGGAACGTTATCTGATAACCAGGTTAAGACCTGATCTCGCATCACCTAAAAAACTCCTAAGGACAACATGCTCAAAGTTAGTAAGCTAAAACTCATTTAAAAACCTATAACGCATCGATAGTTAACCAAACAGTTTCACTGCCCATATTTTAGCTCAAGGTTTCTGAACAGTAGTAAATAGTTCTTCATAAAGGTTGAGTGCTTGCTCAAAGTTATATTTCTCAAGGGCACACTGTCTACCGTTGTCTCCCAGTAATTTTAATCGATGGGGATCGTGATACAGTTCCAAAATAGTTGCAGCTAGAGCATCTGGGTCTTCTGGAGGGATAACAATGCCACCACCGCTCTCTTTTATTGCTCTAGCTGCAGTTCCACTAGCAGGAACAGATGCTACAATTGCCCGACCACTTGCCAGTAGTATTTGAATCTTAGAAGGCATATTGAAGGAAATCACATTGTGCTTTTGTAGTACTAATCCTACATCCGCTGCTGCGTACATTTGGGGAATTGTTTCGCGAGGTTGAAAAGGTAGAAGTTTTACATTCGTAGCTTGAGGGTTCTCAGAGTATTCTGGGCAGTTATCATGGTAATCTTGCAATTCCTTAAGGGCTTTTTGTTCACCGACAATCACAAACGCAATCTCAGGAAACTGAAGCAGCTGAGTTGCCGCCTTGATGACAGTTTCCAAGCCCTGAGTGAGGGCAATGTTACCGGAGTACATCACGACAAACTTACCGCACAGTTGATGAACACAGCGGAATTCGTTTTCTTTGGGTAAAGGGCGGATAAAATTAATATCAACCCAGTTAGGAATTTGCACAATTTTCTGAGCTGGAACTCCTTTGCTGAGCAAGTTTTGAGCAAAACCATCAGCAATTACACTAATTTTCGTGGTACTCCGGTAGGCAAATTTTTCCAAAGCTGTAAACAGGTGAATTAGTAGTTGGTTTTTCAGTAACTCAACGTGAACAGCAGCTTCTGGCAAAATATCCTGAAGATTTAAAATTACCGGAGCGCCTTTGATCCATCCCAAAACTGCTGCTGGGATGGAAACTGGTAGAGGAGGCGATGTGAGGAGAATCACATCTGGACACTTAGCATTGAGAGCATGAACAAAGCTAGTAAAGACAAAGCTAACCTCTAATAACAATCGATCTAGCAAATTCGGTTTAGGCTTAATCCAGACATAACAACGCTGAACCTCAACATCATTAATGATTTCCTTAAGGTACAACTTACCCCGGTATCCTTGGTAAATTTCCCTTTGGGGATAGTTAGGCATACCCGTAACCACACGAACTGTATGCCCTCTTTTTACTAAACCTTCTGCAAGTTCTGTCATTAGCGGGGCAATCCCAATTGGCTCTGGATAATAGTTGTAAGAATAAATTAAAATTCGCATAACTTGAGGTAGCCACCCAATTGCATAAATGCCCAATTATTTGGAGTTATCTTCCAAGATAGTATTATTTAGCTTAGTTAGCCTTCGATTCAAAATGTTCCTAGTTCTTGATGAGACTTTGGTTAAATTATTTTTTTGCAAGATAAAAATGTAGCTTATATACTTCATATGTCTTTAACAATAGGAACTAGGACAGATGACAAGGTTTCTGGTGTCCCCCAAAAGGAGGATTGGGCAATTGGCAACCTGTCGGAATATCAATATTAGTCTAAGAATCCAGAACATTAAGGAGAAAATCAGTGATCAGCATTCGTCTGCGTAAAATTTTAGCTCCCTTGCTTCTAAGTGTGTTACTGCTGGTAACAGCTTGTGCTCCAGAAGCCCCCTCTCGCTTTGACCAAGCACAACAGGAAAGTACCCAGCAAAAAAGCGGTCAAGCTGTTTCTAAAGATGCTACCCAAGGAGCACAATTCAATAAGTTCTTTCCCCCAGCAGGTGGTGGTTACGAACGAGTCTATACCCAGGAGAAAAAAGGCTTTGCTTCAGCAAAGCTCAAGAAAGATGGCAAAGAGGTAGCTATGCTTTCCATCAACGATATTTCTAGCACCCCCAATGTAGCTGCTAAGTATCAGGGAAGCACTAAACAAATTGCCGGTTATCCAGCCAAGGAAACTGGCAAGGCTACTGCTATTCTGGTAGGCGATCGCTATCAGGTCAAGGTGCAGTCTCGTGATGAATCCTTCAGTGCAAGTGATCGTGAGGCTTGGTTGCAGAAATTTAACCTCCGGGGTATTGCCCAACTTAAGTAAAAATTACTCAACACAAGAAAAAAATTGCCCTGAGTCCCGACTCAAGAAGCTATGCATTAGATTTTGTTACAAAACTCAATAGTGAGTAAGGAGTTTATCTGTGAGCAAACCAATCTTTGAGCTAGTTGATAAGTTGCCAACTAGCAATATGACTACCCGTGCTCTGAAGTCCCTTGATTTTGTTGTTCCTGGTGAGTGGGAGAATTTAGTTGGTTTTGAAAATACCATCCGCGCCGTTACTGGAGAGGACGATGAAGATGTAATTCAGGAAATTGGCGATCGCGCTGTCTATCTGTTCAATGACCGTTCTCAAGGCTACCAAAGAGCCTTATGGCTTTACCAAACTATCGATAGTGCTGGTTCTGCTCTTGGAGCTGCTGCCTTAGCCAACAAAGTTGGTGAAAAAGTCCCCCTACTGGGTTTCTTAAGCAATTTGACCCCAAAACCTGACAAAGCTCAAAGCATCGATTTGTCCCTAAAATTAGTGGTGGAGCTAGTAGCCTTTTGCCAAATTAATGGTATTCCTGGAGATAGTATTGGGGACTTTCTTGGTGCTTTAGGAGACTACGGTGGTGAATCGTTGATGCGGATGGCAGCACTGGTTTGTTTCGATGGTTTGATTCCCCTTGGTCCGGACTTGCTGATGAAAGTAGACGAAACTATTTCAGGAATGAGTCCTTCAGATTTAGAGAATAATCAGGGTTTCAGCACCATTAAAGACAGCATTCCTGGTGGCGATTCCCAAAGTAAGCTCAGCTTTATTGGTGAAAGCTTTGGCGCAGTTAGCGGTTGGATAGATGGTTTTATTAGTGATCGAGGTTTGACTCCAGAAGTAGTAGTAAGCAACCTAAGGGGCTTTATTGAGTTCACTGATGATAAGTTAGATTATCTGGGTGCTTTTCTGGATGTGTCTACGAATTATTACGAACACACAGGCATCCAAACTCTAGCACGCCGCCTGATTGAGCGAGCCTCGGCTGAAATCTAACGGTGTTTGCGCATTAGTAGACAGTTGCGCTGATCAGGGAGACGCTGGTATGCAAGCTCATCCATAAGCTTGTCCATCCACAGTAAGCCTCTGTGGTTCTCCATATCTAGGGGATCAATTTTATTCTGGCGGATTTCTTCAAGGATTTCTTGGAGCTGTGCTAGTAAATCAAATGGCTCTCCCTGATCCCAAATCCTCATTTCCAGGTACTGAGGGAATACCTTCAATTCCAGATCAATTGGAGTAGTCTGGGGCAAATGTTTGTGAGCATGGCGAACTGCATTGGTGAAGCCTTCTATGAAAGCCGTTTTACACTCCCAGCAAAACTTCGGGGATAGTAGGGGTGAAACAAATTGCTCACACCACTCCAGAACCTCTGGTACAGCTTCTAAGCCTGTCTCTACTTTAAGACGCTCTTGTTTAAGCGGTTGTTTATTATTCATTAACCGAAAAGAATTCCAGGTTTTTTTTAATGGTGGAAGCATCTCAAATTTTTTAACTAGAGTTTTTCTTAGTAGTGGTAAGTAGGAAGGAAGAATCTAGTTAGAATCAATCCTTGGTGGTGAAATTTTTTCATTGGAGCTGCCTTGTGGCTTGTAAGTAAGCAACAGGCATACTCCTACAAGAGGAATGCTCCTACAAGAGGAATGCTCCTAATTTCATAACCTAGTGGTGAAAAAATTATTTCATTGGGACTGTCTTGTAGCCTTCTGCCTTCTTATACGAGCCATCTGTGTTTGGGCAGGAGACTTAAGAGTGAGATGCTCCCTAAACAGCACCACTATTTTCATTAAACAAGATCATGATTGTTTTGAAAATAAGTTTGAGGTCATAGGCTAAACTCCAATTGTGCTGGTATTGTAAATCCAGCTTAATAATATCTTCAAAATTCTTGATGGAAGAGCGCCCATTTACCTGCCATTCGCCAGTCATACCTGGCTTGACATCTAGACGTTGCCATTCTGGTACTTCATAGTACTCGACTTCGTCCGGTGTGGGTGGTCTGGTGCCCACTAGACTCATATCGCCTTTAAGTACATTCCAGAACTGAGGTAGTTCGTCTAGACTAGTTCTACGTAGAAAGCGACCGACTTTAGTTACTCTAGGATCATTATCATTCTTAAAAATAGCACCAGTAGCTTGATTAGTCACACTAATTTTTTGGGCTTCTGCATCAATACACATTGAGCGGAATTTCCAAATTCTGAACTTCTTGGCCATAAAACCACAACGAGTTTGACCAAAGAAAATTGCTCCAGGACTATCAAGTTTAATCGCGATCGCAATGGGAAGAAATAACATGCTAGTTATTGCTAAACCGACCAAACTTCCTACAATGTCAAAACAGCGCTTTATCCAAGAACCTATAGAAGGATGAGTAGTTGGTAGCTGTTGTTGTGAATAATTGGTAGTGGTTGTTGGAGTTGCAGTAAGTGGATCAAAAGTTAAAACTGTGTCGAGTGAAGTTAATTTTAACACTGCCATTAATTGAGGAGTTACCCCCTTGAGCACTAGTTGAACCTCTTTTTGTTGGGTATTTCTAAAAGTACGCACTAGTGCTCCAATCCCACTACTGTCAATAAATATAGTCTGGGTGCAATCGAGAATGATTTTTTTGGGAAGAGAATTACTCTGTAGAAGCTGCTGGCATTTTTTCTTGAAAGCTACACCCTCTGTTACACTCATGCGAGCCGGTAAATGCATCACTGGAGTATGGTTTAAGAATGTAACCGGAAAGTTTTCTGCGGAAACTGCTTTAACCATTAAATTTTTTAATGCTTGTTTTACAAGTCAAGCAATTTATCTTACGACTTTTAAGTTTGCCAAATATTGAGTTTGAAATAATATATTTGCTACAGAAATTAATTTTCTCTATTTAAATATTTTTAATCGACAGTATTCATAGTTAAAACAATTTTGATGAAAACAGCATGAATTATTAATGAGAAAATTCTTAAATAGTTAGTTATAAAAGAGAGTAAAAATGTAGTATACTACCTCTTTACTCTCAGCTCCCATCTACAGCCTTTTTATCCTGATTTAAGTACCATTCAGATCAGAGGCTTTTCCTCGCGTTTGGCTTTTGCTCTTGCTTTAGCTTTGTTCGCACTACGCTTGAGAGCTTGTAGCCTAGCTTCGTATTTTAGTCGTTGACGCCGTTTGGGAGTTATTTCAATCAAGGTTTTTAAAGCACTACCGAGACTCTTGTAGGCATTGGGTAGGGTGTAACCAAAGCGAGTGGCAAGGGCGATCGCTTTTTCATCAGCTTCTATAGTTTCTTTTAAAATTTTCTCTCCATTATTTTTCTGATATAGCCTCCACCCAGAGATGCCGCACAGTGCCAAAGCTAACAATAGCAGCAAACCGTCTTGTACCCAGAGCTCACCCACAGCACCGCCTAAACCAATGGCTAGAGCTGCCATTTCCCAGCCTTCTTTGGGAATAGTGTCATTTTGAATCCGGGCGACTTCGTGCCAAAATAGTAAGTTGCGCTGATCGAGGGCTAGTTGTTCCCATTTGACTAGATCAATTTGAATTTCTACCTCGTCTCTGCCAATCTCTTCAGTTCGGAGTAAGATCGGATTGACTTCAGTGGTTGCCTCTACCATGACCCAGCTCTGCAATTCTGGTGGTAGTAAGGTTTTCAAACGCCGGAGTTCACTCATATCAGCTCTGGCAGAAGCGGTTGCATAAGATGTCATATAATCTGCCTCTACGGAATTCCAAACAATAACTAACTCTCTGAGTTAGAATTATTATAAAACTTTACTGAGTTTATTGACAATAATTGATCTTTATGTACTTACAATTAATAGAATTAAAAATTAAAAATTAGGAACAGGCAATTAGGAACCCATAATTCTTAATATTGACGTTCTTTTTTATTAGTATAAAGCAATCCTAAATACCAAATACATATCTAGAATCAGAACTTTATTGTTACTGCCCTGTATGAGCTATTGCCTCAACATCAACTGCCAACAGCCCCAGAACTCAACTGGGATTAAATTTTGCCAAGGTTGTGGCTCAAGCTTGTTGTTAAAAGGGCGTTACCGTGCTATCAAACTTATTGGGAAGGGAGGTTTTGGCAGAACTTTCTTCGCAGTGGATGAGGACAAGCCATCGAAACCATACTGTGTGATTAAACAATTTTTCCCCTCAGAGCACAGCATCAGCAATATCGAGAAAGCTATTGAGTTATTTGAGCAAGAAGCAGTAAGACTTGAAGAAGTGGGTAGGCATCCTCAACTTACTGAACTACTGGCACACTTTGTGCAAGATAATCGCCAGTATTTGGTGCAAGAATTTATTGATGGTTACAATTTAGCTCAAACTCTGGCAATAGAAGGCGCTTTCACTGAGAGAAAAATTCGGAGCTTGCTGAATAGTTTATTACCTGTTCTTGATTTTATCCACGATCGCAACATTATTCACCGGGATATTAAACCAGAAAATATCATTATTCGCCGCTCTTGTTCCATTGCTAATAAACCTTTACTGGCTCAAGAATGTTTTACTCAGGATGAGGAAATTGTCCTTGTTGATTTTGGTGCTGCGAAGTCTGCCACAGCAACTGCTCTAGCAAGAACAGGGACAGTGATTGGTTCTGTCGGGTATACAGCTCCAGAACAAACTGTCGGTAAAGCAGTTTTTGCTAGCGATCTTTACAGTCTCGGCGTTACCTGTATCCATTTACTCACACAACGGCATCCTTTGGATGTATATAGTGTTAATGATGCTGCTTGGATGTGGCGAGATTATTTGAGTCATTCAGTTAGTGAGCAGCTAGGTCAAGTTCTCAATAAATTACTACAACATCCCCTCAAAAAACGCTATCAATCTGCTCAAGAAGTTCTCAAGGATTTGAATTATGGTGCAATTCCAGCTCCTAGTCAATATTTTGTCTTTCCCAAGGCAGCAGGGGGAGTGAACGAAAAAAAGCTTGGGGAAAAGAGTAAGCAGACAAGGATACAAGGAGACATACAGACGCGGAGAATAGAAATACCACCCAAAATTTCTTCGCTCACCCTAGCAGGAGAGAAGTCTGATGCTCAGCAGCTAAGGTTTACCAGTCAATGTCTACATACTCTTAAAGGTCATTTGAGTTCCGTTGTTTCCGTCGCTATTAGCCCTGATGGTAAATGTTTTGCTAGTGGTAGTTTTGATAATACAATTAAACTTTGGGAGTTGGAAACTGGTAAACTGCTGCGTACTTTTACTGGACATGCTGAGCCAGTTTTAACCTTAGCTTTCAGTCCCGATTGTCGGACTTTGGTGAGTGGGAGTGTTGACGATAAAATTAAGTTATGGGATTTAGCTACTGGCTCGGTAAGTTATACAATTACTGATGATTTAGATTCAGTAGTATCTTTATCCCTTGCTATTAGTCCAGATGGACAATTGTTGGCTAGTGGTGGCGATCATCGCAAGGTTAAAATTTGGCAGCTGAGTACTGGGAAACTGCTAAACACTTTGAGTCACTCCAGGGGAATTAATACTGTTACCTTTAGTCCAGACGGGCAACTGCTTGCTAGTGGTAGTACTGACAATACAGTATGGTTGTGGCAGTTGAGTAGTGGTAAAGTTTTAAATACTTTAGTTGGTCATGCTGGGGATGTTAACTCTGTTGCGATTAGCCCTGATGGTCAAACTCTTGCTAGTGGTAGTGGCGACAATACTATCAAATTGTGGGATCTAAATAGAGGTAAGCTAATAAAAACTCTTAAGGGTCATTTGGATTGGGTGAGGGCAGTTGTTTTTAGTCCGGATGGTCAACTACTGGTTAGTGGGAGTACTGATGCTACTATCAAGTTGTGGCAGGTGGGTAATGGAAAATTTTTGAGTACTCTGGGGGGACATAAGCGAGATGTCAATTCAGTTGCTATTAGCCCCGATGGTCAGATGCTGGTGAGTGGTAGCAGGGATAGGACTATTAAGGTTTGGCAGCTGATGAAGGGATAATGTCATCCTAAATGGAGCGTTCCCCAAGGGTAGGATCTCAAACTACAATTCCCCCTTCACTGAATCTATCAATCCATTCGGCAATCCATTCGGGGAGCAGGTCAGTTTTGTAAGAACAAAAGTACTAAAAAATCCCCATTCCTCAAAACTAGCCAAGCCTTCACAACCCAAATCGCTCCCTTAAAACCTTCCCAGGTATAGTTTTTGGGGAGTGAGTGTATCCCTCTTCTGTCAGACTCCGAAAAATGAAAAATGGGGGTCAAACCCTGATTCTCTCGTTAGGTGTCGTTGGCTGTAATGAGGGAATTTCGTCAGAATTCCGGAAAGTGACAGAAGAGGGATAGTTCATTTGTTCTTTAAGTTTGACCTGCACCCTGCCTATTGCCTACCCTCCCTAATAACCTATACAACTATCGCCGGATTTAGTATGAGAAACCTATTTGCCCAAGCCGCACTAACCCAAATTCCCCAAATCCTCACTCTGCTAGACCGCAATCTCCATAGTCCTACCTATGGCTGCTTCGATCGCAATTTCTGGCACTACAAAATTATTGATTTTCCCAGTGGTATGGCGCAAGAGTTTGTCTTTCCTCTTGCCCTGGCATACGATACAGATGTTGCTGATAATCCCTTCTACCGCCAGCCAGTAATTCGCCAATGGGTAGAAGCTGGCATCCTATATGCTGCTCGTAGTGCTCATGCTGATGGCTCCTGCGATGATTATTTTCCCTTTGAGAGGGCTGGTGGTGCAGCCGCTTTCTCTCTTTTAGCTTGTCTTGAGAGTTACCAGCTACTAGGCATTAATAATGACTACGCCTTGCAATTTTTCAGCCAACGGGCAAATTGGCTGGCATCTCATCACGAAAGCGGACGTCTTACCAATCACCAGGCTTTAATTGTCCTGTGTCTGGAGATTCTTGGTAAGTTTTTAAATACCTCCCAATGGGATACAGCCAAAGCGCAGCGCCTAGAACGAGTCTTAGACTGGCAAAGTTCTGAAGGCTGGTTCCCGGAATATGAAGGGTGTGACCCAGGATATCATACGCTTACGATTTCTTGTTTAGCACGAATTTACCAATTTAGGCAAGAGGTGAGGCTTAAAGAAGCCCTTATCAAAGCGGTAAAATTAGCGGCTCACTTTATGCATCCTGATGGTTCCTATGGTGGAGAATACAGTAGCCGCAACACCTACAATTTCTTTCCCCACGGTTTTGAACTAGTCGGTCGTTGGCTACCAGAAGCACTAGAAATTAGCGATCGCTTTTTAGCAGGACTTTCCCAAGGTTTAGCTCCTTGCTATGCTGACGACCATATCATCGGTCACCATACCTGGAACTACCTCCTAGCATGGCGTGATTTTGTACCCAACCGTCCCCAATTATCTCCCCGTCCTACAGGTCGTATTTGGTTAAAAGAAGCTCAAATTTTGATTGACAGGCGTCAGGATGTGGAGCTGTATCTAGCTCTCAATAAAGGTGGAGTTTTCAAACTGTTTCGCCAGCAAAAACTTGTGGCTTCTGATACTCAGTTTTCCTTGAGTGTACAAACAGGAGGCAAAGTCAAAAATGCTGTTGGTCATCTAGTTGACAATTATGCTATTGAAGTAGGGGATAATAAAATTCTTATTCAAGGTCAATTAGGTTGGGCCAAACAAAAGCAGATGACACCAACCAATTTAATTATTTTGCGGGTGATTATGCTCACTATTGGACGTTTTTTCCCCAATTTAATCCGCAAGTTACTGCAAAAAATCTTGATTACTGGTAAAAGTAAAGCACCCTTTTATTTCCAGCGTCAGTTGTGCTGGGAAAATGACCAATGGGTAGTTAGAGACAAACTTACTTCACAATCTTGGCAAAATGTCAATAGTGTTGGTATTGGTTGTGACCAAACCTCAATTTATGTAGTAATGAGTCGTACCTTCCAAGTAGGTCAATTACAACCCTGGCTTGATTTTACAGCACAAGTAAAACAACTTGCTCCAGGGGAATCACTAGAATTAGAGCGTTATTTCGAGTAGAAGAAGGCAGAAGGCAGGAGGCAGGAGGCAGAAGGAAAGAAAGGTTGTAGAGTAAGCTTTTTAAGCTTTTTTCGCGCTTTGGGTTATTTCCCAATACTGCTCAGATAAGCCCATCCTTGATCCCCCCATCTCCCCATCCTTCATCCCCCCATCTCGCTTTAACCGAGCACTGGTGGATTATTTTCGTGTCTAGAAATTGATAACACTACGATTGCTGTAACTGCAAATCCACTACTAACCATAAATACTGCCTGAGAACCAACTTTTTCCCATAATATCCCTGCTAAAAGACTTGCTGGTAATAGTGCTATGCCAGTGATAAGGTTAATTAGTCCAAACGCTGTACCTCGTAAATCTTCGGGAACTCTATCAGCAACTAAGGCTTGTAATAAGCTTTGAGTTTTACCCAAGTACAAACCACACAATGCAAAGAGTACCCAGATTTGCCAAGGTGTTTGAGCAACTCCAAAGCCGAAGTAAACTAAGGCAAATAATATAAATCCGCTAGTTAGTAACCCTTGACGACCAATTCTATCTGAGAGTACACCTATGGGATAAGAACTTAATCCATAGGTAATATTCATAACCACAAAACTTAAGGGGATAAGATTTATAGGGATGCCTATTTGCTGTGCCCGTAACAGTAAAAATGCATCGCTAAAGTTCCCTAAGTTAAATAACAGCGCTACTACTACTAATATCCAGTAACTTTTGCCTAAGCTTTTGAGCACATTCCACTGTAAAGGATTGCGTCTTTGATCAGAGTTTCTGGGAGTTTCTTTTACGCCGAAAATAAGCACTGTCACTGCCATTAAACCTGGTATTGCAGCACACCAAAAGACTAGGCGAAAGTTCTGATTTGAGTAGAATAACAAGGCGGTTGCTATGAAAGGACCGCTAAAAGCACCTATAGTATCTAAAGATTGTCGCAACCCATAGGCTGCCCCGCGTTGGGAAGAGGGAGTAACATCGGCAACTAATGCATTACGGGGAGCAACTCTGATGCCTTTACCGATTCTATCGGTAAAACGAGCAAATAAAACCCAAGCTGGAGTAGTAGCGATCGCAAATAATGGAGTAACTAATGCAGATAATCCATACCCGGCTACAGCTAATTGTTTACGTCTTTCCCAATAATCACTGAGTGCGCCAGAAAATATTTTTATAACAGAAGCAGTAGATTCAGCAATACCCTCAATTACACCTATTGTGGCTAAATTTGTCCCTAAAACAGAAACTAGAAACAAAGGTAAGATGGACTGAACCATCTTAGAGTTAACGTCAGTTAGCAAACTAACTAAGCCTAGAAACCAAACGTTGCGGGGAAGCTTTTGAGCAAGTAGTGTTTTCAAGAGTTTTGAGTGCAGTAGTGGAAAGGACAGGGATTAATGGACTTTTAAAGAATTTTATACTCTGCATGTACTCCCAGGAAATAAGACTATTCCAAGCTCCTATTCTCCTGGCTCCTGACTCCTGACTCCTACTCCCTACCCAAATACTTTTTCAACAAGCCCTAATTAGATTTGGCATTACCGAAAAGTGAAATGGCAAATGGTCAAAATCAGCCATAAGCAATGTCCGAAAATATCGATGATTGAGAAAGGTAGTTTTTTCATACTGGAATTGTTCAATAAAAAAACTCCCCACCAACTAGGAGAAACACTATAATGGGTAAGAATTATACAGTAAAAGAGCTGCTTAAACTTCCCGGTGAAGGTGAATCCATGAATGCGATGGTGATTAAGGCTCGCACTGAGGATTTAAGTGGTCAATTTGGCATCATGGAGTCCGTACTTTCCCCAAAAACCATGATTGCGCCACACCGTCATGAACATGAGGCACAAGCGGTATATGTCATCTCAGGTGAATTGGAGTTTGAGGTTGGTGGTGCAGGTGGGTTGAGGTTTACTGCTCCAGCTGGAAGCTACATTATTAAACCGCAGGGGGTTCAACATTGCTTTTGGAATGCTACTAATGAACCAGCACGATATATCGAGCTATCTGGTGGACGTGGTTTTGAAGAATTCGTCGATGATATAGTGGATGCTAACCCCTTAGAGATTAAAAAGGCAGGAGATACACATCAAGTCTTGTTTGATGTCAAGCGTATTCCAAAGCTCTTGTTACAGCATCGTCTCAAGGGATTGCACGGAATGATAGATGTACAAAAGACATTTTGATAAGCTTAGCATAGACGCATTCACCTTGCATGTTTTAGAAACAGGCAAGATGCCTGTTCCACAAGAAGCTGATGATTGAATTTGGTGCAAATTAGATGTGTTGCGAGCTTACCAAATCCGGTGAGAGTTATTTCGTTGCGAGTATTGTAGATCACTACCACCTGTTGGCAATCATATGAGCTAATTCGTCGTCACTCATATTCTCAAGTTCTAGAATCGACGAATAAGGATCTCCCGGCAATCCAAGGGCTCGCGCAAATGCTGGTTCTGTTTTCAGCCCTTGTTGTTTGAGTCGCACTACAACACCTCTTAACTTTGGTTCGATATTTAAAAGTCGTTGTTCGATGTTGAAATGTCGAACGCCCCATTGTTGATTGGTAGGAATTGTTTGACAAAACAGTTCAATATCCCAATCGTATTTATGAAATTGAACAATAACAGAGTTTTGGTTTTGCCAGGTAGAATTGCGGCATTGAAAACAGTCAAATTTGCTGAATTTGGTTGATGTTACCTTTTTGAAACGGGCAAGCTCATTGGCTGAGCAGGCGATGTCTATGTCACTAGTCTCTAGTTCGATCCCAAGTGGCGGAGTGCCAATAATAAAAGGGTCGAACTCCCAGAGTATAGCCAGTAATGAGAGGTTCTGGACTACCTGTTCAAAATCAAGACGCATCAAACTGGGTTATTGAGTTCAAGCGGGATAAGGTTTAAGTTGAGCAGTGTGAGATTATTTTACAACGAAGCCCGATGCTTGTCCCTTAACATCCGCTCCGACGCAGGGCTAGGCAGGCAAAAAGTTAGTGAGGACAGGCAACAGTATAGATGCGTATTAGCTTAGCATTAGTCTTGCAATCATGGAGCATTGTTGCTTTTTGGCATGGTCGCGGTTGTTTTTTCAGGATATTTTGGGAGAATAGGGTATTTTTATCGACTATTGTCCCATGACTCAAACTGTTACACTACAATTGCCGGAAGCATTAGCACAACAAGCTAAAGAAATTGCAGCTTTTACCCATCGGCAGCTTGAAGATGTATTGCTCGAATGGATTAACTATGCAATTACTGAACTGCCGATTGAATCTTTACCTGATGAACAAGTATTAGCACTATGTAATCTTCAAATGGACTCTCAAGAACAAGAAAATCTTAGTGATTTATTAGTTCTTAATCGAGAAGGACAACTTGGTGAGGATCAGGTATATCAACTTGATGTTCTCATGCAAGTCTATCGACAGGGTTTAGTTCGCAAGGCTAAAGCGTTGAAGGTTGCTGTCAGTCGTGGTTTAAAACCGGCTCTGAATCAGTAGTCATGGGTAGTTATATTCCGGCAGAGCTAGAAAGGCGAATTCGTTCTACTGCTCGTAATCGCTGTGGCTACTGTTTAAGTCCTCAACATTTGGTTATGGCTCGTCTAGAGATTGAGCATATTGTACCACTGTCCAAAGGTGGTAGTAATGAAGAATCTAATTTATGGTTAGCTTGTCCTATTTGTAACCGTCACAAAAGTGATAAGACAACTGGAATTGATCCGGAAACTGGAGAGGTAGTATCACTTTTTAACCCGCGCACTCAAGTTTGGTCAGATCATTTTCGATGGAGTGAAGATGGTATATTTATTGTTGGCAAAACACTAACAGGTAGGGCTACAGTCACAGTTTTACAATTGAGTAATGATCCAGACGCTTTAATAGTTCGGAGTTATTGGGTGATGGCAGGTTGGCATCCTCCTGAAGATTAGCTGCACCCTTACAACTTCTAAAATGCGATCGCCTACAGCACCAGTTTGCACTAATCAGAGATCTTGTAAGACAGAGAAGGGGAAAGGAAGGAGATTCAGTTCTTATCCTTTTCACCTTTCCCTGTCGCGCAACCACTTACCCTTTACCCTTGTGAAAATTAGTCTAAATCGCCTAAGTGTAAGTCCCGACTACCTAAGTATAGACCAGGGCTATCTTCCCCAACAGAAAAAGCCGTAACACCGAATAAATAAACACCGCCTGCTTGGGGATTGCGCTTAGCTTTGAGGGAAACTGTCACTTCATTACCTGGAAGTACAGGCTCATCAAATACCACAGTTACTTCATTCGCATCACTAGACTGGTTGCCACCGACATTGGCTAGGGAAATTGCAGGACCACCAGTAAAACTGTTACCAATAAAAGCACTGCTCTGATTCAAGTCAAACTTGATGCGCTCTAGATTTTTGTGCTGAGTGATAGTAACAGCTTGGAGAGGCTCTCCAGCATCTTCAGGTAAGGAGATAGTAAACTGATAGGTAGCTGGAAGATTGGCGGTAGTATTACTACTAGCAACCCTAGTTAAGCGTGGCGAACGGTCAAAAAATGTCTTGCTTTGTGTCAATTCTACTGCCTTGAGAGGTACACTGAATAGGGTAGGAGGTAGCAAGATACCTAATGTTAGAGCGCTAGCACCTAGCAAACGAGCTTTAGTTGAACCCAAATTGTTTTTGTTTATAAACATGTGTTTGACCGCCAATCGACTTACTAGTTAAGGAAGTAACTTTTCTGTGTACTTTTTAGTAAAAGATGTTGAACTGAGTTTGTCTTGATATCTAGATGAAAGAAGGCTGAGATTTTTTGGAATGGGGAATGGGGAATGAAGAATGAAGAATGGAGAATGAGGAACGGGGAATAGGAAAGATACTACTTTCACCAGTTAGTGCTGAAAGTAGCATCTTTCCTTGGGACTCAATACTGCTCGGATAAGCTCTAATCTCTCTCCCCCAGATCCCTGAAGCTCCCCAGCTTATCTTTACTGATAACTTCTCTTAACCAAACAGCATTGCCTTGGGACTGCTTTCTGCCACTTTGTTAATAAAATTTTAAAAATAGCTGTATCGCTTGCCAAATATAGATTACAACCATGTGAAGAAATTCAGTAAAATCTCATAATCCTTATATAATCTGGAACTTCTGAACATTGTATTGTTTCTAACAAACAGTACCTACGAGGAAAAGAAGCTAGTGTCTCTCGGCTTCAGAAACTTATCCCGAATATCAACCGCTCGATTGTCTAGGCGGATAGTTTTGTGGATCTTTGCCAGCATTGTCGTAATCGAGATAATTATTCTGATTCCCTCAGTCTTGAAGCGGGAGCGAGAGCTGTGCTGGCAGTTAAAGAAGGCTTCGGAAACAGCAGTCTCGATGGCAATACATAATACTGGAGCTAATGTTTCTGAGCAAGAACTCTTGGCTGAGGTTAGCAAGCTCAGAGTTAATCAGTTCGTTTTAGGAGGAGCTCTTTACAATTCCGGAGGAGACATGGTTGGCAGCTTCGGTGAGCTACCTCAGCTCTCCTTAGCTCAGGCAAAGAAAGCTAATGCAACTTCTTATCAGGGTTCTTGGTACGATGTAGCCTGGTTTGCCGATGAGTTGGGTAGGAATTATACGCTGATACTGCGTCATGATGCCTCTTTTATCAGAGGTGAGTTATTTGCCTACATTGGTAGGGTTGCTGGTTTGGTAGTGATCATTTCTGCCTTCGTTACCCTCGTAACAATGCTAGTTATCGAGCCAATGGTAGTTACTCCGATTTTGCAACTTCGGAGGGATTTGATTCTGGCTGGGGAAGCAGCTAGCCAAAAGGAGGATATTCCTGAATTCCAGAGTAGTGCTTTCCACCGCCGAGATGAGTTAGGAGAAGTGATTATGGCTTTTGAGCAAATGTTTTACCAAGTACATCAGGCGATCGCTCAACGTAAGCAAGCAGAGAAAGCTTTAAAAAAACTCAATGAGGAACTAGAGACTAGAGTAGCAGAGCGTACTGCTCAATTAGCTCAAGCTAATGCTGAGATTGTTGCTCTGAATGAGCGTCTCAAAGCAGAAAACCAGCACCTACTGGAAATCGATCAGATGAAAACAGATTTCCTCTCCACTGTCTCCCATGAGCTGAGAACCCCTCTCACTTCTGTCTTAGGTTTTGCCAAGCTCATTGATAAAAAACTCGAGGATGTGGTTTTTCCTGCTGTTAATACTGAAGACGGGAAAACCCAGCGAGCAGTGAAACAGGTAGGAAACAATATTGGCATTATCGTCTCGGAAGGGGAAAGGCTGACTGCTCTGATTAATGATGTTCTCGATATTGCCAAGATGGAGGCAGGTAAAATTGAGTGGAAGAGGGAACCGCTCAAAGTTGAGGAAGTAATGGAACATGCGATCGCAGCTACCTCTGCTCTTTTTCAGTCTAAAGGTTTGGTACTCAACAAAGATATAGAAGTAGGATTACCCAAGATTACTGGGGATCGGGATAGACTGATCCAGGTGATAATTAATTTAATTTCCAATGCGGTTAAGTTTACTCCTCAGGGTTCTGTAACCTGTAAAATCCACAAAACTGATCAGCAAATCATCATCAGTGTTATTGATACCGGCATTGGTATTGCTCCAGAAAATAGACTTAAAGTCTTTGATAAATTTAGACAGATAGGGGACACTTTAACCGAAAAACCCACAGGAACTGGTTTAGGGTTACCTATTTGTAAACAGATTGTCGAACATCATGGCGGTCAAATTTGGATGACAAGTGAACTGGATCAAGGTAGTACCTTCTCTTTCTCTTTACCGATCGCTTCTGAGCTAAGCAAGAAAACCAAGACGTTCAATATTGATACTCTGCTCAAACAACTACAAGTTCCTATCAGTAACAATTCCTCCTCTACCCAGAAACCAGAAAAGACGATTCTCGTTGTAGATGATGATGTTCATATACGTACCCTACTTACCCAAGAGCTAGAAGCTCAAGGTTACCAGATTTGCGAAGCAAAAGATGGTCTAGAAGCGATTAAACAAGCCAAACAAAGCAAACCAGACCTGATTGTAATGGACGTAATGATGCCACAGATGAATGGGTTTGATGCTGCCGCTGTCTTGAAAAATGACCCTCAAACGCTGAATATTCCCATTATCATCCTCTCAATTGTGGAGGATCAAGAACGAGGGTATCGTCTGGGAGTTGATCGTTATTTGAGTAAGCCGATTAATACGGAAGTGTTACTCCGAGATATTGATTTGTTATTATCCCAGGGGACTTCTAAGAAGGAGGTACTGGTTGTAGATGAAGATGTCTCAACCGTCAGATTGTTAACCAAGGTACTGCAAGCTAGAGGATACAGTGTGACTGAGGCACTCAATAGGGAAGAATTTCAGGAAAAGGTTACTTCAGTATCACCTGACTTAATTATTGCCAACGCTGATTTCTGGCAGCAGTCCGATGTGCTCAAAACGTTGCGATTTCAAAAAGGCATGGAGAATGTTCTATTTATTTTATTAGCAGGGAACAGGGTAAGCAAAGATGAATCGGTGAAAACTTCTTACTTCGATTATGATTTATAAATTTTCTTTGTGTTCTTTGTGTCTTTGTGGTGAGTCCTCTTCTTGATTAGAAAATAACTTAAAATGAACACACTTATTCTCCCTCGAATAACCCAAAAAACCTTAAAATTTGCCTTATTATTCTTCCTACCAATTCTAGCAACCATTCTGCTGAATCCTCATTTACCTGCCAGCCAAGCAATAGAACAGATTCAGGATAGCAACAAGATAGTTTTAGGTATGTCTGCTGCCTTTAAAGGAGAATCCCAGGGTCTAGGAATTGAATTATACAGAGGTTCTCTGGCTTATATAGATAAAATTAACCAGGCTGGAGGTGTTAATGGGAAAAAGATTGAGCTTAAGACTTATGATGATGGTTATAACCCAGTCCCTACAATTCACAACACTATCGACCTAATTGAGAAAGATAATGCTTTTTTACTATTTGATTATGTAGGAACTCCTACAGTTACGAGAATGCTGCCTCTTCTCAAAAGATACAGTGATAGTGATGTTTATCTATTCTTCCCCTTTACCGGTGCTCAACCCCAAAGGGAAGATCCTTATAACCAATTTGTCTTTAATCTCAGGTCATCCTATCGTCAAGAAACAGAAGCTTTGGTAGATAAATTCTTTAGCACTGGTCACAAAAAGATTGCGGTATTCTATCAAATTGATGCTTATGGTAGGAGTGGTTGGGATGGCGTGAAGCGGGCATTAGCCAAATATGATGCCAAAATGGTAGCAGAGGCAACTTATCGCCGGGGTACGTCCTACGACCAAAGTCTCAAGGAGCAAGTAGATATTTTAAAACAAGCTAATCCTGATGCCGTGATTTCCATTGGAGCTTATGCTGCTTGTGCTGCCTTTATTCGAGATGCCAGGGAGGCAGGTTGGGATGTTCCCATTGCAAATGTCTCCTTTGTCGGTAGTGAAAATCTCCTGAATTTATTACTCGAAACTGGCAAAGAGACAGGTAAGGACTATACTACCAATCTGATTAATTCCCAAGTAGTGCCCAGTTATGAGGATACTTCCCTACCAGCAGTTAAGGAATATCGACAGTTGATGGATAAGTATGATCCCCAGCCACCTCAACAAATGAGGGACGAACAGTATCAATCCCCCCAATATAGCTTTGTCAGCTTTGAAGGCTTTCTCAATGCCAAGCTCTTGGTGGAAATTCTCAAGAGGATGGATGACACTCCCCAAAGAAGTGAGATTAAAGCAGTGGTTGAACAGATTAAGGACCTGGATTTGGGAATTAATGCCCCTGTATCATTCAACTCTCAAAAGCATCAGGGATTGGACCAAGTTTATTACACAACCGTTAAAAATGGTAAATTTGTCCCTCTGACAGATTGGAGAGAGGAGATGGGGGAGCTGGGGGAGCTGGGGAGCTGGGGAAGCTGAGGGAGCTGGGGAGATGGGGAGATAGGGGGATAGGGAGAGGAGATGAGGAAGACATTTCCAATTAGCAATTAGCAATTAGCAATTAGCAATTCCCAATTCTAAATTCTAAATTCTAAATTCTAAATTCTTAATGGCAAAGCTGTTTCAGAAAACTTTATTAGGAGAAATCTTCTTATTTGCCGTGATTGCTGCTACCACGTCGGTTGTCTCTGGCTGGAATCTCCACAAAAATCTGACCAAGGAATTTGAGAGTAAAGGCGAAGCAATTGTCAATAGTATTGCCAACTCCAGTGTCGAAATTCTCTTTAACCGAGATGCTTCAACCCTACAGTCAATTATTGACCAGTTTCTTGATATCCAAGGGGTTGGTTATGTCTATATTATCGATGAGCATGGAGAAATTATTGCCCATACTTTTGCCCCTGCTGTTCCGGAGGAGATCCTCAAAAATTATCAACAAACTCACAAAGAACAAGAGAGCATCCTGATTAATGACCTCAGGATTGAGAAGATGGGGGAATTTATCGATATCTCTGCACCGATTTTGGCAGGAGTTGCCGGTTATGTCCATGTAGGTATGGACAAAGGCATTATTATGGCTCACACCCGCTCGGCTATTAGTAGTCAGATATCTCTAGTATTAGTGATTTTTCTCATCAGTGTGATTGTTGCCTACATCAGAGTTAATCAAATCTCTCAACCCTTGAATAAACTCACTCAATATGCTCAGAAATTATCAGCAAATGACTTTAGTGCAGAAGTAGATATCCAATCCAAGGATGAGATTGGTCTTTTAGCCACTACTTTAAAATTCATGTCTAGTAAACTCAGGGATTCTTTTAGTAGGCTAGAACAGGAAGTTAATGAGGCAACTTCAGAACTTCAGGTATCGAATGCCTACTTAACTGCTATCATCAAGAATTTGGCAGATGGATTGCTAGTAACTGACAGGTTGGGAAGGATTACTCAGTGGAATCCTGCACTAGTAGCTATGTTTGGGTTGGAGGCAATAGACTTGAAGGGACAAAACTGCTCAGATATTTTTGGCTCTGAGTTGGCAGAAGTGGTAGGACAAACTCAACAACAACCTTCAGGGGTGGTTACAGCAGAAGTAGAACTGGCTAGGCATCGTTTTGGACAAGCAGTGGCAACCGCCATCCATAAAGAATCGGCAAATAGTGCCGATGAGGAGCATCAATCTAGTGGCTCAGTTATTTTAATCAGAGATATCACCGCCGAGAAAGAAGTTGATCAGATGAAAACTGATTTCCTCTCCACTGTCTCTCATGAGCTGAGAACTCCTCTAACTTCGGTTTTAGGTTTTGCCAAGCTGATTGAGAAGAAACTCAAAGATGTGGTGTTTCCTGCTGTCAATACTGAAGACAAGAAAACCCAGCGAGCAGTGAAACAGGTAGGAGGCAATATTGGCATCATCGTCTCAGAAGGGGAAAGACTGACAGCTCTGATTAATGACGTTCTCGATATTGCCAAGATGGAGGCAGGCAAGATTGACTGGAAGATGGAGCCAGTCAGAATCGAAGAGATAATCGAACGTGCGATCGCAGCTACTTCTGCTCTATTTGAGGAAAATAGTTTAGCACTAGTCAAAGAGCTCGAACCAGAACTACCTGAGGTTAGGGGAGATGGAGATAGACTTATCCAGGTAGTAATCAATCTAATTTCCAATGCAGTTAAGTTTACTGAAGATGGTTCTGTTACCCTGAAAGTCACAAGAATCAGTGAAGAAGTTATAACCAGTGTCATTGATACTGGTATCGGTATTGCTCGAGAGGATCAGCCCAAAGTCTTTGATAAATTCAAGCAAGTGGGAGACACTTTAACAGACAAACCCAAGGGAACTGGCTTAGGTCTACCGATTTGCAAGCAAATTATCGAACACCACGGGGGTCAAATTGGGGTAAAAAGTGAGCTAGGTCAAGGCAGTACCTTCTACTTTACCCTGCCAATTTCTCCTGATCAGCAACAGGATAACCCGAACATTGATATTGATACCCTACTTGAAAAACTCAAAGATTATGTTAACACCACTTCAGAGTCGGCTCAGGGAGCACAGAAAACCATCCTAGTTGTGGATGATGATGTCCATATTCGCACATTGCTCAAACAAGAGTTGGAAGCACAAAACTACAAGATTACAGAGGCTAAAAATGGTCTAGAAGCGATTTATTTAGCCAAGCAAACTAGACCAGATTTAATTGTCATGGATGTCATGATGCCTCAGATGAATGGGTTTGATGCTGCCGCTGTGCTCAAACATGACCCTCAAACTGCCCATATCCCGATCATCATCCTCTCAATTGTAGAAGATCAAGAACGAGGGTATCGCTTGGGAGTCGATCGCTATTTGAGTAAACCCATTAAAACTGAAACCTTGCTCATAGAAGTTGGCTTGCTGCTGTCTCAGAAAACTTCTAACAAGAAGGTGCTAGTGGTAGATGAAGATGTTTCCACCGTCAAAATTTTAGCTGAAGTGTTGCAAGCTAGAGGATATAGCGTCGTAGATGCAGTTAATGGAGAACAACTTAAGGAAAAGGCTCTAACAGTACAACCGGATTTGATCATTACCAATGCCAATTTTTGGCAGCATTCTGATGCAGTCAAGACTTTGCGCTTTGAAAAAGGCATGGAAAATGTACTCTTTATCTTATTAGCAGGCCAAACCAACCATGACTACCATTAGTCTTAAGCGTCTGATTGCTAAAAAAGCAGTGTGGCAGATGCTCAGGGAGCTGATCAGTGCTATAGACACACCTATTAGCATTCAGGATGTTACAGGAAAATGGCTAGTTGGTGAGGTGATTGAACATCCAGAGAATCAATATCCGGTACAGCTGAATGATGAGGTGATTGGTTGGGTAATTGGTGAAGAGAAAGCTACATCTATAGCTTCTTTCCTCACCTATTTAGCGCATCAGGAGTCAGTACAAAAAGAACTAGCCAAGGAAACTCTGGAAAAGTACAAAGAAATCAACCTGCTCTACAATGTCTCTGAAAAGATTTCGGCTAATTTAAAGCTGAATCAAGTTGCTAAACTAATCATTGAGGAAGCTCATAAAATCCTCGAAGCCAATAGTTGTTCTGTCATGATCGTTGATGAGGAAACAAAAAAACTGAGTATTATTTCTCATCTGGAAAATAAGGCTCCAAAACTCATCTTAAAACTCGGTGAAGGAATTGCTGGTTCCGTCGCTCTCAGTGGTAAAGCGGAAATTATTAATGATGTCTTATCTGACCCTCGTTATACCCCAGGTCCTAATCCCATCAGCTCTTTGATGTGTGCTCCCATTAAAATCAAAAATAGAACCCTTGGTGTGATTAACGTCAGCAATAAAGAACCCGTACAATACACAGCAGCAGACCTAAAACTTTTGAATGCACTAGCTTCCCAGGCAGCAGTAGCAATTGAAAATGCCATTTTGCATAAAAACAAATTAAAAGAAGAGCGAATCAAAAGCAATTTGGAGCGTTATTTATCTTCCCAGGTAGTGGAAGCCGTTTTAGATTTAGAAAGCAATAGTTGTCTTATTCCTGTCAAGAGGAACGTGTCTATTCTATTTTCTGATATTAGAAATTTTACCACCAAATGTGAAGAACTAGAGCCGGAAACAATTGTCGGTTATTTAAATGAATACTTTACTCACATGGTGGAGGTGATTTTTCATCATCAAGGTACAGTCAACAAATTTGTCGGCGATATGATTTTGGCTCTTTTTGGCGCTCCCTACAAGATGATAGATGCTGAAGCTAAGGCAATCTCTACCGCCATTGAGATGCAGAGGCGGCTGCAAATAATTCCAGTTTCCTGGATTAAAGAGAATTTCAAAACTGGTATTGGTATTTCTTCTGGTAAAGTGGTGGTGGGAAATATCGGTTCTCCTCGACATATGGACTATACTGCCATTGGAGATGAAGTAAATATTGCCTCTAGACTGCAATCTATTGCTAAGGGAGGTCAAATTTTGGTCAGCCGTAGTGTCTATGAAACGACTAAAGAGTTATTTCAATTTAAAGAATTTGGTATGGTAAATGTTAAAGGGAAAAAAAAACCGGTAGAGGTGTTTGAGGTTTTATATTAATTTGTCATTTGTCATTTGTCATTTGTTGTTTGTTGTTTGAAAATCTAAAATCTAAAATCTAAAATTTAAAAAGGAGAGCTGATGAGCAAAAAAATCTTAATTGTCGATGATGAGCATTATATTAGAATGCTGCTGGAAGAAACCCTTGAGGACTTGGAAGATGAAGGGGTAGAGTTGCTGATTGCGAGTAATGGTGCTGAGGCTCTGGAGACAATTAAGACAGAAAAACCGGAACTAGTCTTCCTGGATGTTATGATGCCGAAAATGAATGGCTTTGATGTTTGTAATACGGTCAAAAATGAACTGAATTTAGATAGTTATATTATTATGCTGACTGCTAAAGGTCAGGAATTTGATAAACAAAGAGGACAAGAAGTCGGTGCTGATATGTATATGACTAAGCCTTTTGATCCAGATGAGGTTGTAGAAAAATCGTTAGAGATTTTAGGGTTAGATTAGACTTGCGATCGCAGATGCTCTTGGCAAATAATGTATCACCGTAGGGGCGCACCGACGTGCATTGGTGTCAACTTAACGTAAAACTCATGCCCCACAAGGAACTTAAGTTCCTTGCTAATAGCTCAAGTCATCTAAAGATGACTCAATCTTCAGTCCACTTGAGTGGACTTTAGCTATTAGCCCAGAGTTTAAACTCTGGGTGGGTGTGGAAGCCAAGCGTTATGCTATCTCTAGCTTAAGTTGACACGAATGACGGACGTGCGCCCTGAATGTTGTAGAGAAAGTTGCAAGGGAAAAGGAAATGATAACTGTTTAGGCGGACATAATATAATACTAAATCCGGTTTCCATACCCCCCTAACAATCTAGGCAACATTTAACCAGTGATAATTAGTGAGCTTTTTGATTTCTTCGGTCATTTCTCTGAGAATATTACAACGTTTGACTAGCACATACTCTAGCTCATCGATATTTTCAAAATACTCATTTACTAAGGGTTCATCGACTAACTTCCATAGTCTTTCTGCTGGCTGTAATTCTGGAGAATATGCGGGTAAAT
>JGI12316J15310_10000499_pt3 | contig 37127 bp, 35 predicted proteins | sample MarCyaLeptolynsp_FD_15310 | JGI IMG/M metagenome (IMG submission 15310)
CCGGATCTGGCCCGCGTCGGCGGCCGCTATTCCGACGAATGGCACGTGGATCACCTGAAGGCGCCGCGCAGCGTGGTGCCGGAATCGATCATGCCGAGTTATGCCTTTCTGGCGACCACGGAGCTGGAGACCGACATGATTGCCGATCACCTCAAGGCCAACAGCATGGTCGGCGTGCCTTATACCAAGGAAATGATCGACAATGCGCTGCAGGACCTCAGGGCCCAGGTCGATCCGGACAGCGATGGCGCGGAAGAGCTTCTGCAACGCTATCCGAAAACATCGATCCGCAATTTCGACGGCAACAATCGCATCATCAGCGAAATGGACGCGCTTGTCGCCTATCTGCAAATGCTCGGCACGCTGGTCGATTTTTCGACCTACAAGGCCGAAGACAATCTGAGGTGAGATGATGGATTACGAAACACTCCGTCAGGCCGCCGATTCCTGGGGCCTGCTCTACCTGTTCGCCGTTTTCATCGGGGTGATCCTCTACACTTTCCGACCCGGCAGCAAGAAACAGGCCGACGATGCGGCAATGATCCCGCTGAAACACGATGATCTTGGATTGGACAGATAAGATGGCTCCCAGAGAAGTTGATGAATTCAGTGGTGTCGAAACCACCGGTCACGAATGGGACGGCATTCGCGAACTCGACAATCCAATGCCGCGCTGGTGGGTCTGGATCTTCTACGCGACGATCGTATTTTCGCTTGGCTACGTGATCTATTATCCGGCAATTCCGCTGATCGAAACCTCAACCATGGGCATTTCCCAGCACACGACCCGTAAAGCCGTGGAGGCCGAGATTGCCGAAGCCAAGGCCGCCAAGGCCGGGCTCGTCGCCCGGATCGAACAGACCGACCTGGAGACGATCCGCCAGGACGAGGAACTGTCCCGGTTTGCGGTCGCCGGCGGAGCATCGCTCTACAAGGTCTATTGCAGCCAGTGCCACGGATCCGGCGCACAAGGAGCGCCCGGTTATCCCAACCTCAACGACGATGACTGGCTGTGGGGCGGCGACCTGGAAACGCTCTACACGACAATCGCCCATGGTGTGCGCAACGACGAGGACGAGGATGCGCGGTTCTCCGAAATGCCCGCATTCGGCGACGGTCTCCTGGAAGCAGAACAGATCAGTTCCGTCACCGACTACGTCCTGAAACTCTCAAATCAGGACCATGACGCAACGAGAGCCGAAGCAGGCAAGGAAGTGTATGCCGAGAATTGTGCCTCCTGCCACGGCGAGGACGGCACCGGAGGACGCGAGTTCGGTGCGCCGAACCTTGCCGATGCCCTCTGGCTTTATGGCAGCTCACGGGATGAGATCGCGACCCAGATCCGGGTTCCGAAACATGGCGTTATGCCGCCATGGAAGGCCCGCCTCGGCGATGTCGGCGTGAAACAGCTGGCCGTTTACATTCACAGCCTTGGCGGCGGCGAAAAAGCGCTCGCGGCCAGCGAGTGACATTGAAACTCATCTGCTCGGACGCATTTGTCCGAGCAGATAGAACGGGAAAAACAGGAAGCCGGGACTGTTCGCCGTTTCCTTGAAACGTGAACCGCTCCCGCAGGCAAAAGAGCAGAGATGAGCGTACAGCAGGATATCGAGACGTTCGACGCAACGGCGGTCAATTCCAAGGCCGCCCGCGAACTCTACGCCGCGCGCAAGAAGATCCACCCGAAACGGGCCAGCGGCCGTTTCCGCACCCTGAAATGGTGGATCATGGCGATCACGCTCGGAATCTATTACATCACTCCCTGGCTGCGCTGGGACCGGGGCCCCCATGCTCCGGACCAGGCGGTCCTGATCGATATGGCCAACCGCCGCTTCTATTTCTTCTTCATAGAAATCTGGCCGCACGAATTCTTTTATGTCGCCGGCCTTCTGGTCATGGCCGGAATCGGCCTGTTCTTCGTCACATCGACCGTTGGACGGGCCTGGTGCGGCTATACCTGCCCGCAAACGGTCTGGGTCGATCTGTTTCTGGTTGTCGAACGGTTCTTCGAGGGAGAACGCAACGCGCGGATCAAGCTCGACGGGGCGCCGATGTCGGCGAGCAAATTCGGCAAGCGCTTCGCCAAACATGCGGCTTGGCTGATTATTGCGGTTTCAACCGGCGGCGCCTGGATATTCTATTTCGCCGATGCACCGACGCTCCTTGTCGATATCTTTACCGGCCAGGCCGCCTTCGTCGCCTATGCGACCGTCGGTGTCCTCACCGCCACCACCTATATTTTCGGCGGCCTGATGCGCGAGCAGGTCTGCACCTATATGTGCCCCTGGCCACGGATCCAGGCGGCGATGCTCGACGAACATTCCCTGACCGTGACCTATAACGACTGGCGCGGCGAACCCCGGACCCGCCACGCCAAGAAGGCCAGGGCCGAGGGGAAAGTCGTCGGCGATTGCGTCGATTGCAATGCCTGCGTTGCCGTCTGCCCGATGGGAATCGACATCCGCGACGGCCAGCAACTGGAATGCATCACCTGCGCACTGTGCATCGATGCCTGCGACAGCGTGATGTCCAAGATCGGGCTGGAACACGGGCTGATATCCTATGCCACGCTCAACGAATACGACATGAATATGGGGTTGGGCAGGGAACTGGAGCTGGCGACGCCCGCAAATGATACGAACGGCAACGCGGCACACTGTATGCGCGGAGCGGACGGCAAGTTGTCGGACCGGGTCCAGCATACGGACTGGCGCTCGTTCATCCGGCCGCGCACGTTCATCTACGGAGCGCTCTGGGCGCTCATAGGCCTGGCCCTGCTTGTGGTCCTGCTCAACCGGGAACGTCTCGACGTCAACGTTCTGCATGATCGCAATCCGACCTTTGTCGTTCTCAGCGACGGCTCTATCCGCAACGGCTACGACGTGAAGATCCTCAACATGCGCGCCGAACCCCGCACGTTCCGGATCTCGATCGAGGGATTGTCAAACGCCGTTATGAAACAATCCGGCGCCAACGACGATGGCGCAGCGACCATCGATGTCGAGGTCAAGCCGGATCAATTGCGCTCGGTGAAACTGTTCGTGCGGGTGCCGCAGACCGACATCAAGGGTCTGGATACATCCTTCAGCTTCATCATCGACGACCTCAACGGAGATGACCGCGCGACCTACACCGCAAACTTCGGCGTACCGAAATGATCGATCAAAGGAACCAGGCGAAACCGTCATGACACCACAGGATCAGACCCAGGATTATCGGCCGGCCACGCGTCCGTTTACCGGCAAACGCATGCTTTTTTGCATGGTGGCCTTCTTCGGCGTCATTATCGCGGTGAACCTGACAATGGCCACGCTGGCAAACCTGTCCTGGACCGGCCTTATCGTCAAGAACAGCTATGTGGCGAGCCAGAAATTCAACGACCATCTGCGCGCCGGACGCGCACAGGCAGCACTCGGCTGGGCATCGACCCTGACCTATGACAATGCCCGCCTGACATTTACGCTGCATGACAAGTCCGGCGCATTGCTGCCGGCGGATTCAGTCAGAGTCGAAATCGGCAGGCCGGCGACGGAGACCTCCGATCGCACGCTGGTGCTCAGCCCCGGAGAGGATGGACATTTCAGCGCAATGCAGGATCTGGCACCCGGTCAATGGGACCTGCGGGCGACCGCGCGTGTCGGTGAACAGATCTATATTCGCGAGGCACGCATTTTTGCCAAACCGTAAGCAACCGGGAACGACAAGGACACACTGAAAGCGAATGCAGGCGATGCAAGCACAGGACACAACCCGGACACAGCCGGCCGCCCTCTCAAGGGACGAGGACGGGCGCGATCCGAGCCTGTTTGAAGCGGGACCGGTCCTGGTCTGCGCCCGGGACCTCGGCGAAGGCCTGGTGGAAAACGATTTCCATGTACCGGCCATGCATTGCGCAGGATGCATGCGCAAGATCGAAAAAGGCCTGGAAGCGCTCGACTTTGTCGACGCGGCCCGCGCCAACCTCTCCACCAAACGGGTTTCGGTGCGCTGGCGCCCGGACCATGACGCGCAGACCGAGTCCGGCCGGAAAACCGCAAACGCACGCGCGGACCGCCTGACAAAGGCCTTTTCCGATCTCGGATTTGACAGTTCGCTGTTCGACATCGGTGCTTTCGGTGCCGACAGTGGCGACCGGACAAGCCGGCAACTGGCCATGGCGGTCGGGGTTGCCGGTTTCGGCGCGGCCAACATTATGCTTTTGTCGGTCTCGGTCTGGTCCGGTGCCGACGCCGCGACACGCGACCTGTTCCACCTGCTCTCCGGCATGATCGCGATTCCCATCGTCGCCTATTCGGGACAGCCGTTTTTCCAGTCCGCTCTGCGCGCATTGCGGGCCCGCAGCCTGAACATGGACGTTCCGATCTCGCTTGCCGTGATCCTGGCGCTCTGCATCAGTATTCACGAAAGCCTGACCGGCGGCGCCCACGCCTATTTCGACGCCTCGGTGACCTTGCTGTTTTTCCTGCTGGTCGGGCGCACGCTCGACAACATGATGCGGGAGAAGGCCCGTGGCGCCATCAACCGGCTCAGCCAGATGGCGGCCAAGGGCGCGGCCCTGGTGCAGCCCGACGGAAGCACCCGGTATGTGCCGCTGGATCAGGTCGCACCGGGCATGGATGTGCTTGTCGCGGCCGGCGAGCGGGTTCCGGTGGACGGATGTGTGCAATCCGGGGCCAGCGACATCGACCGCTCGCTTGTCACCGGCGAAAGCCTGCCGGTCATCGTCGAAACCGGCGGCCTTGTCGAGGCCGGCACCCTCAATCTGACCGGACCGTTGAAGATCCGGGCGACCAAAACCGCGGCAACCTCGTTCCTGGCCGAAATCGTGTCGATGATGGAAGCCGCCGAACAGGGAAAGGCGACCTATTCCCGCATTGCCGACCGCGCCGCGGCAATCTATGCACCGGCAGTTCATCTGGTGGGCCTCGCAACATTCATCGGATGGATGATCGTCGGCGGCGACTGGCACGCGTCGATCCTGACGGCGATCGCGGTCCTGATCATCACCTGCCCCTGCGCCCTCGGCCTTGCGGTTCCGATCGTGCACGTGGTCGCGGCCAACCGGTTGCTGAAACACGGGATCATGGTCAAGGATGGCGCCGCCCTGGAAAAACTGCGCGAAGTGGATCTGGTCGTGCTCGACAAGACCGGCACGCTGACGCGGGGGACGCCGCGCGTGGAACGTGTCGACGGACCTGTCGGTCCGGATCTTGCCGGCGCGATTGCCGCGATCGCCGGCCAATCCACACATCCCTCGGCCGGGGCTGTTGCCGCCCACTTCGAGGGTGCCGCTCCGACTGTCGACATAGCCGACCTCAGGGAAGTGCCGGGATCCGGCATCGTTGCAACGATCGACGGCAAACCGGCCCGCCTCGGGCGCCGCGCCTGGGCCGAAGAGATCCTCCCGACCAAACCGGAATCGAATGGTGGTCGGACCCAGGATGTGGTCTTTACCTGTGCCGATGGAACGGCCATCGGCTTTGGATTGCGGGACTCCCTGCGCCCGCACGCAAAGGAGGCGATTTCCGCCCTGAAAGCGGCCGGCCTCGATGTTTCGGTCCTGTCCGGTGACAATGCCGATGCCGTCCGTGCCACTGCCGATGCCCTGGGCATTGAAAGCTGGAAAGCCAACCAGACACCGACCGACAAGATCGAGGCGATCGATCGCCTGCAGCAGTCCGGCCGCAAGGTGCTGATGGTCGGCGACGGCATCAACGACGCTCCCGCCCTTGCCGCCGGCCACGTCTCCATGTCGCCGGCGTCCGGCTCCGACGTCGGCCGGCTCGCCGCCGATCTCGTTTTCCTGAACGACCGGCTGGACGTCGTCCCGTTCGCCCGCGCTATCGCGCAGAGAACCGACAGCCTGGTCAAACAGAATTTTGCCATTGCCCTGATCTACAATTGCATCGCCATCCCGCTGGCGGTGATGGGATACGCGACCCCGCTGGTTGCGGCCATCGCCATGTCGGGGTCCTCGATCATCGTCGTCGCCAACAGTATGCGGCTTGCGACCGGCACACGGCTTGCCGGGGGCGAGCCGGCGACGGAGCCGGTTGACCACACGGGACCGAACCATCGGTCGGGCGCGCGTCGTGTCCTGCCACAAACGGGGGAACAGCCCGCATGACCAACTTGCTATTGCTCATTCCGGTGGCTCTTGGACTTGGCCTCCTCGGCCTTGTCGCCTTTGCCTGGACGCTCAGGAATGGCCAGTATGATGATCTCGATGGAGCCGCGGCAAGGATATTGAACGATGACGACGACTGAACCCTACAAACCACCGCCACGACCGGTCGTCCGGTCGATCACAACCGACGACATTCGCGCTGCCATAAGCGCTGGATGGACCGACTTCCTCGCCGCGCCACGGTATGGTCTGTTCTTCGGCGGGTTTTATGTGCTCGGCGGCATATTCATCTTCTTGTCCCTCGCCGTCTTTGACATACGCTGGATGATCTTTCCGGTCGCTATCGGCTTTCCGCTTGCCGGTCCGTTTGCGGCCGCCGGACTCTACGAAGTCAGCCGCCGTCTGGAACGCGGCCAGCCGCTGATCTGGCGGGAAATTCTGTCGGTGGTCGTGAAACAGCAGCGCCGGGAATTCGGCTGGATGGCGTTCACGACCCTGTTCATCTTCTGGGTGTGGATGTATCAGGTGCGGTTGTTGCTGGCAGTGTTCCTCGGCTCGCAATCTTTCTCCACGCTGGAGGGATTTGCCGCGCTCGTCATTTCGACGGATGCCGGGATCAGTTTCATCATGGTCGGGTCCCTGATCGGTCTGGTTCTGGCACTGGTGCTGTTTTCCGTCAGCGTGATTTCCATGCCGCTGCTGCTCGATCGCGACGTCGATTTTGTCACCGCGATGATCACCAGCGTCGCCACCGTCTTCAGAAATCCCGTACCGATGCTCGGTTGGGGCATTATGATTACCGCGGTCGTCATCATCTCGATGATCCCGGCATTTCTCGGGCTCCTGCTGACGTTCCCCGTGCTTGGCCATGCGACCTGGCATTTTTACAAGCGGGCCGTTGAATAGGACAATGTGTAGTCATCGAAATCAGGGTGGACAATCCTTCGGCGCTCCACAATCAGCGCCCTGCAAGTGACAACAATGCCAAGGAAAGAGATCCTGCGCCTCGGTTCTCCGCCCCAGCACTTTGCTGTTCAGATGGAAGCGATTGAACGGAAAAGCTCGAATGGGCGATGACAATTTACCGCCCGACACTGCATTGACCTCGTTCTTTCACTGCGCCATTGTCCGGTCTCAAAAATTTTGGGAGGACACGAGATGAAGTTATTATCCTGGACCATGGGCGCGGCGGTTGCGCTGGGCGTGACCACATCCGGCGCGCTCGCCGCCGACACGACCCTCAGGATTTCCCTGCAATTGCCGCTGAAAAGCCACCTCGGGCAGAACCTGGTTCTGTTCAAGGAGGAAGTGGAAAAGAACTCCAACGGCGAGATCGCGGTGGAGATCTATGATTCGGCGCAGCTCTACAAAGACAAGGAAGTGCCGGCCGCCGTCGGCGCCGGCTCGATCGAAATGGGCGTCGCCTCGCTGACACGCTATGTCGGCGACATTCCGGCTGTCGATATCTTCTATCAGCCGTTCCTGTTCGAAAGCGAAGACAAGGTGCGCAAGGCCGTCGCCAAGGGTTCGCCGGTGCGCGGACCGATCGACGAAGCGATCAAGGGCACGGGGTCGACCGTGTTGTGGTGGCAGGCCTATGGCGGCGCAATCATGCTGTCGAAAGGCGCGCCGATCGCGACCCCGGCCGACATGAAGGGCAAGAAGGCGCGGGTCTTCGGCAAAACGCTCGGAGACTTCGTCAAGGCGGCCGGCGGCGCGCCGACGCTGATCTCCGGATCCGAACAATATCTCGCCTACCAGCGCGGCACCGTCGATATCGGCATGACCGGCGTGTCCGGCGTCAAATCGCGCAAGCTCTGGGAAGTGATGGATACGATCACCGTCACCAACCATGCCGACATCGAGTTCATCGTCGTCGTCAACACCGACTTCTGGAACGGCCTGCCGGATGCCCACAAGGCGATCATCGAAGCGGCCGCGACGAAGGCGGAAAGCGATGTCCGCGACCGGATGTCGCAAATTGAAGCAGATGCTTACGCGGCGGCCAAGGAAAACGGCATGAAGATCTACCAGCCAAGCGCCGAGGACATCGCCGCCTGGAAAGGTGTGAGTCAGCCCGTGTACGATACCTACAAGGAAAAAGCCGGAGACATCGGCGCGGCTATTCTTTCCGCTGCGCAGGGGCTTTGAGGGTCCGGGACGGGATTGTTTGATGTCGCGTACGCAATGTGGGCCCCGGATCGCAGTCCGGGGCGGCAAATTGTGGTGAGGGCGGACCAATCCGGCACCATGTTTAGAGTGACATCAAGCCACCGCCCCTCCTCCCTTGCGCTTTCCCGACCCCGAGCCGGGATCCGGGCGGTAATGGAGCGGCCACGACTGCGCGGCACAGCTTGCCGGGCGGTTCTTCTGCGACCCTTTTTTAAACACATGTCGGGAACCAAATCCGCCCTTGGCCCGCCCGTCACATGGACCCCGGATCGTGGTCCGGGGAGGCACCTCGTGATGGAGGAATCCATTTCTGCAACAGCGTTGCGAACGACAGGAGCGTGCAGTTCGACTTCCCGTGTGCCGTCCCGGCTTCCGAGCCGGGACCCGGTAGATCGTCGGGCGCACACCTTCCAGGACAGCCAAACCCGATGACAGCCTTTACCCGCCTGACAACCGCCCTCGCCTGGGCCGCTGCCCTTCTCTTCACCTTCTCCGGCGTCATGCTGACCTATGAAGTGATCGCGCGATACTTTTTCACCGCACCGACAATCTGGGCGGCGGAACTGTCGCAGCTCTGCCTGATCTGGGGCTCGCTTATCGCCATGGCCTGGGCGCTTGGCGCTCGCCGGCACATCGCGGTCGATGCCGTCGTCCGACTGCTGCCCGAGGGAGTGCGGCGGCTGACGGAGACCTTTGCCATGCTCGCGGTAGCCGCGTTCAGCGCCCTGGTGACCTGGAAAGGCTGGGCGATCTTTTACGATTCCTTCGAGCGCGGGCGCACCACCGGGTCGATGCTGGACCTGCCGACCTGGGTATCGGAGCTGGCAATCCCGATCGGCTTCGCCCTGTTGTTCGTCCAGGCGCTGATCGAAACCGGGCGCGCGCTTTCCGGCGACATTCCCGCCGACGAAGCCGGAGTGCATGAATGACCTCCGTCCTGATTCTCGCCGGCCTGTTCACACTGCTTTTGCTCCGGGTTCCCGTCGCCTTCGCTCTGGGAGGGCTCGGACTGACGCTGCTTTTGGTCGGCGGATTTTCACCGCTGATGGCACCGCAGGCGATCCTCTCGACACTTGACGGTTTCATCCTGCTTGCCGTGCCGCTGTTCCTGTTGATGTCGAACATCCTCCTGAAGGGCGGTGTCGGGCGCGACCTGTTTGCGGCCGTTCACGCCTGGGTCGGCCACTGGCCGGGCGGCCTTGCGGTCGCCACCATCATTTCCTGCGGCGTGTTCGCCGCGATTTCCGGATCCTCGGTCGCGACCGCGGCGACAATCGGCACGGTGGCGATCCCGGAAATGATCTCGCGCGGCTACGAAAAACGCTTCGTCTACGGTCTGCTCGCCGCCGGCGGCACCCTCGGCATCCTGATTCCGCCTTCCATCCCCATGATTGTCTACGGTTTCGTGACCGAACAGTCCGTTATTGCCCTGTTTCTCGCCGGCATCGGTCCCGGTCTGGCCCTGGTGCTGTTTTTCATCGTGTTTGCGATCCTCTATGCCCGCTTTTTCGGCGGATACGAGCCGGAGACGCCGTCTTCCTGGAGCGAACGGCGCGCGACCAGCATTCGCGCCCTGCCGTCCGTCGCGCTCGCCGGCATCGTCATCGGCGTGATCTACTCGGGCGCGGCGACACCGACCGAGGCGGCGGCGATCGGTTTTGCCGCGGCCCTGGTCATCACCACATTGCTGCTGCGGACCCTGACATGGCAGGGCTTTCGCGAAGCAATGTTTGAATCCATGGTGACGACCGTCGCGATCCTGTTGATCGTCGCCGGCGCCAAGATCTTCGGCAAGGCGATCACGCTCTACCGGATCCCGCAGGACATTTCCCTGTTCATCGGCCAGAACATCGACACGCCGCTCGCCTTCATCATCGTCGTCAGCATCGTGCTCCTGTTCATGGGACTGGTGTTCGAGGCCCTCTCAATGGTGCTGATCATGACGCCGGTGCTTTTGCCGGCGGCGATGGCGCTGGGGCTCGACCCGATCTGGTTCGGCATCTATATGGTGGTCATGGTCGAGTGCGCCCTGATCACACCGCCGGTCGGGCTCAACCTCTATGTGATCCAGTCCGTCGCAAGGGCCAGTCTCGGCGACGTCTCGCGCGGCGTCCTGCCGTTCCTCGGCCTGATGCTGTTCACGGTCGCCCTGCTCTACGTCTGGACGGACCTGGCCCTCTACATACCCTTCAAACTCTGAAACCGCCACGAGGACATCCATGTCACCTGCCGCCAAATTGCGCGCCCTCCTTGCCGAGGATCGCCTCAATGTCATGCCGTGCTGTTTCGACGCCCTGTCGGCAAAGCTGATCGAGCAGGAAGGGTTCGGCCTGACCTTCATGTCCGGGTTCGCGGCCTCGGCTTCGCGCATCGGCGCGCCCGATCTCGGTCTGATGTCCTACGGGGAAGTGCTCGATCAGGCCCGCAACATCTGCGACGCCGTGTCCCTGCCGGTGATCGGCGACGGCGACACCGGCTACGGCAACGCCATGAACGTCAAGCGCACGGTTGCCGGTTTCGCCAAGGCCGGATGCGCGGCGGTGATGATAGAGGATCAGGTGGCGCCGAAACGCTGTGGCCACACGCCCGGCAAGGAAGTTGTCGGCCGCGACGAGGCCTTCGACCGGATCAGGGCGGCTGCCGATGCCAAGGCCGAAGGCGCGGACATCCTGATTCTGGCGCGTACCGACGCCAGGCACCAGCACGGCCTTGGCGAGGCGATCGAACGGGCGCAAAAGTTCCACGATCTCGGCGCGGACATCCTGTTTGTCGAAGCTCCAAAAACGGAACAGGAGATGCGCGACGTGTGCCGGTCGCTGCCGGGACCAAAAATGGCCAATATCGTCGAAGGCGGCGAAACCCCCGACCTGCCGCATGCGGTCCTGCACGATATCGGCTATGCTATCGCCGCCTATCCGCTGACCCTGATGGCGGCGGCGATGCAGGCAATGATCGGCACGCTCGGCGCGATGAAGACCGACGGGCCGCGCATCGATGCGCTGCTTGATTTCAAGGACTTGCGTCACCGGATCGGTTTCGACGACTATTATCGGGCGTCTGACGCCTATGCCTCGTCGCGGCGCAATCAATAGACGACCGGACAGACACGACAGGAGATCATATGACCGCGCAACAGGACGAAACCCTCGACGACCGGCTGGTCTTGTGGAACCAGATGAGCGCCGAAACCCTGTGCGCCCAGGCCGAGGCCAACGCCATCGTGCTTCTGCCGGTCGCGTCAACGGAACAGCACGGGCCGCATCTGGCAACCGGGGTCGATAGTGTGCTGTGCGGCGAGGTTTGCCGGCTAACGGCTCACAAGGTCGTCAAGGAACGGCCAATCGTCGTCGCGCCGACGGTATGGATGGGCCTTGCCGAACATCACATGGCCTTCGGCGGCACGTTCACGGTTTCGCTTTCGACCTGGCATGCCCTCCTGCACGATCTCTGTGAATCGATCCTGCGCGCCGGGTTCGAAAAGATCCTGATCGTCAACGGCCATGGCGGCAACATGTCGGCGCTGAACGCGTTGACAACCGAGCTCACCCGCGACCTCGACAGCCCGATCGCGACGACGACCTATTTCATTCCAGCGGCACGCGCCGGCGCAATCGACGGCATTCTGGAAGACCAGACAGGCCTTATCCATGCCTGCGAGGCAGAAACCTCGATGATGATGGCGACGGCTCCCGCCCTGGTCGATCCCGAAAGATTGCCGGAAGCGCAGGGTCCGCAACCAAGCATGGACGATCTCTTGTCGCCGCCCATGCTGCGCTGGCGCTCGATAATGGATGTGTCCTCAACCGGCGTTCTGGGCGACGCGCGCAGATCCACGGTCGACAAGGGCGAACGGCTGCTGCAGGCGGCCTCCGATGTCCTGGCCGAAAATCTGATTGCCGGCAAACCCTGGGAATAAAGCGTTTTGCGTTTAATATGATACGTTAAAAGCAGACCGCTTTAGGATCGGACTGCTGATCCCTTCGGCGGCATTCAGCTCAAGGGGCGCGGCACCGCCCGGGATTGGGTGCCGCACTCCGGCATTGCCCGATCCGACAGGAAATTTCACGGCACCACCCGCAAAATCCATCCGAACATGTCGGAATCTCTTGCAATAAATCCATCGCAATTTAGTATTGTGCACAAATTGTACTCAATTGTGATTGCCATGCCCCGGGATCCCCAAATCAGACGCGGCGGACGCCATGCGAGGCGAACCAGCCGCAGCAGCCGGCTCGAAACCATGCTGCCGAACTTGACCCGCAATCTGCCGCTGGTCGAACCGATGGACCAAGAGCAGATCGCCCGTATCGACGACGCCTCCATGGCCATCCTCGAAGAGGTCGGCGTTGTTTTCCGGGACCCGGTCGCGCTCGACGACTGGACCCGGGCCGGCGCGCGGGTCGACGGCGATCTGGTCAAATTCGACCGAGACCATATCCGCGAATTGATCCGTTCGATCCCGTCAACGATCACGCTGACCGCGCGCGACCGGGCCAAGACGGTAACCCTTGGCGGCAATCAGTCGATCTTCGTGCCGATGACCGGGGCGCCATTCGTGCGCGATCTCGACAATGTCCGGCGCTGGCCGACCCTCGACGATCTGGCCACGTTCCACAAGCTGGCGCATCTCTGTCCGGCGATCCATTCCAGCGCCCACCATATTGTCGAACCGATGGATCACGCTGTTGCGCATCGCCATTTGCGCATCACCTACTCGTCAATGAAACATTCCGACAAGACCTTCATGGGCATGACCACGTCGGGCAAGAACGGTGAAGACGTCATGGATATGTGCGCCATCCTGTTCGGCGCCGAATTCATGGAAGACAATCCGGTCGTCGTCGGAAACATCAACGGCAATTCGCCCCTGGTCTGGGACGAAACCATGCTCGGTGCCATGCGGGCCTTCGTCAAAAGGAAACAGCCGGTTCTTTGCTCGCCCTTCGTGCTCGGCGGCGCCAACACGCCGGCTTCGACCGTGCCGGCCGTGGCGCAACTGAATGCGGAAGCCCTGTCGGCACTCGCCTATACCCAGGTCGTGCGCAAGGGCGCGCCAGCAATCTACGGCCATTATCTGTCGACCGTCTCGATGCAATCCGGCGCGCCGATGGCGGGCACGCCGGAAATCTCGCTGATGAATTTCATGATCGGCCAGATGGCCCGGTTTTATGACGTACCCTGGCGCACGTCGAACACGCTCGGCGGCGCCAAGACCTTTGACGCCCAGGCCGGTTACGAGAGCGCCACCACCCTGATGGCTGTCCTGATGGCGGGGGCAAACTATATCTGGCACTCGGCCGGCTGGAACGAAGCCGGCATGCACTGCTCGATGGCAAAATTCGTCGTCGACGCCGAACAATGCGCGATGGGTCATCGCATGGCAGAGGGCCTGCGCTGGGACGATTTCGACGAAGCGCTCGCCGCGGTCCGCGATGTCGGCCCGGGCGGCCACTATCTCGGCCACCAACACACCCAGGACAATTTCCAGCGCGCGTTTTTCATGCCGCGCCTGTTCGACAACAATTCCTTCGAACAATGGCAGGCCGAAGGATCCACGGAGATTCAGGAACGGGCCAGCACCTATGCCCGCAACCTCCTGAGCGAATATGAGGAACCCAAACTCGACGAGGCGGTCGACGAGGAACTGCGCGCCTATATCGACCGGCGCGAGCGCGAGATCCCTGCCGATGGTGGCCTCAATGAAGACTTTTGACGGCAAGGTCGCCCTGGTTACCGGCGCTGCCGGAGGTCTCGGCAGCGCCATCTGCGATGCCCTGGCCGCAAACGGGGCGACCGTCGCCATGGCCGACAGGAGCGACGCCGAATTCCGCGGCGCACCGGACCGTGTTTTTCCCGGCGACCTGAGCGAACCCGGCTACAGCGACGGGCTGCCGAAGGCCGTTGCGGACCGGCTCGGCCGCCTCGACATTCTCGTCAACAATGCCGGTCTGATGCGGCGCGGCGCGATCACCGAGGCGAGCGACGAGGACCTTCGCCTGTCCATGGCCATCAACGTGGAGGCGCCGTTCCGACTGTGCCGCGCCGCAATCCCGATCATGGCCGCGGCAGGCGGCGGCGCCATCGTCAATGTCGCATCCTGCTGGGGCGTGCATCCCGGCCCCGGGCACCTGATCTATTGCATGAGCAAGGCGGCCCTTGCCTCCATGACCCAGTGTCTTGGCCGCGACCACGCGCACCAAGGCATTCGCGTCAATGCGGTCTGCCCGAACGAGATGAATACGGCCATGCTGAAAACCGGTTTCGAGCGGCGCGGGTTCGATCCGGAAAAAGCGATCGAAGACCTGAATGCCACCGTCCCGCTCGGGCACATTGCCGAGCCGGACGAGATCGCCGACGTCGTTGTGTTTCTTGCCTCCGACGCGGCCCGTTATCTCTGCGGCACCCTGGTTGAGGCGAACGGAGGAAAGCCGGTTGGATAGAACGCGGTTTCGGGACAAGACCGTTCTGGTCACCGGCGGCGGCCGCGGCATTGGACGCGGCTGCAGCGACCGGTTTCGCGCCGAAGGCGCCGAGGTGATTGTCGCACAACGCAGCGAATGCCCGGACTTTTTCACTGTCACTGCGGATTTCTGCGATCCGGACGCGCCGCGTCGCGTGATCGACGCAGTGATCGATCGAACCGGCAGACTCGATATCCTGATCAACAATGCCGGGATGATGCGCGAAGCCGGCCTCGAGACCATGAGCCTGGAAGACTGGGATACGACAATGGCGGTCAACCTGCGCGCGCCCTTTCTTCTGATCAAACACGCCCTGCCGGCCCTGCGGGAATCCAGTGGGTCGATTGTCAATATCGGTTCCATCGAAGGCCTTGCCGCGAATCCCGGCCATGCCGCCTATTGTGCGTCGAAGGCCGGGTTGCATGGCCTGACCCGCGCGGTCGCGGTCGATCAGGGCGCCGAGGGTGTGCGCTGCAATGCTGTGGCGCCCGGCTGGATCGACACGGACCTCAACGAAGATTTCATTGCCGCAATGCCCGATCCAGAAAGCTTCAGGGAGAAGATCGCGGCGATCCATCCGCTGCGCCGAACCGGGACGCCTGACGATGTCGGCGCCCTGGTCGCCTGGCTCGCCTCGGACGACGCCGGTTTCGTGACCGGCCAGGTGTTTACCGTCGATGGTGGGCGTACCGTCCAGCTTCCCCTGCCCTGAAACCCCGAGCCCTGACCCCGTATCGCCCATGAAAATCGCCGAGATCCATATCTATCAAAAAGACCTGCCGGTGGCAGGCGGCCCCTACACGATGGCCCGGGCTTCCGTCGACAGTCTCAATACGACAATCGTCAAGCTGGTTGCCGACACCGGCCTGGTCGGCTGGGGTGAAACCTGCCCCGTCGGACCGACCTACCAGCCAAGTCATGCGCTCGGCGCCCGTGCCGCCCTCAGGCAGATGGCGCCGGGCCTGATCGGCGAAAACCCGCTCGCCATCGAGTGTGTACGATCCGCGATGGACGATCACCTGAACGGACACAATTACGCCAAGGCGGCCCTGGACATCGCGCTCTGGGACCTGGCGGGCACGCATTTCGGCGCAAGGATCTGCGACCTGCTCGGCGGAGCGCGGCAGGATAGGGTGCCGTCCTATTACGCAACCGGTGTCGGCGCGCCGGACGATATTGCCCGGCTGGCCGGCGAGAAGATGAAAGAAGGTTATCCGCGCCTGCAGATCAAGGTTGGCGGCCGACCGATAGAGGTCGACATCGAAACCGTGCGCAAGGTGTTCGAGACGGTCGGGAAAGATGTGCGGCTGGCCGTTGACGGCAATCGCGGCTGGACGACGCGCGATGCCCTGTTCTTTTCCGTTGCCTGTGCCGACATCCCCGTCGTTCTGGAACAGCCCTGCAACACGATCGAGGAAATCGCGGCGATTCGGGCCCAGATCCGGCATCCGATCTATCTGGACGAAAATACCGAGGACCTCAATGTCGTGCTGCGCGCGGTCGGGACCGGTGTCTGCGACGGTTTCGGGCTGAAGGTGACCCGGCTTGGCGGCCTGAGCCCGTTCCGGACCGTGCGCGACATTTGCGCGGCCCGGTCGATGCCGCACACATGCGACGATGCCTGGGGCGGCGATATCATCGCCGCGGCCTGCGTGCATATCGCGGCCACGGCTCAACCGAGACTGCTGGAAGGTGTGTGGCTCGCCGCACCCTATATCGAGGGCCATTACGACGCGGAGAACCCTGTCGCAATCGAGGCCGGGCACATCGCAGTGCCGCAAGGACCAGGGCTTGGAGTGCGCATCGACGAAGCACTTTTCGGCGAACCGGTCGCTTCGTTCGGCTGACCGACCGGGGCACCCGGTCGACGTTTCCATGCTTTGGCGAAACGCCGGTTGCCAGCCCTACTCCCGTCGCTTGCGGGTTGCAGGCATATCCGCGAGGCCGAGCCCGTCAAGGAGCAGCAACCGCTTGCGGGCAGAGTTGCGACGCGTGTTCTCGCTGTCGCCAAGGCTGAAGGAATTCCTGACAAAGTCCATATGGGCCTCGGCCGCCGCTCCGGCGGCTTCCGGATCGCGTTTGACGATGCCCTCGGCAATCGCCTTGTGCTGGTGCAAAAGCAGGTCGCGCCCGTCGGTGCGCCGATAGAGGAATTCGCGATTGTAGAAAATGCCTTTGCGCATCAGCTCGTAGATCGACGCCATGATGTGCCCGAGGATCGAATTGTGAGCGGCGTCGACGACAGCCGCATGGAAAATGACATCGATGCTGGCTTCCTCGGCCGGATCCGGATTGGAGTGCGCGGCTTCCATTTCGCCAATCAGCCGACCGAGGATTTGATCGTCCTCAGCCGTCGCCCGCTGCGCGGCCATGAAAGCGGCATATCCCTCCACCTCGCGGCGGAATTCGAGATAGTCATAAAAGGCGCCGGAATGCCTGGAAATCAGGTCAACCATTGCCGGCGCCAGGGCGGTGCCTGTCAAGGGCGCGACAAAGGTGCCCTCACCATGCCGGACTTTCAGCAGTTGCCGGTCTTCCAGAACCTTGATTGCATCCCGAACTTTCGGCCTGGAAACCTCCATCAGTTCCGCAAGATCGCGTTCCGAGGGCAGCTTCTGCCCGCCTTTCAGAACACCGTTCAGGATCAATTGCTCGATCTGCGCGACGACAGCTTCGGACACCGTATCGTTTGCGATCTTTTCGAAGATTGTCTGTTGTACGTCCATTGGTCCCTACGCCGCACCGTCGTTCAAACACCTTCTATCGTCTCTGGTAAAATTGATAAACCATTCATTTGATGGTCAATATTTTTATCCATTTCTGAGCGCGACGTTTTTTCACACTTCACCTGAATGATCAGTCGTCGACGCGCTCGGACGCCGCGATCTTTCCGGAAGAATAACCTTTCGTAAATCATGCATTTACTGAAATATTGCGAGTTCGAAATGCAAACACATCCCGCACCCGAATTTCAGCAGCACGTCAATGCAATCACGCACAAGAAACGGCAATTTTCATCATCTGGTCTTGTGAGATTACCTCTTACATGTAATAGGTAAAATATATTTACCACTAAATCATGTTTCGCACCGGAGGACTCAATGAAACGACTCAGCATGATCCCACTCGCCGCCGCCATCGCCATGGCCGGCAGCGTGCAATTCGCCGCGGCGGCTTCAGACAAATTGCTGCTGAAAACGCCGATCGCCTTTTCCACCGCGCTGCCGGGTCTTGGAACGCCGATTCCGCGCGTCGCCAAGGAACTGGACCGGATGTCGGGCGGCAAATTGCGCATGAAGGTCTACGAGCCGAAGAAGCTGGTGGCGCCGTTTGAGATCCTCGACGCGGTTTCCTCCGGCAAGATCAATTCAGGCTATACCACGGCCGGATACTGGGCCGGCAAGATTCCGGCCGCGCCGCTGTTCTCCGCCGTACCGTTCGGCCCGGAAGCCGGCGAATACATGGCCTGGATCTATTACGGCAACGGGCTTTCGCTTTATCAGGAAATGTACGATCAGGCGGGCTTCAACGTGCATGTGCTGCCCTGCGCGATCATCGCTCCGGAAACTTCGGGCTGGTTTGCCAAGGAAATCAATTCTCCCGAAGACCTCAAGGGCCTGAAAATGCGGTTCTTCGGTCTCGGCGGCAAGGTCATGCAAAAACTCGGCGTGGCCACGTCGCTGCTTCCCGGCGGCGACATCTTTCCGGCGCTGGAGAAGGGCGCGATCGACGCCACCGAATTCTCCATGCCGGCAATCGATCAGCGTCTCGGCTTCCACAAGCTGGTCAAATACAATTATTTCCCTGGCTGGCACCAACAGGCGACGCTGTTTGAACTGCTGATCAACAAGGACGTCTGGAACAAGGCGTCGGACCAGCACAAGGCGATCCTGGAAAATGCCTGCAAGGCCTCCATGGCCGACAGCTTCGCCGAGGGCGAAGCCGTCCAGCACGACGCTATGAACGCCAACATCGAAAAACACGGTGTGCAGATCAAGGTGTGGTCCGAGGAGATGCTGAAAACCTATCGCGACACCTGGAACGAGGTCGCGGGCGAGGAAGCCGCCAAGGACGCCTTCTTCAAGAAAGTCCTTACCGACATGCAGGCGTTCCGCGACGGTTACCAGATCTGGAAATCGAACGCCTTCCTGCCGCGGAAGTGACGTCCTCCGGGCGCGGCGCGGCGTCGCTCCCGGCACACCACATCAGCATCCGGCCGCGGACCCGGCTCCCTGCCGCTGCCGCCGGATGCACCCAGGGAGGAATACCGGGCCATGTCTTCAGGAAACAACGCAGATATTACAGGTCAATCCGAAACCGATTTTGTTGCCGGAGAGTTCGAGTACGATTCGCAAGGCCATGAAGTCGTGCACGAGGATCCCGACCGGCAAGCAGTCGCAGTCGCGCTGGACCGGTTCGTCACCGGCGTCGGGCATGTGGTCATGTGGGCCAATGTCGCCCTCATCGCCGCCATCGTCGCGCAGGTGTCACTGCGCTACGCTCTCAGCCAGAATTATCCCAAACTCGACGAAATCCAGTGGCATTTCTATGGTCTGACGACGATGGTCGGCCTGAGCTACGCCATGGTCCGCAACGGCCACGTTCGCGTCGACATTCTGCACATGGCGCTGCGCGACAATGTCCGGCGGATGATTGAAATCGTCGGAATTCTCGTCCTGCTGGTCCCGTTCCTGTATCTGATGATCGACCAGGGTTTCGACTATTTCCTTGAATCCCTGCGCGTCGACGAACGCTCCGACAGCCCGACCGGCCTGCCGGCACGCTGGGCGTTCAAGGCCGTTATTCCCATCAGCTTCATCCTGCTCGCGATCGCCGCCCTCGCCCGCCTCATCCACGACCTGCATGCCATCTTCACGCAAAAAGGCCGGCAGGCCGGCAGCGGGTTCGGCCCGATCCTTGCCGTTGTTTCGGGACTTGCGGTCGTCGGTTTCCTCCTCGCCGGACTGGTCGAAAGCACCGAGGACAAACTCGTCGTCGCGATGTTCATGACCTTTGTCGGTCTCTTGTTCACAGGGTTCCCCGTGGCCTGGGTGCTGGCCGGGGTCGGTGTTCTTTTTTGCGGCATCGCCTATCTTTTCGACAATGGCATGATGGCCTGGACCGGTCTTGAGGAGACCCTGACCGGCCTCGATTATCTCACCCTCGGCGCGGTCGTGAACCGGGTCTATTCGGTGATGGCCAACCCGGTGCTGGTTGCGCTGCCGATGTTCATCTTCATGGGGCTCATGCTCGACCAGTCAGGCGTCGCGGAACGGTTGATGCACTCCATGCAGCGCCTATTCGGCACGGTACGCGGCGGGCTCGCAATCACCGTTACGGCAATCGGTATCATCCTTGCCGCGTCCACCGGGATCATCGGTGCATCGGTCGTGCTGCTCGGCGTCCTGTCCCTGCCGACCATGGTCTCGCAGGGCTACTCGAAACCGCTCGCCGCCGGCACAGTCGCGGCTTCGGGAACGCTGGGCATCCTCATTCCGCCCTCCATCATGCTGGTGATCATGGCCGACCAGATGGCGCTCAGCGTCGGCGATCTGTTCATGGCGGCCTTGATCCCCGGACTGATCATTGGCGGATTGTACATCCTGTTCATCGTTTTCACCGGCATGGTCAGTCCCTCATCCGCACCGGTGCCTGCCGACGCAAAGACGCCGGACTGGGACGCGATCCGGGACGTGGCGCTTGCGGTGCTGCCGCCGGTCGGGCTGATCCTCGCCGTGCTCGGGTCGATCTTCGCCGGCATCACGACACCGACGGAGGCCTCGGGCGTCGGCGCGATCGGGGCGACGCTGCTTGCCATAGCCTATCGCAAACTCACCCTCGGCAAACTGGTGGCCGTCTGTCAGTCCGCCTTCAACACGACAGCCTACATCTTCGCGATCTTCCTCGGCGCCACATGTTTTTCCTATGTGCTGCGCGAACTCGGTGGAGATGCTCTGATCGAAAACATGATCCACGCGGCCGGCTTCGATGCCTCCGGCACGATCCTTTTCATCCTGCTCATCGTCTTTCTTCTCGGATTTGTGCTCGACTGGATCGAGATCACACTGATCGTGCTGCCGTTGATGCGTCCGATCGTCAATGCGCTCGGCCTCGACATTCCGGGATTCGACGTCATCGACGAACCGGCGCTGGTCTGGTTCGTGATCCTGGTCGCGGTCACGCTGCAGACATCGTTTTTGACACCGCCGGTCGGGTTTGCCTTATTCTACCTGAAGGGCGTGTGCCCGCCGGAGGTCAAACTCAAGGACATCTACAAAGGCGTGGTACCGTTCGTGATCCTGCAATTGATAGGGCTCGGCTTCGTGTTCGCCGTCCCGGAACTGGCGACCTGGTTGCCCTCCATTGCGTTCAAGTGAGGATGACATGGAAGATCAAGATTTTATCGCGTCCCTGATCGCAATCGTCGGCCGCAAACATGTGCTCACCGACCCGAAACGATCCGAGCGCTATCGCAAGGGGTTCCGGTCCGGACAGGGCGAGGCGGAAGCCGTTGTCCTGCCCGGCACGCTCCTCGAACAATGGCGGATCCTGAAAGCCTGCGTGGCGGCCAACCGGATCGTCATCATGCAGGCCGCCAATACCGGGCTGACGGAAGGGTCGACGCCGAACGGATCCTATGACCGCAACGTGGTCATCCTCAACACCCTGCGGCTCGACAAGCTGCACGTCATCAACGACGGCCGGCAGATCATCTCCGAGCCCGGCGGTACGCTGCACAAACTGGAAAAGCTCCTGAAACCCTACGGACGGCAACCCCATTCCGTCATAGGATCCTCGTGCATCGGCGCGTCGGTGGTCGGCGGGGTCTGCAACAATTCCGGCGGGTCTCTGGTGCAGCGCGGCCCGGTCTACACGGAACTGGCCCTGTTTGCCCAGTTGCGGGCCGATGGGACGCTTGTGCTCGTCAACCATCTCGGGATCGACCTGGGCGAAACCCCCGAAGAGATCCTCGGTCGCCTTGACCGCGGCGATTTCAGCGACAAGGATGTACACAACGATAGGGGGCGCGGGTCGGACGACGGTTACAGCGCCAAGGTGCGCGACGTCGATGCCGCGAGCCCGGCCCGCTACAATGCGGATCCGGACCGCTTGTTCGAAAGCTCGGGATGTGCGGGAAAGCTTGGCGTCTTCGCCGTGCGCCTGGACACGTTCACGGCCGAAGACGCCGAAACCGTCTACTATATCGGCACCAACGACCCGGCCGATCTGACGATGCTGCGTCGACGGGTTCTGACCGAATTGCCGGAGCTCCCGATCAGCGGCGAATATCTGCACCGCGACATCTTCGACATTGCCCGGATTTACGGCAAGGACACATTGTTGATGATCCATTGGCTAGGGACCGATTATCTGCCCCTGTTTTTCTCATTGAAGGGGCAGATCGACGCGCGTCTGAACCGGCTGCCGTTTCTGCCGTCGAACCTGGTCGACAGACTCATGCAGGTCTTCAGCCGGCTGGTGCCCGAAGCGCTGCCCAAACGCATGCTGGCCTTTCGCCGGGATTTCGAACATCACATGACCCTGAAGATCGCGTCCCATCTCGCACCGCAAACCGAAAAAATCCTGTCCGACATTTTCGGGGCCGACGGCTGGTTCGCGTGCACGGAACCGGAGGCCAAGAAGGCCATGCTGCACCGGTTCGCCGCAGCGGGCGCCGCGGTACGCTATCATGCGGTGCACACCAAGGAGGTCGAAGACGTCATCGCCCTCGACATTGCCCTGCGCCGCAACGATGACCGATGGCTGGAAACCCTGCCGGAAGAGATCGAGAAGGATCTCGTCGCCAAACTCTATTACGGCCACTTTTTCTGCCATGTGTTTCACCAGGATTACGTCGTGCGCAAAGGCGCCGACGCGCGCGCCATCAAGCAAAAGATGCTGGCACTGCTTGGCGAACGCGGCGCGGAATATCCGGCAGAACACAATGTCGGCCATCTCTATGAGGCGAAACCGGAGCTGGCCGCGTTTTATGAGAACCTCGACCCGACGAACTCGTTCAATCCCGGCATTGGCAAGACGTCGAAACAGAAGCGTCCGCCAACTATGGAGAAGATTGCCGGATAGACCGGTTTCTATGGATAAAATTCCGGCGCCTTGCGCAGGTCCGGCCACTGGTCCGGGCAATGACCGTATATCACCAGAGCGCCGGTTTCGCGCGCCAGGACCAGCAAACGATCGCCGCTCCGGCGGGCAAGGTGTTCGCTCCAGGCGCCGGCAAATCCCTCCTCCGCTTCGGCCGGACGCGAGATCGCGTCGGCAGTGAGCAGAACCGGCCCGGTTCGCGGCAAAGTGACAAGAAGCGAGATGTGCCCGGGGCTGTGGCCCGGCGTCGCCACTATTCTCAGCCCCGCGCACAGATCTGCATCGCCTTCGATGCAAACCGTCTCCACATCCGGCCAGTCGAACGGCTTCACGTCGCCCCAGTAAAGCGGTCGGTCCAGGGCGCGTTCCGCGGCACCGATCACCAGCGGCGCACCGGGAAAATCGGCCAGTCCGCCGACATGATCGATGTGTGTGTGGGTCATGACAAGACAATCGATGTCGGCCGGCGCCAGTCCGATCAGCGCCAATTGTCCGCCCGGAAGGTTGGCGGCGGATATTTCCAGCACTTCGCCGAATTCATACAGCCGGTCCGCGCGGGAGGCTTCCTCCCTGTCCCCGGCATATTTGGCGGGAAATCCCGTGTCGACAAGGATGTTCTTACCGCCATCGGTACGAATGAGATAGCCGCAGATCCCGATAATGCGGCCGTCCGCATGCACTTTGAACAGGCCGTAGTCCAGAACATACAAACGATCCGCCCTGTGGTCACGCAGCGCCTCGATCATGTCATCTCCCCGGTTGGCAAGCCCGGCCATATGTGAAAGGCTCACGAACCATCCTACCCAAAATCAACGGGGCCGCCCATTGTTCCTTTCCCGAGCGAAAAGGCTGCCCGCCCGCCGAGCCAGTCCATGTCGACAAACACTCTGACACGCGCCAGCCTGACCATACTTGTCATCGGCTTTCTGGTGCTGTTCGTCGGCGGTGGTTCGCGGTTCGCGATCGGTCTTGTCCTGCGTCCGATGGCCGAAGATCTCGACTGGTCGCGGAGCACGCTTGGCGCCGCGGCAGCCATATTCCTTTTCGTTTCCGCAAGCTGCATGTTCATTTCCGGACGTCTTGCCGACCGTATAAGCCTGCGCACATTGTTGTGCGTCGGGCTGCTGATCTCGGCGCTGGGCATCGGATCGATGAGCATCGTCAGCACGCCCTGGCAGGCGATCCTGTTTTACGGCGCGCTGTTTGCCATCGGCAACGGGCTTGCCTCGATCGCGCCGGTCGGGGTCATGGTCAGTCGCCGGTTCCCGGGGCGGGCCGGCCTCGCCAATGCCATAACCACGTCGGGCATCGGCGTCGGCCAGTTGGTGATCATCGGCGCGCTCGCGGCCGTGCTTGCGGATATCGGCTGGCGCTCGGCGTTCCTCTGGCTCGGCATCGGCAATCTGGCGCTGGTTCCCATTGTGATCGTCGCCATGGCACGAGGGCTGGCCACGAATCCGGCACAGTCGGATGATGACAGAACCGACGGAGCCCCGGCTCAAAGGTCCCGTTCCGGCAAGACATTGCGCGAAGCAATGCGAACGCAAAAATTCTGGTTCCTCATCCTGGTCTACGCTATCTGCGGGTTTCAGGACTTCTTCGTGGCCACCCATGTCGTCGCCTTTGCCCAGGACAAGGGCGTGGAAACGCTGCTTGCAGGCAATCTCCTTGCTTTTATGGGGCTCACCGGCGTTGTCGGCGTGATCCTTGCCGGACTTTGGAGCGATCAGGGCGGGCCGTGGAGGGCCACCCTGTTCTGCTTCGTTCTGCGCTTTGCCATTTTTGCCCTGATCCTGTCCGACCAGAGTACCCTGTCGGTTGCCATCTTCGCCCTTTTGTTCGGTATCACGTTCTGGCTGACAGCCCCCCTGACGGTGATTTTTGCCCGCGATGCCTTCGGCATGGCCCATCTCGGCGCAATCAGCGGGCTGATCGTCATGGTGCACCATATGTGCGGCGGCCTGGGCGCCTATGTCGGGGCCGCGTACTTCGACACCTACGGGACCTATGACAAGGCGTTCGCGCTGATGCTCGGGCTCTCGATGGCGGCGGCCTTGTTTTCAGCATGGCTGCGACGGTGAACGGTTGCCCCTTCACCGGCGCCTGACCGAAATTCTTCTCGGTGGGCGAGCAACCACCTCAGTTCCGGTGTTCTATCAGGAACCTGCATTCGAGGCGGTCTTCATGTTTGCATTGGGGCTTGACCCTGGCTCCGGTGACGGTCGCGAAAAAGGCGGACACAGCCTTGCAGACACAGGGTTCGCGTCGGACCGCCCGGCCCAATGGACAAGAAAAACTGCGGACAAGTGCACCGGTTTCACTGCGTTCAACCAGCGTCGCGGCACCCAGGTCGTCCACAAAATCCGTCGCTGCCTTCAGCCGTTCGTCGAAACCACGGTCACGTTTGGCGTCGAGTCGGCCGGCCATTTTCTTCCCGACATTTTCCATCAGTTCCGCGATCTGTTTTTTCGTCAGATGCTCGGGCAGCGACTCCATCAGGAGTTCGGAAAAGGGCGGGTATGCGGTCGAAGACACATCTTCGGTCCCCTCCGCCAACCGGTATTCCAGGGCCGGTTTGCCCGCGCGTTTTTCCTTGCGTGTCGATCCAACGACGACGCCTTCGGCTTCAAGCTGCTGAATCGGCAAAACGATGGCGTTGCGCGCCAGTTCGAGCCTTTGCGCCAATTCGTTGATGGTCAACGTTTCACGGCGCAGGAGGGTAAGAATGTCGTCTCGCGTGGCCATGTGGTTCCTCCTGGCATGACGTCTTGCGCATAGAGCAGATTGAAACGTTCCGGGTCAAGCGGAATACCTATTATAACATATATTATTGTTGTATTTGTATTTAATATCTGCATAGTGCCATTGCATTCGCACTGAAACACAGCGGACTCGAGGTTCGCATTCACCAGGAGACATGCCATGAGTTGGTTACCCAGCCTTAAGACAGGGACGCCCGAAGAGGGATTTGAACTGGCGATCAAACTGTCGCGCATGGGCGTCAAGAAAACCCAGCCGAACGACGAAATCCGGACCCGGCTCCGCGCGGACTATGAAAACGACGCCGACAGCCTGACGATGGCGTCACAGGTCATTGCACTCAACTTCCAGACAGTGGCACAAGCGAACGGATACTGGAACGATTGAGGCATCGGCATCGTGCCGGCGTAGCGCGGCGCCTCAGCGCATCCGGCTGCCGGTCGGATCGAAGACGGGAGCAAGGCTGACTCGTCCGGTAAACAGGGTCCGGGCGATATCAATCTCAACGAAGGCCTGTTCCCCGACATCTTCGAGATAGGCAAGGGCGATCGGTTTTCCGACCCGGTAACCGAACGCCGCCGACGTCGTTTTGCCGACGATCCGCCCGTTGCCGTAGACCGGCTCGCTTCCGAGCGGCACCGCATCGGCATCGTCCAGAACAATGCTGACCATACGCGATTTTGGCGGCCTGGATTTCAGCGCCAAGAGCGCGTCGCGACCTACAAAGTCCGTGTCCCAGGCGACGGCGAAACCGAGGCCGGCGGCGAGCGGGTCGGTGTCCGTGTCGATATCGTGGCCATAGGCGAGAAACCGTTTTTCAATCCGCATCGACGATTGCGCAAGAAGACCGGCCGGCCGCGCGCCCGCATCGTAAAGCGCGTCGTAAACCCGCAAGGCGTTTTCCGCCCTGCAGGTTATTTCCCAACCGGCTTCGCCGACATAGGACAGCCGCGCGGCGCGCACGTGCGCGCCGGCGATGTGGGCGGGCCCGGCCTGGAAATATTTCAGATCGTTCAGAGCCCCGGCGCCAACCGCATCGATGATCCGGACCGCCTCCGGGCCCATCAGACCGAGCACAGCATACGCCTCGGTGCTGTCAGTTAGCGAAACATCGAACCCACACCTGTGCCGCTCAAGCCAGGCCAGGTCGCGCTTGATCGCTGCGGTCCCGACGAACAGCCGATAATGATCGGCGGCGATGCGGACAGCGGTCAGATCGCTTTCAATGCCGCCGTCAGCGTTCAACATCGCCGTGTAGACCGTTCGACCGGGCTCGCGGTCCATCTGATTGGCGCAAACCCGGTTCAGGAAGCGGCAGGCATCAGCACCGCGCACTTCGATCTTGCCGAACGTAGACTGGTCAAAGAGGGCCGCCCTAAGATGCGCCTGCTCCACTTCACGGCCAACCTGATCGAACCAGTCGGGTTTGCCAAAGGTCAGCCGGGGCTCGCTGCTTTTGCCGAAATAAAGCGGCCGCTCGAAACCGTAGACCTGCCCGAAATGGGCCTTGGCCTCACGCCACCTGTCGTGACACGGCACTGTGCGCAGTCCGCGCGACGAACGCCATTGCCGGCCCGGAAAGGTGATCTCGTAATGTTTGCCGAGCACTTCGGGAACCCGCGCGCACAAGGCCCCCACGGCGTTGAAACATTCTGGGAAGCGTTTCGGATCGGCTTCATGAAGATCGAACGGCAGATGGCCGTCGACGATGCAGCGCGCCAACGCCATGCCCGCTCCACCGCCTGTCGCGACGCCAACGGAATTCATCCCACATCCAAGATACAAACCTCGCGTTTCAGCCGCTTCGCCGAGAAGAAACGATCCGTCAGGGGTGAAACTTTCCGGTCCGTTGAGCAACATGCGCACTTCAGCGGTCTCCAGCGCAGGCAAACGATGCAATGCATTCAGCATCATCGGTTCAAAATGATCCCAATCCTCAGGAAGCAGTTGGAAGGCGAAATCCTCACCAATTCGCCCGGGATCGACGGCACGTGCCTGCGGCTCGAAACAACCGATCAGCAAACCACCGGAATCATCGCGAATGTACAGATGGCCGTCGTGATCAGAGAGTGTCGGTACGTTGCCGACAATGCCTTCAATCGGCTTGGTCAGAAGGTAATAATGTTCACAAGGCCACACCGGAAGATCAACGTTGGCCATTGCTGCCGCCTGGCGGCTCCACAGGCCGGTGCACAAGGCAATCGCGTCACAATTCACCAGGCCTCTGGACGTTTCAACACCGGTTACTTTGCCGGCTTTTGTTCGAATTCCAATTATTCCGGTATTCTCGTGAACCCCGGCGCCGCGAGATTTGGCGCCTTTGACGAGTGCTGCGCAAAGATCTGAGGGACTGACTCTCCCGTCATCGGGCGACCAGACCGCGCCGAGAACGTCGTCGGCGTTCATCAACGGCCAGCGGACTTTCGCTTCACCGGCCGATATTGACGCAGCCCGGACATCGAACATATGCGCCAGCGCCTCCTGACGCCGGATGTGGGTCAGGCGGTCCGCGCTGGTCGCGATCGACAGCGAGCCCTTGTTGATCCAGCCGGTCGCCTGACCGGTCTCCTCCTCAAGCCGTCTGTACAGCGAAATGGAATATTTGATCAGATCGGTGAGGTTTCTCGTCGACCGCAACGCCCTCACCTGCGCGGCTGAATGCCAAGTCGTGCCCGACGTCAGTTGATTGCGCTCCATCAGGACAGCATCCGAAACGCCAAGCGCTGCCAGGTGATAGAGGGTCGAACATCCCATGACCCCACCGCCGATGACAACGACGGAGGCGTGGGACGGGAGCGGTTCTTGGCCGTCGTGGCGTTTGGACATCATCGATACTTTCCGGCTTGCTGAGCGATCGCAATGAAACATATGTTACGCATGTTGAATTGTATAGAAACATATGTATCATAATCCAAACCCTGCCTGACGCGGCATTCGTGGAAGCGATGGACAAGAAACCTTCGATCGAAGACCGGATTTCACTGCGCTATGACACGCTCAGCGCCGGACTTCGCGCGGCGGCCGACTATGTGATTGCCAACCCGATCGATATTGCAACCCGCAGCCTGCGCTCCGTTGCCGCGACAAGCGGGCTGTCGCCCCCGACATTTTCCAGGCTCGCGCGCGCCCTCGACTTCGGCGCGTACGAGGACATGCGCGAGCTCTGCCGCGCCGCCGTCGGCCGGGACCCGGTTTCCTTCGCCGACAAGGCGGCGGCGCTTCAGGAACAATCAGCCGACGAAACGATGCCGTTTCTCTATCGCAAATCCGCAGCAGCCGTCGCCAATATCGAGGCCCTTGCGAACTCGATTGACCCAGGCCGCCTTGCCGACACGGTCGAAACGATACATCGGAGCCGGCGCACAATTGTGGTCGGAGCGCTCAGTTCCATGGGGATTGCCGACTATCTCGGTTACATGGCGACCTGGTTTTCGGACCGCTGGGCGGTTATCGGACAAAACGGCCTGTCGCTGGGGTCGGCCCTGACCGATGCCGGACCGGCGGATTGTGTGCTCATCATAACCCTGTCGCCATTCGCCAGCCGTTCGATCCTCGCCGCTGAACTGGCGGCTGAAAAAGGTGCCCATGTCATCGTCATAACCGACAGGCATTCCTGTCCGGCCCTGAAACATACCGACAGCGGATTCATCGTTTCCGCCGACAGCCCGCAATTCTTCCCCTCGTACATTTCCGTGGTCTTGCTCATCGAGACAATGGTTGGCATGCTGGTCGGCATGGCCGGCCAACGGGCCCAGGATCGCATCGACGAGTTGGAGAATAACAATCACCGCCTTTCCGACTATTGGGCGGTGTGAACAAACCCTAGGGAGACATGTATGAAAACACTGCTCAAGAAGACGGCGGCCTCGATCGCCATGCTGGCAATGACCGCATCCTCGGTCCACGCGGCATCGTGCACCAACGACACCTGGAAAAAGGTGATGGCGGCGGGCAAAATCACGATCGGCGTGAAAGCCGACTACAAACCCTGGGGGTACCGGGATTCCGACGGCAATCTGGTCGGCATGGAAATCGACATGGCCAAGGACGTCGCCGACAAGATGGGCGTCGAACTGGAGCTTGTCGCGGTGCAGTCGTCCAACCGGATGCAGTTCCTGGAACAGGGCAAGATCGACATGATGATCGCGACCATGTCCGACCGCGAGGACCGCCGCAAAATCGTCGGCATTGTCGGCCCGAACTATTATACATCGGGCACCAACATCATGGCGCCGAAAGCTCTCGGCATCAAGGAATGGTCCGCCCTGAAAGGCAAGCCGGTCTGCGGCAAACAGGGCGCCTTCTACAACAAGATCGTCAACGAGCGCTATGGCGCCGAGGTGATCGCGTTCACCGGCAACGCAGAAGCCAAGCAGGCCTTGCGCGACAAGAAATGCATGGCCTGGGTCTATGACGATTCCTCCATCATGTCCGACCTGTCGTCGGGCCAGTACGACGAATTCGAAATGCCTCTGGCGTCAGAAGACGACAATCCCTGGGGGCTGGCCGTTCCGCTCGCGGAAAAGGACTGCATCTTCGGCCAGTTCATGTCCGGCATGCAGTACAATTGGCTGTCGTCGGGCAAACTGATCGAACTGGAAGCCAAACACGGCATTCAATCGACCGCGTTCCTGAAAGCGCAACAGGAGCGCTTCAAGGATTGGCTGGCGGACAAATAATCCGGATCCGAAAACCGACCTGGGAGCCCGGAATCCCGGGCTTCCGACCTCTCACTCGAAGATGAAAGCCACAGGTCCCATTCTGACGTGTCCGGCCTCGCCGGCCACCGAGGGACGACGCGGTGCACATCATCCGTCCTTCGAGGTTCCGCCGCGCTCCAAACCTCAGGATGGGGAAGGAGCCTGTTGCATTTGCCGGCGGGTCGGTCTCGGTGACGAAACAGACAGGCGACACCGTCAGAACAACGTGGTTGGGGACAGATATGCTGGAGACGATCCAGACTTACTTTCGCGAACTGGCGGACACGCACCCGAAGTGGAATTTCATCTTCTTTTACGAACCCTCGCAATGGGATCGGGTGGTCACCGGCCTGTGGACCACGATCGAATTGTCGATTGTCTGCGTGATCCTCAGCGTCGTCATCGGCATTGCCGGCGCCTGGTTGCAGGGCGCCAGGTCGGCGCTGGTCCGCAATCTGGTTCAGGGTTACATCCAGTTCTTCCGCAACACACCGCCGCTGATCCAGCTCCTGTTTTTCTATTTCGCCCTCGGGCAGTTCACGCCGACCTATTCGCCGGACGGCTGGTTGCAGCAGCCGATCATTTCCAATGTCGGCTGGGCGATCATTTCCCTGTCGTTTTTTGCCGGTGCCTTCAACGTGGAAATCTTTCGCGCCGGCATCGAGGCTGTACCCGAGTCAACACAGGAGGCCGCTGAAGCCCTCGGGTTTTCCCGCCTGCAATCCTACACCAACATCGTGCTGCCATTGGCGTTCCGCGTATCGCTGCCGGCGCTCAACAACAATCTGGTCAATCTGGTCAAGACCACCACCCAGGCGCTGGCAATCGCCGTTCCGGAACTGCTCTACCAGATGGTCTCGATCTACAATGACTACTCCACGGCGCAACGGCCGGCCATGCTGCTTTTGTTCATCGCCTATTTCGGACTGGTCGGAATACTCGTCCTCGGCATGTCGCGCTGGGAACGGAAGATGAAAATACCGGGATACGGAGGCTGAGATGATGAAACCGATCCCCGGCCTCGACCGGCCCGCGACCACCGATCTCGCCGTCCTGAAACCCATGCGGGCAAGGGCCGCCGGCGAAGCCGACGATCTCCTGTTCAGCCGCTGGCTCTGCGACTGTCCTTTAGGGGTCCTTTTCGGCCTCGTTTCGCTTGCCGCGTTGTGGCCGAGCCTTGCGCTCGCCCAATCCACCTACACGATGACAGACGCCTTTGAGGCCCTGTTTCGCTGGATTCCCTATCTTGTCACCAGCGGCTTTTTGCTCAACGTCGTCATCAGCTTTGTGACCATGTTTGTCGGCACGGTGGCCGGCGTGTTTCTCGGCCTCGGCCAATTGTCGCCGATCCGGATCATTGCCCGCTTTTCCTGGTTCATTACCCAATTGTTTCGCAATGCGCCCTGGCTCGTGCTCCTGTTCATCGTCATGCTGCTCCTGCCGTTCCGGATCGAAGTCGCCGGAATTGCCATCGTCATTCCGGACTGGATGAAAGCCGTATTCGGCCTGTCGCTGCCGATCATGGCCAACATTTCCGAAGTGGTGCGCGGGGCCGTCCGCTCGGTGCCGAACGGCCAATGGGAATCGGCGGAATCCCTCGCCTTCTCCCGTTCCCAGACCCTGTGGCAGATCATCCTGCCGCAATGTTTCAAGCGCATGATCCCGCCGTGGATGAACTGGTATGCGATCCTGACCATGGCAACGCCGCTGGTCTCGCTGCTGGGGGTTGAGGAAATCGTCACCCTGTCGCGCCAGGCGATGGAGTCGGAAGACAATCACCCCGAATTGCTGGTGCCGTTCTACGGCTTCGCCCTGTTGATCTTCTTTGTCTATTGTTATCCGATCGCGCGGATGACCATCGCGCTTGAACGTCGCTTCGCCGTGAAACTGTGAGGAAAAGCCATGAACACGTCTACCTGGTCGCCTGATCAGCCCATCGTTTCACTAAAGAACGTGCACAAATCGTTCGGCGAACTGGAGGTTCTCAAAGGCGTGTCGCTGGACGTGATGAAGGGCGAGGTGATCTGCATCATCGGGCCGTCCGGTTCCGGCAAGTCGACGCTCATTCGCTGCATCAACGCCCTCAACGATATTCAGAAAGGCTCGATCACCGTCGAGGGCCAGGAGGTTCACACACCGGATCTGGACAAGCTGGAACTGCGCAAGAAGGTTGGCATGGTGTTTCAGCAGTACAATCTGTTTCCGCACAAGACCGCGCTGGAAAACGTCATGATGGCGCCGATCAAGGTGCTGAAACAGGACAAGGTCGAAGTCGAAAAACGGGCCCGCGACCTGATCCGCAAGGTGCGCCTGGAAGGCAAGGAAAACAATTATCCCGGCGAACTGTCTGGCGGCCAGCAACAGAGGGTGGCCATCGCACGATCGCTTGCCATGAATCCCGACGTCATGCTGTTCGACGAAGTCACCGCGGCCCTTGATCCCGAAACCGTCAAGGAGGTTCTGGTCACCATCCAGGACCTCGCGGCGGAAGGCATGACCTGCATTCTGGTCACGCACGAAATGGGGTTTGCGAAGGAAATCGCGGACCACATCTATTTCACCGACCGCGGCGTCATCGTCGAACATGGTCCGCCGGCCGAATTCTTCGAGAAAGCCTCGGATCCCCGGACGCGGGAGTTTCTCAGTCAGATTCTTTGACGCTGCCAACCGTTTCGCCTGACCGGCCGTTCCTGATGATGGGAACCGACAGGCCTTGTGGACAAGACTGCTGTCGCGCAAGGTTAGACCCAGAGGACGACCGCAACCCGAAAACGGTCACCAGTTCATCTTGCGGAGATAATCTTCGGCATCCTTGTTTCCGCCAGCCGCGGCCCTCTGCAGCCAGGTGCGTCCTTCAGCTTTGTCCACATTCGTGCCATATCCGGTGATCAGGGCAACGCCCAGATGATATTGTCCCATCGAATACCCGGATTCGGCGGCGCGCCGTACCCAATAGGTCGACTTTTCGGGATTGACTTCGGTTCCCTGCCCGTTCTCGTGAGCGTGAGCCAGCATGATCATCGAAGGCGGATTGCCGCTCTCAGCGCAATCATTCAGCGCCTCGAACGCCGTATCGGCCATGTCATGCCCGCCCTTTTGAACTTCATAAACAACCCAGCATAGAAATCCCGCCCGCTCGGGCCGTTGTTTCAGGGCGGATTTCAGGTGCAGGATGCCACCTTCGGTCGGATTCAGGGTCCCGCCATCATCGGCAAATGCAGACCAACTCGAAACCAGAAAAACCGCCGCCAAAATCGATCTGAACATGGTCGTCTCCCACTGCATGGCTTATCGATTTCAGGAGCGTACAGGCGCGCGACGTTCCATGGGTCAGATCCCTGTCAGCGGATTGTAAGAAAATTGTAAGAATTCACGTGTCGTCGTCGAAGCGATAGCCAATTCCGCGTACCGTTTTGATAATGCGCGGAGCGCCCGGATCCTTTTCGATCTTTTGCCGCAATGCCGAAACGTACTGATCAAGAGCCCGGCTTTCCGGATAATAATCAACGCCCCAGCAGACATTGAAGATTTCATCGCGGGTCAAGGGTCGCCCGGCATTTTGATGAAACAGATCAAGAAGATTTGCCTCTTTCGGGGTCAGTGAAATCAGGCAATCGCCGCGGCGGGCCTCAAGCGTTGCGACATTCACCTCAAGATCGGCCATCTGAAGCGTTTGGCAGCGAGGGGTGCCAGCCGTACTTCGCCGCTGCATAACCCGTACCCGGGCCAGCAATTCCCTGGGGTCGAACGGCTTGGTGAGATAGTCGTCGGCGCCGACGTCCATTCCCAGGACACGGTCATGGATTTCATCCCGAGCGCTCACCATCAGGATCTGCGTGTCGGGTTTTGCCTGGCGAATTCTGCGGCAGACAGTCAGACCGTCCTCTACCGGCATGACGACATCCAGAATAACGATGGGGTGGCGATGATGCATGAATGCCGCAAAGGCATCCTTGCCGGTAGCGACCGCATCACACGCATAGCCTTCGGCAGACAGAAGCTCGGCCAGGCCCGATCGGAGGTTCCTGTCATCTTCGGCAATCAGGACTCGCATGCGTGATCCCTCTGAGCTTTTGGGCGCGTGCCTTCGGATGCCTTGCCGGGCTGGCATGGCAACAAGAGACGAAATTCGCTTCCATCACGGGTCATCAGCGATTCGAATGTCCCACCCGCCGCTTTCGCCAGAACTTCACAGGCCCTTAAACCGATGCCAAATCCTCTCGATCCCTCCAGTTCAGCCGTTTTCGGGCTGAGACCGTCCCGCCGCTCGGCGTCACTCCCGCAAGCGCCGGTATCGGAGATCCGCAGAACAATCGACCCCTTGGACAAAATAGTCGAAACGGAAACGGCCGCCCCCGACGCATATTTGCAGGCATTGTCCAATACATTGATCACCACCTGGCGTAACGCATCGCCGGCAAATACCGTGTCGGACGGCGCATTGAGATCATATGCGATCGTAATGCGGCCTTCGAAGCTGGGCGCAAACCGTTTGATCGTCTCCCGCACAACATCATCGGGAACCGCAGTTTCCATTCTCGGAGACGTTTCGCGGTTGTCGCGAACCCACGTCAGTGCATTGTTGACGATGCGGGACAACCGGTCGGTCTCTTCCTCAATGACCGTGCAATACCGGTCAACGTTGGCGTCGCGGAGCCGCGCCTTGGTCATCAAGGCGCTGTATAACCTGAAGTTCGCAAGTGGTGTCCGCAATTCATGGGAAACCTGAGCCAGGAGCTGAATGCGCGCTGCATCGGCGCGCTGGCGGGTCTTGACGCCCCAATACAACAAAAGGGCCGCAAGCAATGACGCAACCAGCGCGGGCGCGACAAGTGCCAGAACACCGGACAGTGAATAGGGCACGCTCGCCGAATATCTCGCCATCAGGGCATAACCGGCAAACGGTCCGGATAAAGGCGTAAACAGCGTGTTTCCCGGCTGCTCTCCCGGCACCGCCAGTTCCGCAAGAACGAAGTCCGAAAGTTGCGGCTTTTCAATTGATTGCAGGAAAAGTCCGGCGGACGAGAGCATCGCATCCGCCGACACGAACAGGCACGCCGAAGATCCCCCGCGGCCTTGCAGACATGCGACGGGTGCGTTGGGCTGGCCAATCAGTGTGCCTGCCCACGATATCCGGTCGGTACGAGCGCGGCCGCGGGCGGATGCAATCTGCAATGCGCCCATATCAAGCATGCTCTTTTCCGCAAAAAACAACAATTCCTGTGCCGGCGGAAAGAGACGGACACCGTCAGGGTCGTAAAGGCTTGCGAAGGCGACGAACCGGTTTCCGTCCAATCGGTTGCGGATGCCGTCGTTGTCGGCAGACCGGGAGAGCCGGAGCAGGTGCTTGGCCTCGGAGAGCACGCTCTGATCGATCGATCCACGCAGGGACGCCGCCACATCATTCAACCCGTCCTGCGCCAGCAAACGTTGCTCGCCCAGTCTCGTCATCCGCTCGGCGTCAAGAAACCAGCTGCTCAAGAGAACGATCGCCAGCAGCGGCGCAACAATCAGAAGCGCCAGGATACCGATCATTTTGTGAGCTTCGCTGAGCCGCATGATCGCCTCGAAATGGAAAGATTGAACTGTACCAGTTGAGGAGATTGTCCGGAATCCGACTATAGTCGGCACAAACACAATGCCTGTCCGATCGTTGCAGTCGAAATCGCGCGCTGTGCACAATCTGCCTCAGAGAGCTCTATGACAGCTTGCGAACACCAGGAGCGAATGCATGGTCGGTGACGCCGATTCACCGCAATCAGTCACCAAGAAAATGCTCGGTATGCCACATGCCGCGGATCGGGGCGGAGTCTGCGGCCGCAGCGTGGAAGCCGTGCCACCAGCGCGCAGACTGCCAGATCGCTTCCGGACAGGAGGCACGGCTCTCGAGTCCAGGGGTCAGATCGAAACCGCATGCCGAAGCCAGCGCCTCGATAAACGCCGCTGACGGTGTGCCATAACCATCCAGCAGCGGATTCACGGCCCGACCGACACCCCAGCAATAGCCGAGCCACAACAGGGTCAATTCAACACAATCGATCTCGGCGCGTTGTTTCTTGAACCGCTTCAGGACATCGCTCATCGCCCGCACCTTGACCGGCAGGCGCATCACCGCCACGTTCGGGTATTGCGCCCGCGAGGCGTAATCTTCGAGGTTGCCCTGCTGCACCCCATTGTCGGAAGGCGGAAAGCCGAAACCATCGTTGGGTTCCAGCGAAATCTCCCACAGGGCACCGCGCTTGGTCGGTCCGGACCCGCGCAAAAGGGCGACGTGGGACCAGTGGCTCGGGCTCATGTCGTTGCGCAACTGGCCCTGCGCCACGCGGGTATGAAAATAGGCCTGCCGGGTACCGCCGAACAAAACCAGGTAAGCGGCGCCGCGCGCGCCGTCCTCCTCGGAGAGTGTCGTCAGGTGGCGCTCGAACCACACCATGTTGTTCTCGCGGCCCACACGTTTGGCCTGGACAAAATCCGGGTTTGGCTCTTCGGCCGGCGACGCAATCATGTTCAACACTTGCTTTCCTCCCCTGGCAAAGGACTTTATTTCAACAGCTTCAAATCAACTTCGACCGGCCGTTTCGACGTTTCACCGATTTCGTAATAGGTGACCTTGGCGTGCAAGGTCCCGGCAGCGCGGCGCAAGGCAAGCATAGCCATCTGATTGCCCTTTTGTTTGTGCAATGCCTCGGTTACGTATCGTTTGCCGAATATCTGTGGCGCGAAATACGGCTCCGGTTCGGGCGGATCGGCATGACGTGGCCAGGGGTTGGGTTCGCCGCCAAAAAAGCGCCGGAAACCGGCCCC
>JGI12316J15310_10000048_pt12 | contig 37118 bp, 33 predicted proteins | sample MarCyaLeptolynsp_FD_15310 | JGI IMG/M metagenome (IMG submission 15310)
ACCGACTCCCCGGCCTTGAGCCGGGGCCCAGGGGGAGCCGCGCTGGAGCGTCGGCGACCATGCCTGAACGGCTCCAGCCCCGGATCCCTGGGTCCCGGATCACGTCCGGGAAGTCGAAAAGGGCGGGCGCATGCCGGCCCTACACCGTCAGCACCAGCTTGCCGGTCACCGAGCGCGCGGAGAGCGCCGCCAGCGCGTCGCGCGCCTGGTCCAGCGGGTAGGTGGCGCTGACCAGCGGGCGGATCCTGCCGGCCGCGTGCATCTCGAACAGCGCCTCGAAGTTGGCGCGGTCGACATCCGGTTCGGTGCGGCGGAACTGCCCCCAGAACACGCCGACCACCGAGCAGCCCTTGAGCAGCGTCAGGTTCGCCGGCACCTGGGGGATCTCGCCGCTGGCGAAACCGACCACCAGGTAACGCCCGTTCCACGCCATCGAACGCAGGCTCGGCTGCAGCAAAGCGCCACCGACCGGATCGTAGACCACATCGACGCCGCGCCCACCGGTCAGTTCCTTGAGCCGGTCGCGGAACCCGTCCTCGGCGTAGTTCACGCCCTCGTCCGCGCCCTGCGCCTTGGCCACCGCCAGTTTCTCCGCCGTGCTCGCCGCCGCGATCACCCGCGCCCCCAGGGCCTTGGCGATCTGGATCGCCGCGACGCCGACGCCGCCCGACGCCCCCAGCACCAGCAGCGTCTCGCCCGGCTGGATCGCCGCCCGCTGCACCAGCGCGTGATAGGAGGTGCCGTAGGTGATCGCGAACCCGGCCGCGGTGACCTCGTCCATGCTGTCCGGCCGCCGCATCAGCCGGTCCGGGGTGGTGACCAGCTCCTCCGCGTAGCCGCCCCAGATCGTGGTCGCGATCACCGGGTCCCCGGGCGCGAAGCCGGTGACGTCCGGCGCCACCTCGGCGACCGTGCCGGCGACCTCGCCGCCGGGAGAGAACGGCGGCTCCGGCTTGAACTGGTACTTGCCCTCGGTGATCAGCACGTCGGGGAAGTTGACGCCGCAGGCCGCGGCGTTGACGCGGATCTGCCCCGCCTCGAGGGGCGCGGACGCCACATCCTCCACGACCAGGTCATCGGTCGAGCCGTAGGCCTTGCACAGCACGGCGCGCATCTATCCCTCCCAAGATTGTAATGATTGAGTGTGCCTCAGGCGGCCGTCACCCGGTAGGCGCAGCGCCGCCCGCCGGCGAGCACATGGTCGACGCGTTCCACCGTCACGTCGCTGCCCAGCGCCTGCCGGAAGATGTTGAGCTCGGAACGGCACAGGTTCTGGCACTTGGCGGCCGCCGCGCAGATCGGGCAGTGGTTTTCGATCAGAAGCAGCGAGCCGTCGGCCTCGCGCCGCCATTCCGCCATGTAGCCTTCGCCGTCGCGCAGGTCGGCCAGGCGCGCCACCCGCTCCTCCAGGGTCTCCGCCCCCGCCGTGGCCGCCGAATAGACCGCGCGCTGCTCCGCCTCGCGCCGGGCGATCAAGCGGTCGAGGCCCGCCTCGCCGAACTCGGCCCGCACCGCGTCGAGCAGGCCGACGGTCAGGTCGGAATGGCGGTCCGGGAACCGGGCGTGACCGGCGTCGGTCAGATGCCAGAGCCGTTTCGGCCGGCCGCGGCCGGCGCGCTGGTCCTCGAAGCCGACCAGGCCGTCGGCCTCGAGCTTGACCAGGAGCTGCCGCACCGCCTCGGTGGTAACGCCGAACGCGTCGCTCAGGGCGGCGATGCTCTCCGGGCCGCGGGTCTTCAGACGGAAGAGAATTCGATCCACGGTGGTTTCGGACATGCGGGAATCCGTTTTGACAAGCCGTGACTTGTAAATAGACGCTTCCAGGGGCGAGTGCCAGTACCGCTGCAGATTTGGCTTTCGCCGGCAGGCGTTTCCACGTTATAGCAAGGAAAAACTTGCAATAAATCGAAGGCGCCCGCCGTGACCCCCCACCAGGAAGAAGACCGCCTGCTCACCTGGGGTGAGCTGCTCGGCCCCCGGCACCGCGTCGCGACGGTGATGATCGGTCTCGGCATCCTGCTGAACGCCGTCAACTTCTTCGTCTTCTCCTCCCTGGCTCCCAGCGTGGTGCGGGAGATCGGCGGCCTCGATCTGCTCCCCTGGGCGACCACCCTCTACGTCGTGTGCTCGATCGTCTCGACCGCCGCCGGCGGGCTGGTCCGGGCCTGGATCGGCGCGCGCCGGGCGCTCACCCTCTCGATCCTCGGCTTCGCCGCCGGGTCGGCCTGGATCGGGCTGGCGCCGACGATGGAATGGCTGCTCGCCGCCCGCGCACTCCAGGGACTCGGCTCCGGCCTGCTGATCGCCAATTCCCACAGCCTGATCCGTGACCTGTTCCCGCCGAAGAGCTGGGCCCGGCTGTTCGCCACCGTGTCCGGCGCCTGGGGGATCGCCGCCCTCTCCGGCCCGCTGATCGGCGGCATTTTCGCCGAGCTTAGCGACTGGCGCTGGGGCTTCTTCGCCATGGTGCCGGTCTGCGCCGTGTTCCTGGCGCTGGTCCTGCGCACGGTCGAGGACCGCGAGCACGACGAGCGCGGCGGCCTCGCCCCGGTGTTCCGCCTTGGCCTGATAGGGCTGGCGGCCCTGCTGGTCGGCGCGACGGGCAAGGGCGCGCATCACCACGAGGAGATCGCGCTGGCCGTCGCCGCCCTGGCGGCGCTCGCCACCGCCATCCTGTGGGAGCGCCGCTCGACCACGCCGATCTTTCCGCGCGACATGTTCCGCCCCACGACCCCGCTCGGCGCCGGCGTGTGTTTCTTCTTCTTCGTCTCCCTGGGCACCGTGGCGACCGGGGTCTACGGGCCGTACTTCCTGCAGAACCTGCACGGCGTACCGCCGCTGGTCGCCGGCTACACCGTCACCGTGCAGTCGATCATGTGGACCACCGCGGCCATCGTCTTCTCCGGCCTCGCCGACGGACGGGCCCGGACCGCCATCGTGATCGGCCCGGTGCTGACGGCGACCGGCTGCGCCGGCACCGCCCTGTTCCTGCCGGAGGGACCGCTGGCCCTGGCGATCGCCTCGATCGGGCTGCTCGGCTTCGGCATCGGCCTCGCCTGGGGTCACGTGGCCAAGCGGGTGTTCGACGCCGCCGGCGAGGCCGACCGTGATCGTGTCGGCTCCGCCATGCCGACGATGCAGGCGCTGGGCATGGCGTTCGGCGCGGCGGCGGTCGGCGTGGTCGGCGACCGGGTCGGGCTGTCCGGCGTGCCCGAGACGTCGGTCATCGAGGCGGCGGCCCGCTGGACCTTCCTGGCCCTGCTGCCGGCCGTCGGCATCGCCGTTCTGGGGGCCGCCGGCAACGCCCTGCGGCGCATCCCCGGCGCGGATTGAGCTGCTTGGCCCAAGTGGATGCCCGACTTGATGGCTCCAGAGCCTCTCACATATCGGCTAAACTGAGAGATCCAAAGTCTGGGAGAATTCGATGATCGCGCTGAGCGTCAACCTCAACAAGGTCGCCACCCTGCGCAACACGCGGCCGCATGACGACCCGAGCGTGGTTCGCGCCGCCCGCACGGTGCTGGACGCGGGCGCCGCCGGCGTCACCGTGCATCCGCGCCCCGACGCCCGCCACATCCGCGAGCAGGACGTGCTGGACCTGGCCGAGGTCGTGCGGGAACCGGCCTATGCCGGGCGCGAGTACAACATCGAGGGCTATCCGGACGACCGGTTCCTCGATCTGATCCGCCGGGTGCGGCCCGATCAGGTCACGCTGGTGCCCGACGCGCCGGATCAGGCCACCTCCGACCACGGCTGGGACCTGCCGGCGCAGCACAACTTCCTGGTCCCGATCGTCACCCAGCTCAAGGACCTGGGCTGCCGCGTCTCCCTGTTCGCCGATGCCGAACCGGCGGTGGCCGAGGCCATGGCGAGGACCGGCGCCGACCGGATCGAGATCTATACCGGCCCGTATTTCGAGACCTACGGCACCCTGGAGAACGCCGCCGTGCTGAAGGCCATCACCGACACCGCGGCGGCGGCCCGCGACCTCGGCCTCGGCGTCAATGCCGGCCACGACCTGACGCTGGAGAACCTGCCGACCCTGGCCCGCGCGGTGCCGTGGATCGACGAGGTCTCCATCGGCCACCACCTGATCGGCGAGGCGCTGTGGATGGGCCTCGACGGGGTGGTGCGGGCGTACAAGGACTGCCTCGCCGTCGCGGACTGAGACGTCGCGCCGCTGGCCGGCTGGCCCACCCGCCCTACATCGCCCCCATGATCGAGATCGTCTGGTTCAAGCGGGACCTGCGCGTCGCCGACCACCGCCCGCTCGCCCGCGCCGCGGCGACCGGCCGGCCGGTGCTGCCGCTCTATATCGCCGAGCCCGCGTGGTGGGCGGAACCCGACATGGCCGCGCGGCATTGGGCGTTCATCGCCGAGTCCCTGGCGGAGCTGCGCGCGGACCTGGCGCGGATCGGCGCCCCGCTGGTGTTGCGTGCCGGCGACGCGGTGGAGATCCTCCGGCATCTGCACGACACCCATGGCATCGCCGGCCTGTGGAGCCACGAGGAAAGCGGCGGCGCCTGGACCTTCGCCCGCGACCGGGCGGTCGGCCGCTGGGCCCGGGGCGCCGGCATCCCCTGGACCGAGATCCCGCAGCATGGCGTGGTCCGGCGGCTGGCGGACCGGGACGGCTGGGCGCGGCACTGGGACCGGTTCATGGAGGAGCCGCTGACCCCGCCGCCGACCCACATCTCCCCCGTCCCCGGCATCGACCCGGGCGCGATCCCGACCGCCGGCAACCTTGGCCTCGCCGCGGACGACTGTCCCGGCCGCCAGGCGGGCGGCAGCCGCGCGGCGACAATCCTGCTCGACGGTTTCCTGCTGAGCCGGGGCGAGACCTACCAGCGCGCCATGTCGAGCCCGGTGGAGGGCGCCGAGGCCTGCTCGCGGCTCAGCCCGCATCTCGCCTGGGGCACGCTCTCCTTGCGCGAGGCGGCGCAGGCGACCTGGGGCCGCATGGCCAGCCTGAAGGGCCCGCCGCGCGCCGAGACCGGCCGCTGGCCGGGGGCGCTGAAATCCTTCATCGGCCGGCTGCACTGGCACTGCCACTTCATGCAGAAGCTGGAGAGCGAGCCGGCGATCGAGCACCGCTGCCTGCATCCGGCCTTCGAGGGCCTGCGCGGCCTCGACGAGGCCCGCCACCGCGCGTGGGCCGAGGGGCGGACCGGGCTGCCGTTCCTGGACGCCTGCATGCGCTCGCTCGCCGCCACCGGCTGGCTGAACTTCCGCATGCGGGCGATGCTGATGTGCACCTCCAGCTACCACCTGTGGAACCACTGGCGCGAGCCGGGGCTGCACTTGGCCCGCCTGTTCACCGATTTCGAGCCCGGCATCCACTGGTCCCAGACCCAGATGCAGTCCAGCACCACCGGCATCAACTCGACCCGCGTCTACAATCCGGTCAAGCAGGGCCACGACCACGACCCGGACGGCGATTTCGTCCGCTGCTGGGTCCCGGAATTGGCCGCCGTGCCGGGCGCGCGGGTGCACGAGCCGTGGAAGCTGTCACCGCTGGAGCGCCGGGACCTGGCGCTCGACTACCCGGACCCGATCGTCGATCCGGTCGCCGCCGCGCGGGAGGCGCGGTCGCGGATCTGGGCCGTGCGCCGGGGCGAGGCGTACCGCGACGCCGCCGACGCCATCCAGGCGCGTCACGGCAGCCGGCGCAGCGGCCTGCCCCCGTCCAACCCGGCCCGGCGCCGTCCGCCCGCCGATCCGCGCCAGTCCAGCCTGGAGGTCTGAGCGTGGCGCACCGCAAACCGACCCTGCCGAGCAAGACCTGCGTGACCTGCGGCCGGCCGTTCACCTGGCGGCGCAAATGGGCGCGGGACTGGGAGCAGGTCCGCCACTGCTCCGAGCGCTGCCGGCGGACCCGGTCCAGTCGGCAGGTTGCCGCCCCGCGCCCCGGGCGATAGCTTTTCCGGGTCCGCGTCGCGAGGTCCGCCATGCCACACAGCCCCTGTCCCCTGATCGAGGTGTCCGGACCGCCGCGCGAGCGGGGCCGGATGTACGGAAGCCAGGCGGCCGGCCGGATCGCCCTCGGCGTCGAGCACTACGCCGGCCAGCTCGGCCGTCTCGGCGTGACGCCGGCTCAGATCCGCGATTGGGTCGCCGCCTACCTGCCGGCGATCGAGCGGTTCGACGCGAGCTATGTCGACGAGATGCGCGGCATCGCCGAGGGGGCCGACCGGCCGTTCGAGGACATTGTGCTGCTGAACGCCCGCACCGAGATCCTGAAACTGGGGGAGCGGCCGGAGCTGCGCGCAGCCCTCGCCGACGAGGCCTGCACGGCCGCCGTCGTCCTGCCCGCCGCCACCCGCGACGGGGTGATGATCCAGGCGCAGAACTGGGACTGGAAGGCCGAGTGCGCCGACACCGCCGTGGTGCTGCGGATCCGCCGCGACGACGGGCCGGACATCCTGACCTTCACCGAGGCCGGCGGGCTCGCGCGCTCGGGCCTGAACGCCGCCGGCATCGCGATCACCGCCAACTACCTGCAGAGCGACCGCGACTACCGCCGGCTCGGCGTGCCGCTCGCCCTGATCCGCCGCAAGGTGCTGGAGCAGGAGCATCTGGCGCTGGCCTTCCACGCGGTCGCGGCGACGCCGAAATCGGCGGCCAACAACATGATCGTCGGCCATGGCGACGGGGTGGCGATCGACTTCGAATGCGCGCCGGATGAGGCGTTCCGGGTCGAGCCGGAGAACGGGCTGCTGGTCCACGCCAACCATTTCGTCAGCCCGGTCGCGCTCGCCAAGCTCAAGGACATTGGCATCGAAGAGACGCCGGACAGCCTGTACCGCGACCTGCGCGTCCGCGACCTCCTCGCCCCACGGATCGGCGCGCTGGGCACCGACGACGTGAAGGCGGCGCTACTCGACGATTTCCAGAGCCCCTGGTCGGTCTGCCGCCCGGTCCGCGCGAACCTCCAGGGTGTGGAGACGGCGACCGTGGCGATGATCGTCATGCGGCCGTCCCTGGGCGAGATGGAGGTGGCGATGATGCCGGCCGACGGCGCCCGGTTCGAGCGCTACGCCCTGGCCTCGGGGGCGGTCCAGCGGCCGGCCGCCGAATGAGCGCGCCCCCCAAGCTCTTCACACCGATCACCCTGCGCGGGGTGACCGCGCGCAACCGGGTGATGGTGGCGCCCATGTGCCAGTACCATTCGGTCGACGGCAGCCCGACCGACTGGCACATGATGCATCTGGGGCGGCTCGCGGTCGGCGGCCCGGGCATCCTGTTCGGCGAGGAGACCGCCGTCGAGGCCCGCGGGCGCAAGACCTACGAGTGCGCCGGGCTGTGGGACGACGCGCAGATCCCGCACTACCGCCGCCTGACCGACTTCATCCGCGCCCAGGGCGCGGTGCCGGCGATCCAGATCGGCCATTGCGGCGCCAAGGCCGCCTGCAACGGTGCCGTCAAGAACTGGGCGCCGCTGACCGAGGCCGACGCCGCCGAGGGGCGCGCGCCCTGGCAGGGCATCGCCCCCAGCCCGATCCCCTACGGCCCCGGCTTCTTGGCACCGAAGGAGATGGACACCGACGACATCCGCGACCTCATCGACGCCTTCGGCGAGGCGACGCGCCGCGCGGTCGATGCCGGATACGACATCATCGAGGTGCACGGCGCCCATGGCTACCTGCTGCACCAGTTCCTCTCGCCGGTCACGAACAAGCGCGGCGACGGCTATGGCGGCGACCGGGCGGGGCGCATGCGCCTGCTGCTGGAGGTCACCGAGCGGGTGCGCGCGGTCTGGCCCGCCGACCGGCCGGTGTTCGTGCGCTTCTCCGTGGTCGACGGCCAGGGCGGCGTCTGGGGGCTGGAGGACAGCCTGGCGCTGTCGCTGGCGCTGAAGGACATCGGGGTCGACGTGCTCGACATCTCCTCCGGCGGGATCGGCGGCGACAGCGCCATGCCGGCCCTGCCGCGCACCCCGGGCTACCACGTGCCCTTCGCCGAGCGCATTCGCGCCGCCACCGGTCTGCCGGTGGTCGCCGTCGGCATGATCACCGATCCGCACCATGCCGAGACGATCCTGGCCGAGGAGCGGGCCGACATCATCGCCCTGGCGCGCGAGCTGATCTGGAACGCCGACTGGCCGGCCCATGCCGCCAAGGCGCTCGGGGTGACCGACGCCAACCGGCTGATGCCGCTGGAGTACAGCCACCGCCTCGACCTGCGCGACCGCCAGCAGGGCATGGTCTTCAACCGGCCGGGGCCGGAAAGCGCGGCCGCCTTCGCCGCCCTGCTCGGCGAGGCCGGAGCCGACGCGGCGCGATGATCCGCTATCTCGCCGGCCGGCTGCTGCAGACCGCGTTCGTCCTGGTCCTGCTGTCCGCCGCGACCTACGGGCTGCTCGGCCTGATGCCGGGCGACCCGGTCGACCTGATGACCGGCGCCGATCCCGACATCACCCCCGCCGACATCGCCCGCCTCAAGGCGCTCTACGGCCTCGATCGGCCGATCTGGGAGCGGTACCTGACCTGGCTCTCCGCCGCGCTCCAGGGTGATTTCGGCTACTCGCGGCTCTACGCCCAGCCGGTGCTGGACATCGTGGCGACGCGGCTGCCGACGACGATCCTGCTGATCGGCCTGTCCCTGATCCTGGCGCTGGCCGTCGCCCTGCCGGCGGCGATCGTGGCGGCGCGCAACCCGGGCAGCCTGGTCGACCGGGCGATCAACCTCACCTGCTTCGCCGGCGTGTCGGTGCCGCCGTTCTGGCTGGCGCTGCTGCTGATCATCCTGTTCGCCGTCACGCTGGGATGGCTGCCGGCCGGCGGCATGTCCTCGCCCAGCGGCGACGGCGGCGTCCTCGACCGCGCCCGCCACCTGGTGCTGCCGGTGCTCACCCTGTCGGCGGCGACGGTGGCCGCCTACACCCGTCACCTGCGCTCGTCCCTGATCGAGGTGCTGGGCGAGGACTACATCCGCACCGCCCGGGCCAAGGGCGTGCCGGAACGCCGGGTGATGACCCGCCACGCCCTGCGCAACGCCCTGCTGCCGGTGGTCACGCTGATCGGCCTCGACCTCGGCTCGCTGGTCTCCGGCGCGCTGATCACCGAGACCATGTTTTCCCAGCTCGGCATGGGCAAGACAATCTACGACGCGGTCATGGGCAACGACTACAACCTCGCCCTGGTCGGCCTGCTGACGGCGGCGACGGCGACGCTGATCGGCAATCTCGCGGCCGACCTGACCTATGCCCGGCTCGACCCGCGCATCGTCTACCGGTCGGAGGATGGGGCATGAGGCGCCTGCTGCGGGACCCGATCGCGCTGCTGGCGGCGCTGGTGCTCGGAGCGCTGGCCCTGGCCGCGGTCTTCGCCCCGGCGATCGAGGTGGCGATGGGGCTCGATGCCGAGGCTGTGGACCTGTTCAACCGGCTGGCCCCGCCGTCGCCGCAGCATCCGCTCGGCACCGACGAGCTCGGGCGCGACCTGCTGCTGCGCCTGCTGGAGGGCGGGCGCGTGTCGCTGGCCGTCGGGATCTCGGCGGCGCTGGTGGCCTCGGCCATCGGCACGCTGATCGGCCTGGCCTCGGGCTATGTCGGCGGCCGGCTGGACGCGGTGCTGATGCGCTTCGCCGACGGGATCATCGCTCTGCCGTTGCTGCCGCTGCTGATCGTCCTGGCGGCGGTCGACCTGACCAAGCTCGGCCTGCCACCGGACGTCGCCCAGTCGGAGACCACCTCGCTGGTGCGCCTGGTGGTGCTGGTCTCGCTGGTCGGCTGGCCGGTGACCGCGCGGCTGGTGCGCGCCTCGACGCTGAGCCTGCGCAAGCGCGAATTCGTCGAGGCGGCCCGAGCGCTGGGATTCTCGCCCTGGCGGATCGCGCTGCGCCACGTGCTGCCGAACGCCATGGGCCCGATCCTGGTGGCCGCCACGCTCTCGGTCGGCAATGTGGTGCTGTTCGAGAGCGTGCTGTCCTTCCTCGGCCTCGGCGTGCGGCCGCCGACCCCGAGTTGGGGCAACATGCTGACCGGCGCCCAGGAACTGATCTGGGAGGATGCGCGCCTGGCGGTCTGGCCTGGCCTGCTGATCTTCGCGACGGTGGTCAGCGTCAACCTGCTGGGCGACGCCCTGCGCGACCGGCTGGATCCGCGCACCGCGCGCCGTTGACGCCAGCGCCTCGGATCACCACTCTCGGTGCATGTCGCGCGCGCTCACCCTGGTCGTCCTGCTCTTCATCTCGTTCGGCCTCGCCGCGTGCGAGGAGGATCCGCTGAACACGCCGTCGAGCAACCAGCGCGCGGCGATCGCCCCGAAAGGACCGGAGTTCTCCGGAGACCTCTGCGCCGTGGTCCGCAACCGCGCGCCGTTCACCGTGACCGGGCGGATCGAGCTGAAGGACCACAAGCGCGGCACCTTCCGGCTGGCGCGGAACAAGTCGACCCGGCTGTGCCTGTCGGGCACCACCTTCGGCAATTACACGGTGGCGCTGGTGGTCACCAACTTCGTCACCATGCCGCTGTTCAGCTGCTACACCACGGTGAACGAGGCGATCGAGATCTTCGCCCGCCCGAACGGCGACGGCTTCACCTACTCGGCGACCTGCCGGCAGTAGCCGCTACGCCGCCGCCTCGCCGAGCACGTTCTCGACCAGCTGCGACCAGTAGCTGGCGCCCCAGGTCAGCGCCTCGTCGTTGAAGTCGTAGCCCGGGTTGTGCAGGCCCTGTCCCGCCCCCGCCTGGCCGTTGCCGATCCAGATGTAGGAGCCGGGCTTCTCCTTCAGCATGTAGGCGAAATCCTCGCCGCCCATGCTCGGCATCGCGTCCGTCACCACGTTGTCGGCGCCGACCAGCCTGGAGGCCACCGCCGCCGCCACCTCGGTCTCGGGCTCGCTGTTGACGGTCGCCGGGTAACCCTTGTCGAAGTGCAGCTCGCCGCGGCCGCCATGGGCGGCCGGGATGCCTTCGACGATCGCCTTCATCCGCGCCTCGGCCTTGTCCATCACCGCGTCGGAATAGGCCCGCACCGTGCCGCGCAGGGTGACATGCGGCGGGATCACGTTATAGGCGTCGCCGCCGTGGATCTGGGTCACCGACACCACCAGGCTGTCGACCGGGTGGGTGTTGCGCGAGGTGATCGACTGCAGCGCGCCGACGACCTCGCTGGCCACCAGGATCGGATCGACCGTCTCGTGCGGCATGGCGGCATGGCCGCCGATTCCGTGGATCGTGGCGTCGAACACCGCCGTGCCGGCCATCATCGGCCCCGGCATCACCGCGATCTTGCCGACATCCATGCCCGGCCAGTTGTGCATGCCCCAGACGCTCTCGACCGGGAACCGCTCGAACAGGCCTTCCTTGACCATGACGTCGCCGCCGCCGCCGCCCTCCTCGGCCGGCTGGAAGATGAAGTAGACCGTACCGTCGAAGTTCCGGGTCTCGGCCAGGTACTTGGCGGCGCCCAGCAGCATCGTCGTGTGACCGTCATGGCCGCAGGCGTGCATCTTGCCGTCGACCTTGGACTTGTGCGGCACGTCGTTCACCTCGGTGACCGGCAGCGCGTCCATGTCGGCGCGCAGGCCGACGGCGCGCCCGCTGTCGGTCTTGCCCACCAGCTTGCCGACCACGCCGGTCTTGGCGAGACCGCGATGCACCTCGATGCCGAACTCCTCCAGCTTGCCGGCCACGAAGTTGGCGGTCTCCACCTCCTCGAAGCACAGCTCCGGATGCTCGTGCAGGTGGCGGCGCCACTCGGTCATCTCGGCGTGGAAATCGGCGATGCGGTTGTTGACGGGCATGGCAGGAACTCCGGTTTCTTGTCGGCGCCAGAGTAGGCCCGCTCCCGGTCGAAGTCATCCACGGTTCACTGTCGATCCGGTCAAATCAGCCGTGATCCGACGGCATCGCCGATCGCCCGATCACGGCGTCATCGTCGGCCCCAGCACGCGACCGGGCGCCGGGTTGCCGGTCACGGCGGCCCCGTTCTTCACCACCATGCGGTGGTTCTGGCGCCGCGAGACCCGGGTGATGTCGGCCAGCGGGTCGCCATCGACGATCAGCAGGTCGGCCTTCATCCCCTCGGCGACGGTGCCGCGGTCGGCGAGACGCATCAGGTCCGCGCCGTTGCGGGTCGACATCACGATCGCGTCCGCCGGCGAGATCCCAGCATCCTCGACCATGTACTCGAGCTCGAGGGCGTTCTCGCCGTGGCGGTTGTACGGGGTGCCGGCATCGGTCCCCATGGCGATCTTGCCGCCGGCCTCGTAGAACAGGCGGATCGACTTCACGTGCTCGACGGTGACGCGCTCGCATTTCTCGACCGCGTAGGCCGGCACGCCCTGGTCGCGGTGGGCGAGGATGTTCTTCACCGCCGCCAGCGTCGGCACCAGGTAGGTGCCGCGCGCCGTCATCTCCGACACGCACTCGTCGGTCATGAAGATTCCGTGCTCGATCGAGTCGATGCCGGCGCGCACGGCGTTCAGGATCCCCTCCGAGCCCTGGGCGTGGCTAGCGCAGGTGCGGTGGAAGCGGTGCCCCTCCGAGATCCCGGCCTCCAGCTCGGCCGGCGTGTAGTGGGCATCCTCCGGGTTAACGCCCGGCGTCATCACCCCGCCCGTCGCCATGATCTTGATAAGGTCGGAGCCGGCATGAATCTGCTCGCGCACCGCCTTGACCACCTCGTCCGGCCCGTCGGCGACGCGGCCGTTGCGGTTGCCGTGGCCGCCGGTCATGCAGATCACCCGGCCGGAGGCGCGGATGGTCGGGCCGATCTGGCGACCCTCGTTGCAGGCGTCGCGGACCGCAAACTCGAGATAGTCCTTGCCGCCGCAGTCGCGGATCGCGGTGATGCCGCCGCGCAGCGACGTCTGGGCGTTGTCCAGCGCCTTCATGGTGATCTGGCTCTCGCGCAACGCGATCATCGACGCCCAGGGATTGCCCTCGGCGCCGTAGCAGAGATGCACGTGACAGTCGATCAGGCCCGGCAGCACCGTGCCGCCGGTGGTGTCCACGCGATCGCCCTGGAAACCCGCGAACTCGCCGAGCGGGGCGACGCGCGCGATGTCCGCCCCCTCGACCAACACGCCATGTTCCTCGAGCACCGCGCCCGTCCCGTCGACGACCTGTCCGCCGGCATACAAGGTGGCCATGCAAGTTTCTCCTACGCTTTTGTCTTTAATTGCTTCGGATTATCCGATCCGGCGGTCCGTGAACAGCGAAAGCGCGCTTGGTCCTGGCGCGACCGATCGGCTACCGTCTGTGTTCCGGCGGGCCGGCCGATCGGAACGCCAACGATGAGAGTGCACCGGGCCGCGGAGCGTCACCATGAGAATTGACACAAACTCGCGCGGTGGCCGGATCGTCGGCGCGCTCGACGCGGCGGTCTGGACGATAGCGGCGGCGCTGTGCTTCGTGCTGGTCCAGAAGCTCGGGACCTATCACACGACCGTGCCGGACTCCCTGGATGGCGGCTGGCAGGTGGCCATGCAGTTCGCCTGGCTCAACGGCCTGCAGTCCGGGCGCGACATCGTCTTCCCGCACGGCCCCTACGGCGCGTTCTATGCCCAGACCTACCACCCGGACCTGGTCGGACTCTGGTACCTGATCCGGATCGCCCATGCCCTGGCGATCGCGGTGGCGGCGGTGTGGGTCCTGCGGGTGCGGAGCGGCGGCGCGGCTTGGCAGCGCTGGCTGGCGAGTGGGCTCGCGGTGGTCGCCTGCGCCGCCACCGTGCCAGGACCGGATGCGATATGGATGCTGCCCTCCTTCCTGCTGATCGGCCTGGCGCTGGACGACCGGGACACGCCGGCCGGCCTGCTGATCCTGCTGGTCCTGGCGATCGCGCTGGCGACCCTGGCCAAGTTCTCCTTCCTGGTGATGGGCGTGACCGCGCTGGTCGCGTGGAGCGTGGCGGCGGCCGTCCGCCGCGACCGCCTCGCCCTGCTCGCCCTGCCGTTCTACGCCTTGAGCGTGGCGGTGCTCTGGGTCGCCGCGGGCCAGGATGCCGGCGGCTTCCTCGATTGGACGCGCACCGCCCTGGAGGTCGGGAGCGGTTATGGCGCCGCCATGTCGCTGACCAGTCACAAGAGCGACCTGATGGTGTTCGCCGCCCTGGTCTCGGTGCTGCTGGTCGGGCTCTGGCTCGAGTTCCGCGACGGGACCCCGTGGGTGGCGCGCGGGATCATCCTGCTCGGCTGGCTGGCGCTGTTCATGTTCGTCGCAAAGGCCGGCTTCGTGCGCCATGACGGCCATGGCGTGTTCCCGTTCGAGATGGCGATCGCGGCGGCGACCCTGGTGGTGGCGCGGATGATCCCGCCACCCCCCGGCCTGCGTCTCCGCTTCGCCGCCCAGGTCCTGGTCCTGGTGTTCGCGTTCGGCTGGCTGTTCGAGGCGCACCTGCGGCTGATGCCCGGCGTGATCGGTGTCGGCACGCAGATCGCCCATCACCTGCGGTTCGCGCCGGATCATCTGTTGAACACCCCGAACGACCTGCTGTCGCGCCAGGGCAAGGCCGCCCAGTACGAGGCCCATGCTGCGCGGTCGCGCGACCTGCTCGGCGGCCCGCATCCGCGCATCGCGGCGGCCGGCTCGATCGACGTTCACTCCTACCTGATCGGCCCGCCGATCCTCGCCGGCCTGCCCTATCACCCGCGCCCGGTGATCCAGTCCTACCAGTCCTATACCGAGCGCCTGGCCGACCGCGACGTGCGTCACCTTCGCGACGCCGGCGCCGAGGTCTATGTCGTCCACGCCGGCAGCATCGACAACCGGCCCTCACTCGCCGATGGCGGTCCGCTCTGGCCGGAGTTCCTGTCGCTCTACGACCCCGTGGACGTGGTGCCCCTGGGCCTGCTGCTGGAGCGCCGGGAGACGCCGGCCGCCCTGACCTCGGCGACGATCCTGGAGGGCGAGAGCGGCTACAACACCTGGGTCGAGCTGCCGGCGCCGGCGCCGGGCAGCCTGATCCAGGTGCGGGGCGGAATCCGGCCGACCCTGCTGGGCCGCGCCTTCACGCTGGTCTACAAACCGCCGCGCATCACCATCACCCTGCGTCGCGCCGATGGCGGCGAGCAGACCCACCGGCTGATCCCGGGACAGCTCAATGCCGGCTTCCCGATCTCGCCGATCCTGACGACGCCGCAGGACCTGCGGACCGTGTTCGACGGCGGGACGGCGGGGGCGCCGGTGGTGGCCTTCCGGATCAACGCCGCCTGGCAGCAGCGGGCGTTCTGGGGCGAGCGCTTCCCGCTAACCGTCACCGAGCTGCGCCGCGCCGGGGAGGGCTGAGAGCCGGGCCTCGATCTCCGCCGCGTCCGGCAGCGCCGCCATCGCCCCGGGCCTGGTGCAGGCCAGGCCGGCGGCGACGGAGGCCCGATGAAACGCCGCCGCCAGGGTCAGGCCCGTGTCCAGGCTCGCCGCCAGCACGCCGACAAAGGCATCTCCGGCGCCGACCGTATCGACGGCCTCGACCGCCAGCGCGCCGACCCGCCAGCCCTCGCCCCCGGCCGTCACCGCCAGCGCGCCGTCACCCCCCAGGGTGACCACGCAGGTGAGCCCGTGATCGCCGGCGAGCCGCCTCGCCTGCGCGGCGGGGGCACAGTCCGCGCCGGCCAGCACCGCCGCCTCGCCCTCGTTCAGGATCAGCAGATCGACCGTGTCGAGCACCGCCGAGTCCACCGGCCGCGCCGGCGCCAGGTTCAGCACGGTCCGCATGCCCGCCCGGCTGGCTGCCTCCAGGGCCGCCGCCGTCTCCTCGACGGGGACCTCCATCTGACAGACCAGGGTGTCGCCGGACGCCAGGGAGCCGAGCTGACCTGCCGTCACCGCGCCGTTGGCGCCGCTGGCGACCACGATCTGGTTCTCGCCCGAGCGCTCGACCATCACCGCCGCGGTGCCGGTGGCACCGGTGACGGTCCGCACGCCGGAGACGTCGCAGCCGGCCCTGCGCAGCGCGTCCAGCACCGGCGCCGCCAGCGCGTCCTCGCCGACGCAGCCGATGAACCGAGTCGGCGCCCCGGCCCGCGCCGCCGCCGCCGCCTGGTTGGCCCCCTTGCCGCCGGGCTGCAGCGTCACGCTCGGCGTCAGCACGGTCTCGCCGCGCGCCGGCAGGGTGTCGACCGTGAAGAACAGGTCGGCGTTGATCGAGCCGAACACCGTGATCATGCCGCCCCCACCGCGTCCATGAAGGCCGCCAACTTCTCCGCGTCGAGCGCGCCGTCCGTGCGCACGCCGGAGCAGAGGTCGACGCCGAACGGCCGCACCGCCGCGATCGCCTCGCCGACATTCGCGGCGCGCAGCCCGCCCGCGAGGAAGACCGGCCGTCCGGCCTCGGCGACGATGCGGCGGCTGACGGCCCAGTCATGGACCCGGCCGGTCCCGCCAAGCTCCTTCACCGCCGCCGCCGGGTTGCCGCTGTCGAGCAACAGGGCGTCGACCCGCGGGGCGACCGTTCGCGCCTCTTCCAGGGTCTCCGGCCCGGTGACGTGCAGGACCTGGACGATCCGCACCGCCGGACACCGCGCCCGCAGCGCGGCGTAGGTCGCCTCGGGCACCGCGTCGACGAGCTGCACCGTGTTGGTGCCGCAGCGCCGGACATGGTCGACCACCGCCTCGGGCTCGGTCTCGGAGGTGAGCAGGAAGGTGGCGACGGGCGGCGGCGCGGCGGCCGCGATCTCGGCGATCAGCTCGTCGGCGATCGGTCCCGGTCCCGACGGCATGCGCGCCACCAGGCCGAGCGCGTCGGCCCCGGCGGCGATCGCCATCGCGGCCTCTTCCAGCGAGGCGATGCAGCAGATCTTGATCCGGGTGCGGGCCATCACCGCAGACGCGGGTTCAGGGCATCCCGAAGCCAGTCCCCCAGGAGGTTCACGCTCAGCACCAGGCCGACGAGCGCGAGGCAGGGGAAAAGGGTGATCCACCACTCGCCGGAGAACAGGAAGTTGTTGCCGATGCGGATCAGGGTCCCGAGGGAGGGTGTCGTCGTCGGCACGCCCACGCCGAGGAACGACAGGGTCGCCTCGGCGATGATCGCCAGCGCCAGGCCGATCGTCGCCAGCACCAGCACCGGGCCGAGCACGTTCGGCAGGATGTGCCGCAGCATGATCAGCAGCGGGTGGATGCCGATCACCTTGGCGGCCTGGACGTACTCCTTGCCCTTCTCCACCAGGGTCGCGCCCCGGGTCACCCGGGCGTATTGCGGCCAGTCGGACACGCCGATGGCGAAGATCACCACGTAGATCGCGATCTGGTCATGCAGCTCGCGGGGCATGGCGGTGCGCGCCACGCCATCGATCATCAGCGCCACCAGGATCCCCGGCACCGTCAGCTGCACGTCGGCGACGCGCATGACGATGCTCTCGAACGAGCCGCCGACATAGCCGGCCGTCACCCCGAGGCTGATGCCGATGAAGGCGGAGAGAATGACCGCGGCGAATCCCACCAGCAGCGAGATCCGGGCGCCGTAGATCAGGGTCGACAGGATGTCCCGGCCCTGGTCGTCGGTGCCGAGCAGGTATTGCGGCAGGCCGTCCTCGGTCCAGGCCGGCGCGGTGAAGCTGTCGCCCAGCGACAGGGCGGCCGGATCGAACGGGTTCTGCGGCGCCACCAGCGGCGCGAAGATGGCGGCCAGGAAGTAGATGGCGGTGACGATGGCGGCGCCGACCACCACCGGCGAGCGGGTGAAACTGAACCACAGGTCGCTGTCGAGGACGCGGGCGGCCAGGCCCTTGGCGTCGCTGTCGCTGCCGATGCTCATGAGATCCTCCCGGCCGAGGTGCCCCGGTCGACTTTCAGGCGCGGATCGACCGCGTAGTACAGCAGGTCGACGACCAGGTTGATGGTCACGAACACCATCGCGACCAGCACCAGATAGGCCGACATGATCGGCACGTCGGCGAAGGAGACGGCCTGGATGAACAGCAGGCCCATGCCCGGCCACTGGAACACCGTCTCGGTGATGATCGAGAACGCGATCAGCGCGCCGATGTTCAGCCCGGCGATGGTGATCACCGGCACCAGCGTGTTCTTCAGCGCGTGGCCGAAATTGATCGCCCGGTTGGACAGGCCGCGGGCGCGGGCGAACTTGATGTAATCGGTGCGCATGACCTCCAGCATTTCGGCCCGCACCAGGCGCATGATCAGCGTCGTCTGGAACAGGCTGAGCGTGATCGACGGCATGATCAGCGAGCGCCAGCCGTCGACGGTCAGAAAACTGGTCTTCCACCAGCCGAGCTCGACCACCCCGCCGCGCCCGAAGGACGGCAGCATGTGCAGGTTCACCGCGAAGATGTAGATCAGGAAGATGCCGATCACGAAGGTCGGCAGCGAGACGCCGACCAGGCTGATCGTCAGGAAGAACCGCGACAGCCAGGAATTCCGCGCGATGCCGCAATAGACGCCGAGCGGGATGCCGGTCGCCAGCGCCAGGATGGCGGAGATCAGCACCAGTTCCAGCGTCGCCGGCATGCGCTCGGCGATCAGATCCTCCACCGGGCGCTGCATCTGGTAGGAGATCCCGAACTCGCCGCGCACGGCGTTGCCCACGAAGCGAACGAACTGCACCGGAAACGGATCGTTGAGGCCCAGGCGTTCACGCAGCTCGGCGCGATCCTCGCGGCTGGCCTCCTGGCCGACCATGTTGTTCACCGGGTCGCCGGCATAGGTGAACATCGAGAACGACAGGAAGGCGACGGCGAGCATCACGAGGATCGCCTGCACCACCCGGCGGATCAGGAACGAGATCACGGGGCCCCACCCACTCCACACAACGGATCGAACGAAGACGGCCCGGCCGTCACGCGACCGGGCCGTCCCTTGTTGTAGCAGGCGCGCGGTCTGACTTCACGCGCCTTGCGTCAGGCTCCTCAGTTCATCTGCGCCATGCGGAACGACGGGCTGTCGTTCGGCACGATCGGCAGCTCCAGGCCGTCCTTCATGCCCCAGGCGATGACCTGGTGGTGCAGCGGCAGGTAGGCGTTGGACGCCTTCAGGATCTCCCACGCCTCGGCGATCATCTCGTCGCGCTTGGTGGCGTCGGTCTCGACCTCCATGGCGTTGGTCAGCTCGTCCAGGCGGGGATCGGAGAAGCCGGTGAAGTTCCAGCTGCCGTCGGTCGCCGCCAGGTAGGAGAAGACGTAGTGGCTGTCCAGCGTCGGCACGCCCCAGCCCAGCATGTAGAAGTCGCTTTCCTTGTTCTGCAGGGCCTTGAAGTGGATGCTCTTCGGCCGGGCGTTCAGGTTCACCTTGATGCCGACCTTGGCCAGCATGCCGACGGTGGCCTGGCAGATCGCCTCGTCGTTGTTGTAGCGGTCATTCGGGCACTCGAGCTGAACCTCGAAGCCGTCCGGATAGCCGGCCTCGGCGAGTAGCGCCTTTGACTTCTCCGGATCGAAGCCCATCCGGGCGTCCAGCGCCTCGGTGAAGCCGTTGACGCCCGGCGAGGTGATGATGCCGGCCGGGAAGGACAGGCCGCGCATGGTCTTCTTCTGGATCGTGTCAACGTCGATGGCGCGGTACATCGCCTCGCGGACCTTCGGGTCGCGGAACGGGTTCTTGCCCTTGACGTTGGAGTTGCGCAGCTCGTCCGGGCCCAGGTCGAGGCCGTAGAAGATCGTGCGGATCTGGTTGATCTGCACCGTCTTCAGGCCCGGCGTGGCGCCAATGCGCGCCAGATCCTGCAGCGGCGGATCGAGCACGTAGTCGACCTCGCCCGACAGCAGGGCGGCGACGCGGGTCGCCGGGTTGGAGATCGGCTTGTAGACCACCTCGGTGACGTTGGTCTTCGGGTCGGTCACGCCCCAGCCCCACCAGTCGTCGTTGACCGTGAGGACGGTCTCGATGCCGGGATCGCGCTTGGCCAGGATGAACGGGCCGGTGCCGTTGGTGTTGCGCACGGCGAAGGTCTCTTCCTCACCGGCGTAGTCCTGCGGCTTCTCGACCCCGTGCTCCTTCGACCACTCCTCATCCATGATGCGGATCGAGGAGATCTGGTCCGGCAGGATCGGGTTCGGGCCGTTGGTGACGATCTGCACAGTGTAGTCGTCGACCTTGCGGATGTCCTCGACCGAGTTGATGTAGTTCTTGAAATCCGAGGTCTCACTGAGCGCCCGGTTAAACGAGAACACCACGTCGTCGGCGTTGAACGGCTGGCCGCCGTGGAAGCTCACGCCCTCGCGCAGCTTGAACTCCCACACGTTCGGCTCGACCGGCGACCAGGAGGTGGCCAGTCCCGGTATTTTCTTCAGCTCCTTGTCCCGCAGGATCAGCGCGTCATACATCTGCGAATTCATGGTGCTGGTCGGGCCCTCGTTCTGCGAATGCGGATCGAGGGTGAGCGCGTCGCCCTGGCTGGCCCAGCGCAGGGTCTTGGCGTCGGCGACACCGGCCACGGCGGTCGCAAGCGCGACACCGAGACCGAGCGCGTAAACGGTCGTTTTCATCTGATGAACCCCTGTTCAGCGTTATCGTTCGCTCTATCGCATGCCGGAGACCGGCATGGTTGCCGCGTAATCTAGGGGAGGTCGGCGCGAGCCGCTAGAGGCGAGGCCCGGCTTGCCGTCCCGACCCAGACGCCCGCCGACGGGCCACCGGGCGAGCCGTGGCGAATTGGTCAAAATTAACTAATTAAAACATATATTTAGTTTGAATTCGTGAGAACCCTCACACAGAATCGGTGATTTATGCCTATGGTACAATTGTATGAATTTCAATATGTATTATACTATCAAACAGCGAATCAAGAACCGAACCCTTCCCTCCTCTCACGGCAGGATCCTCATGATCGTCACCGACACCTTCACCGGTGACGGAGCGACGACGGGCTTCACGCTCGACGCCTCCGCCACACTCACAGCCGGCGAGCTCTACGTCACGATCGACGGCGTCAGTCAGCAATCCGACGCCTATTCGGTGTCGAACTCAGTGCTGACCTTCACCGGAACGCCCGCCGACGGCGCGGAAATCGAAGCGCGCTATGGCAACGACGCGGAGCGCAATGTCAGCAATTTCACCGGCAATGGCACGACGACGGCGTTCCAGCTGTCGAAGACGCCAGCGTCGAACGCCGCGGCGCTGGTGGTGATCGACGGGGTCGTCCAGGGCGTCATGACGTACACATTGTCGGGTTCCACCCTGACCTTCCCCACCGCCCCGCCCTCGGGGGCGAAGATCGAGGTCCGCTTCGGCTTCGATGCGATCGACGGCGACGACACCTTCGCCGGCAACGGCACGGAGACGGCGTTCACCCTGTCGTTCAGCGCAGATTCCGACGACCGGATCGTCGCCATGCTCGACGGCGTCTTCCAGCACACGGACGCCTATTCGGTCAGCGGCGACACTCTCACCATGAGCGCCGCCCCGGCCTCCGGCTCCACCCTGGAGGTGCGCCGGCTGGAGACCCGCGAGCCGCCGTTCCGGGGAGCCTGCGTGCTGACAACGGTGTCGATCTCGCCGAACGGGACCGTCACCTGGACCACCTTCGGCTACGACACCGACGGGTTCTGGAGTGGCGGCGGCGGCACCCGTCTGACCGTGCCGTCCGGCGTGCGCCGCGCCCGGATTTACGCCCAGGCTACCCATGCCGGCGATGGAACCGGCGCCGGCGCGCTGTCCATGGCGATCAAGCGCAACGGCTCGCTCAGCTATGACGGCGTCAGCCGCCAGGCCTTCGACACCGCCGACCTGAGCGTCGTCAACGCGCTGAACGGCCAGACCCCGGCGATCTCGGTCAGCGAAGGCGACTATTTCGAGCTCGACCTCGCCGCCTCCGACGGCACCTGGGACCAGAACGCCACCTGGTTCGCGCTCGACGTCATCGAGTAACGCAGCGACTGCAGAGTTTGAGGAGATTCTCATGCCCTTGACCACGATCAAGACCCATGGTGTCGCCGACGAAGCGATCACCGAAGCCAAACTGGCTACGCCTGTTACATCGGTGACATCGACGAGCTATGCGATCCAAGCCAACGCGATGGGGGGCGTTATCGCTTGCGACAACGCAAGCGACATCACAGTGACGGTCCCGAAAGAATCATCGACGTCAATTCAGGTTGGTGCCTCGGTCCGCCTCACTCAGCTTGGCACCGGCAAAGTCATCGTCGCGCCGGTCGATGTGGACGTCACGATCGAAACCGCCGGAACGGCTCTCGAGAGCGTCGCTCAGTACGCTCTCATGACGCTAACGAAACTCGACACGAACGACTGGATCCTCTCCGGCGAGGTCAAAGGCGGCCCAACAGTCGGTTCCATCCCGGAAGAGGCGCTTCTCGCCACTCCCTGGGATAACAATGGCGAAGTCACCGTCAGCGACTCTACATGGCAAATCGCCGATCTCTCCATCCCGTCGGGAACCGAGCTCATCCGTTTCCATCTGTTCGGTGCCGGAGGCGACGGAGCAGATACCGGCAACCCGAGTGGGTATCCCGGCGGAGGCGGAGGCGGAGGCGCCTGCTGTATCAAGACGGTCTACAAATCCGGCGGTTTGGACAGCGAGGAGTTCAACATCTCGCTCGCGTCGGGCGGATCTGGCACGGCGTCGACAATCACGTGCGCAAACCTGGGCGTCAGCATGTCTGCCGGCGCCGGCGCGAATGCGTCGGGTACGTCGGGAGGCGCTGGCGGCACGGCCAGTGGTGGGGACACGCACCGCTCCGGCGGCAATGGCGGCAACGGTTACGGGGCGAATGCTAGCAGTGGCGCCGGCGGCGGTGGCGGAAGCGGATCCTGGGTAAGCGATGGCGGTAACGGTGGCAACGGTGGACCGGCGGCCACTGGTGGCGGTGGCGGCGGCTGGGGTGGCGACGGCAGCACACCCACAAGTAACGACTGGTCTGGGGCTGGTGGTGGTGTCGGCGACGCGCAGACCGGTTCGGCGTTTATCGTACCCTATGGAGGTGGAGGGGTCGGCGTTGCGCCGGGAGCGGCCGGTTCGGCTGGAACCAATGGCACGTTCAAGAACCCTGGCAGCGGCGCCGCCGGCGCTGCGGTGTCGGTCAGCGGCTCCGGACCGGGTGGTCAGAACGGAGGCGACTACGGCGGCGGAGCGAGTGGCCGGCGAAGCACTGGTGACGGAGGCACCGGCGGCAAGGGCGGCGGGGGCAGCGGCGCCGGCTACGACAACACCGACGCAGATGGCGGGGCCGGTGGCCTTGGCGGCGGCGGCGGCGGCGCCGGTGGGAACAACTCCTCAGGCAACTACTACACCACTGGCGGCGGCGGGAACGGCTGGGTCGTCGTCGAGTGGCAGTGACACGCGCCGGAACCCGGCCCTTGCCAGATTAGATACGACCGTCGGCGCTCGCGCTGACGGTCCCTTCTTTCCTCAAGAACAGGAGTTCACCGTGTCTTTCACGCAAATTCCGACCTCCGGTTTCACAGACGCATCCATCACCGAGGCGAAGCGATCGACCGATGTGATCACCGTCACGTCAACCACGTACACCCTTGCCGCCTCCGATGCCGGGGCGCTCCTATCACTGGACAGCGCCAGCGCGATCACTGTGACGGTGCCCGCCAACAGCACCGCCGCGATCGACACTGGCACCAGCTTTCGCATCGCACAGACCGGAGCCGGCACAGTCACTTTCTCGCCGGCCATGGGCGTAACGATCGAGGGACTTATTGGCTCTTCGACACTTGGCCAGTATTCGGTCGTTGGCTTGGTGAAGCGAGCGACCGACGACTGGTTGCTGGCACCGGCGACCTGACGGCCGCCCGGTCCTTGAGTTCTGGAGGAGCCCGATAGCCCACAAGCTGATTACGTCTCCGACGCGCGCTCAACCGCTCGGCGCCCGCCAAATGATGAGGCGTCGAATCGGATACAGCATTAGGAGTCATCTGCCGCGCGGGCTGAACCAAGCGTGGACCGGGTTCTTTGGTCGGACCGGTCCTAAGCCAGCCCCGCCGGCTTCTCCGGAACCGCCAGGGTCGGGCCGTCCGGGATCCGGCCCTCCTCGATCCCGTGGCAGGCGACGATGGCGCCGTCGCCCAACTCTCTCGGCTGCGGGATCTCGGCGCGGCAGCGGTCATTGGCGAACGGGCAGCGCGGGTGGAAGGTGCAGCCCGGCGGCGGGGTGATCGGGTTCGGCACCTCGCCGGCCACCGGCATGCGCTCGCGCCCGGTCATGTCCAGGTCCGGGATCGTGTCCAGCAGCAGCCGCGTGTACGGGTGGCGCGGCGTGGTGAACAGGGTCTTGGCCGGCGCCACCTCGGCCAGCTTGCCGAGATACATCACGCCGACCCGGTCGCTGATGTGATAGACCACCGCCAGGTTGTGGCTGATGAACAGGTAGGTCAGCCCGAACTCGCGCTGCAGGTCCTTCATCAGGTTCAGGATCTGCGCCTGCACCGACACGTCGAGGGCCGAGGTCGGCTCGTCGCAGACCAGGAACTCGGGCTCGCTCGCCAGGGCGCGGGCGATGGAGATGCGCTGGCGCTGGCCGCCGGAGAACTCGTGCGGGTACTTCTCGCCGTCGCGCGCCGCCAGCTTCACGGTCTCCAGCAGCTCGCCCACCCGGGCGTCGATCGCCGCCTCGCCATCGGCCAGCCCGAAGGCGCGGATCGGCTCGGCGATGATGTCGCGCACCCGCCAGCGCGGGTTCAGGCTGGCATAGGGATCCTGGAAGATCATCTGCAGGCGACGGCGCATCGGCGCCATCTGCTGGCGGGTCAGGCCGGCGATGTCGCGGCCCTCCAGCTCGATCGACCCGGCGCTCGGCCCGTACAGGCCGACGATCAGCCGCGCGACCGTGGACTTGCCGCAGCCGGACTCGCCGACCAGGCCGAAGGTCTCGCCCTGACCGATCTCGAAATCGATGCCGTCGACGGCGCGCAGGATCTGCCGCGGCTGGCGCTCGATCACCCGGTTCAGCCAGGGCGCGGAGACGTCGAAATACCGCTTCAGCCCCTGCACCTTGAGCATCGGCACTTCATGGCCGCCGGCATCGCGGATGATCTCGCGGGCGACGCGGGTCTTGGTCTGGACCTCAGCCATCGTTCCTCTCCAGCAGCGCGTCGGCCTTGGTCTCGGACACCAGCTTCTTCGACGCGGCGATCGTGCGCCCGTCCTCGCCGTCATAGAGCCAGCACGAGGTCGCGCTGTCCTCCACCGGCAGCAGGTCGGGGCGCAGGGTGGTGCATTTCTCGAAGGCGTGCGGACAGCGCGGGTTGAAGGCGCAGCCGACCGGGATATCGGTCAGGCGCGGCATGGCGCCGGGGATCTGCTCCAGGCGCTCGCTGTCGTGGCCGATCGCCGGGATCGAGCCCATCAGGCCGTGGGTGTAGGGATGCTTGGCGTTCTTGATCACCTCGCGCACCGGTCCGATCTCGGCGATGCGGCCGGCATACATCACCGCCACCCGGTCGGCGGTCTCGGCGATCACGCCCATGTCGTGGGTCACCAGCATCACCGCCGTGCCGTGCTCGCGGCACAGCCGCTTCAGCAGGGCGATGATCTGCGCCTGAATCGACACGTCGAGCGCCGTGGTCGGCTCGTCGGCGATGATCAGGCGCGGGTTCACGCACAGCGCCAGCGCGATCACCACCCGCTGGCGCATGCCGCCGGAGAACTGGTGCGGGTACTGGTCGATGCGGCGCTCGGGCGCCGGGATGCCGACTTCGGTCAGCAGCTCCACCGCCCGTTGGCGCGCCTGGGTCGGCGTCAGGTCGGTATGGGTCTGGATGGTCTCGGTCAGCTGCCGGCCGACGGAATACAGCGGGTTCAGGCTGGTCAGCGGGTCCTGGAAGATGGCGCCGATCTTCTTGCCGCGGATCCGGCGCATCTGCTCGTACGGCATGTTGTCGATCCGCTGCCCCTCGAGGCGGATCTCGCCGGCGGCGACCCGGCCCGGCGGCTCCAGCAGGCCGATGATGGCGGCCCCGGTCATGGACTTGCCGGCCCCGGACTCGCCGACCACGCCCAGCACCTCGCCCTCGTCGATGTGCAGCGAGATGTCGTTGACCGCGGTCAGGGTGCCCTTGCGGGTGGGGAATTCGACGACGAGGTTTTCGACTTCGAGAAGGGGCATCAGCGCAGCTTCGGGTTCAGGGCGTCACGCAGCCAGTCGCCCAACAGGTTGACGGCGAGCACCAGCACGGCCAGGGCTGCGCCGGGGAAAATGGTGATCCACCACTCGCCGGAGAACAGGTAGTCGTTGCCGACCCGGATCAGGGTGCCGAGCGACGGCTCGGTCGGCGGCAGGCCGACCCCGAGGAACGACAGGGTGGCCTCGGCGATGATCGCCAGCGCCAGCTGGATGGTGGCGATCACCAGCACCGGGCCGAGCACGTTCGGCAGGATGTGGCGCCACATGATCAGGGTCGGATGGATGCCGATCACATGGGCCGCCTGGACGTATTCCTTGTTGCGCTCGACCATGGTCGAGCCGCGCACGGTCCGGGCGTACTGCACCCAGTTGGACAGGCCGATCGACAGGATCAGCACGGTGTAGGCCAGGTCCGCCTGGTCCTGCACGTCCATGGCCCCGCGCAGCACCCCGTTGATCAGCAGCGCGATCAGGATCGCCGGGAAGGTGAGCTGGATCTCGGCGACGCGCATGATGAAGGCGTCGATCGACCCGCCGACGAACCCGGAGATCAGGCCGAGCCCGACGCCCAGCACCAGCGACAGGATCACGCTCGCGAAACCGATGAGCAGGGAGACCCGCGCGCCGTAGATGATCGCCGAGAGGACGTCGCGGCCCTGGATGTCGGTCCCGAGCAGGTAGCGCGGGTCGCCGAGCTCGAGCCAGGCCGGCGGCAGCGAGGAGTCCAGGATCGAGATCGACGCCAGGTCGAACGGGTTGTGCGGCGCCACCAGCGGTCCGAAGACCGCCAGGAAGAAGTAGATGAAGGTGACGAAGGCCGCGAGCATGGTCACCGGCGAGCGCTTGAAGCTGTGCCAGATGTCGCCATCGAAGAACCGGCGCAGCGAGTCGGCGATCCCGGTTGTGGGTGTCATGCGCGTGTCAGCCATGGCCCGTGGCCTTTCCGGTATCGACGCGCAGGCGCGGGTCCACCACGTAGTACAGCAGGTCGACGATCAGGTTGATCACCACGAAGAAGAACGCGATCAGCATCAGGTAGGCGGCCATGATGGGGATATCGACGGTGGTCACCGCCTGCAGGAACATCTGCCCCATGCCCGGCCATTGGAACACCGTCTCCGTGATGATGGCGAAGGCGATGATGGAGCCGAGCTGCAGGCCGGTGATGGTGATGACCGGCACCAGGGTGTTCTTCAGCGCGTGGCCGAAATGCACCGCCCGGTTGGTCAGGCCGCGGGCGCGGGCGAACTTGATGTAGTCGGTGCGCAGCACCTCCAGCATCTCCGAGCGCACGAGGCGCATGATCAGGGTGAGCTGGAACAGCCCGAGCGTGATCGACGGCATGATCAGCGACTTCCAGCCGTCGAGCGTCAGGAATCCGGTGCGCCACCAGCCGAGGTCGATCACCCCGCCGCGCCCGAAGGACGGCAGCCAGTTGAGCTGCACCGAGAAGAAGAAGATCAGCAGGATGCCGATCAGGAAGGTCGGCAGACTGATGCCGACGAGCGAGACCGACAGGAACATCTTCGAGATGAAGCCGTCACGGTTCAGCCCGGTATAGACCCCCATGGGTATCCCGACGACCAGCGAGAACAGCGCCGAGACCAGGGCCAGTTCCAGCGTGGCAGGCATGCGTTCGGCCAGCATCTCGGCCACCGGCCGCTTGTGCTGGTAGGAGACGCCGAACTCCAGCACCGCCGCCTTGGCGATGTAGTTGCCGAACTGGACGATGACCGGATCGTTGAGGCCGAGCTTCTCGCGCAGCGCCTCGCGCTCCTGCAGGCTGGTCTCGATGCCGACCATCTGGTGCACCGGGTCGCCGACGAAGCGGAACATGGAAAACGACACCAGCGCCACGAAGAACATGACGAACAGCGACTGGATCAGACGGCGGAGGATGAAGGCGACCATCGGGCGCGGAACCTGGAAACCGAGAACGTCGAAATGGGCGACCCCGGCCCGCGGTCAGGCGGGCCGGGGTCCGGTGGTCTGTCAGACGCTTACTGCACGTTGACGTAGTACAGCATGAACTGGTTGTCGGCACGCTGCGCCAGCGAGACGTTGGCGCGCTTGCCCCAGGCCAGGCCCTGCTGGTGCAGCGGGATGTAGCCGCGGTCGTTGTGCAGCTCGGTGAACGCGTCGCGGATCATCGCATTGCGCGAGGCCGCGTCGGTCTCCGACAGGATCTCGGCGGTCAGATCGTCCACCTTGGCGTTGGAATAGCCGCCGAGGTTGAACTTGCCGCGGCCGCTGTCGGCGTCCGGCGTGCCGATCAGGTTGAACAGCACGTTCCAGCTGTCGAACGAGCCCGGGGTCCAGCCCAGCAGGTAGAAGCTGGTTTCCAGACGCGGCGCCAGGACCTTGGCGAAGTACTGCGCCTTCGGCTGGGCCAGCAGGTTCACGTCGACGCCGATCCGGGCCAGCATCGCCACGACGGCCTGGCAGATCGCCTCGTCGTTGACGTAGCGGTTGTTCGGGCAGTCCATGGTGACCTCGAAGCCGTCGGCGTAGCCGGCATCGGCCAGCAGCTGCTTGGCGGCGTCGACGTCGTAGTCGAGGCGGGTGAACTCACCCGAATGCTCGAACAGGAACGGCGAGATCATGATGGCCGATGGGGTCGCCAGACCGCGCATCACCTTGGCCTTGATCGCCTCGATGTCGATGGCGCGGTAGAACGCCTCGCGGACCCGCGCGTCCTTGAACGGGTTCTTGCCCTTGACGTTGGAGTACAGAAGCTCGTCGCGCATCTGGTCGAAGCCGAGGAAGATCGTGCGCAGCTCCGGACCCGCCAGGACCTCGGTGTTGCCGTCACTGTCGATGCGCTTCATGTCCTGCACCGGCACCGGGTACATCATGTCGATCTCGCCCGACAGCAGGGCGGCGACGCGGGTGGCGTCGGAGGCGATCGGCGTGAAGATGACCTCGGTCAGGTTGTGCTGCAGGTTGCCGGCGTCCCACCAGGACGGGTTCGGCACCAGCACGGTCCGCACGTCGGTCTCGCGCGACTGGACCACGAACGGGCCGGTGCCGTTGGCGTTGCGGGTGGCGAAGTTCTCGCCGCCGCCGGTCACGTCGGTCGGCGCGACCGCGTTATTCGCCTCGGACCACTCCTTGTCCATGATGTACCAGGTCGCCCACTCGTAGTGGAGGATCGGGTTCGGCGCCTCGGTGACGAAGTCGACCGTGTGGTCGTCGACCTTCACGATGTCCACCACGCCCGCTAGGCGGGTCTTCAGGTCGGAGCCGTCGGCGACGGTCCGCTCGGCGGTGAACAGCACGTCATCGGCGGTAAAGTCGTTGCCGTTGTGGAACTTCACGCCCTTGCGCAGGTGGAAGCGCCAGCGGGTCGGCTCGACGATCTCCCAGCGCTCGGCCAGCGCCGGCTGGATGTCCAGCTCCGGACCGCGCCGAATCAGGCCTTCGTAGACGTTACCCAGGAGACCGAGGGTGAAGGTCTCGTTCAGGGAATGCGGATCGAGCGACTGGGCGTCGCCCTGGAACGCCCAACGGAACGTCTTCGCGTCCGCCGTGTCGGCGCCGAAAGCACCGAGAAACGCGGCTGCCGTTGCGGCGGCCAGCAGAGTTTTGCGCATCACTAAGCTCCCACGTGTGTGCCAATGGTCGCCGGTTCAACGCGCCGTGGATCCGGTGGTCCGGTATCGCAGCGGGCGCGAGGCCGACGCTCGCATCGTTGATGCCGGACCCCCGGCCCGGCACGTGACGGCACTTAAGCCGGAGTGCGGGGGCGCGTCAATGCGCGTGTATGGCAGCATGAGTTACCAATTGGCGGGATTCGGCGCGGTTCACACCAACCCGACCACCGCCCCGGTCGCCAGGGTCGCAAGGGTGCCGGCCACCAGGGACTTCGGCGCCAGTCCGGCGATCTCGCCCCGGCGGTCCGGTAACAGTGTCGCGAGGCCGCCGATCATGATCCCGAGACTGCCGAAATTGGCGAACCCGCAAAGCGCGTAGAGCAGGATCAGCCTGGAGCGCTCGCTCAAGGTCTCCTCCGGCAGTTTGGAGAATTCCAGATAGGCCAGCAGCTCGTTCAGCACGGTCTTGATCCCCATCAGCCGCGCCGCCTCGCCGGCCTCGTCCCAAGGGATGCCGATCAGCCAGACGATCGGCCGGAACACCCAGCCGAAAATCGTGCCCAGCGTCACCGGGCCGCCGAGCAGCTCCGGCAACAGGCTGAGGATCGCATCGACCAGGCTGACCAGCGCCACCATGACCAGCAGCATGGCGACGATCGACAGGAACAGCCGCAGCCCCTGCTCGGTGCCCTGGGTGATCGCATCCATCAGGTTGGCGGCCGGCGAGACGATCTCGATGTCGCCCGGCGTCGGCGGTCCCTGGCGCGGCACCATGATGGCGGCGATCGCGATGGCGGCGGGCACGCTGATGATCGAGGCGGTGATCAAATGGCCGATGCCGTTGTCGATGGTCGGCGCCACGAAGCCGGCGTAAAGGGCGAGAACGGTGCCGGCGATGGTCGCCATGCCGGTCGTCATGACCATGAACATCTCACCCCGGTCCAGGCGGTGCAGGTAGTCGCGGGCCAGCACCGGCGCCTCGATCATGCCGAAGAAGATGTTGGCGGCGCAGGCCAGCCCGACCGGGCCGCCGACCCCGAAGGCACGCTCAAGCACGGCGGCGAAGCCCTTCACCACCCAGGGCAGGATGCGCAGGTAGATCAGCGCGGAGGTGAGCGCGCTGACGACGATCACCAGCGGCAGCGCCTGGAAAGCCAAGACGAAGGCCGCGCCCGGATAACTCTCCTGGAACGGCAGGTCGCCGCCGCCGAGATAGCCGAACACCAGGGTGGTGCCGGCCTTGGTCGCCGTCTGCAGCCCGAGGATCGCGTCGTTCATCGCCGCCACCCCGTCGCGCAGGAAGACGATGTGCAGCATCGCCAGCGCCAGCCCGATCTGCATGGCGATCCCGACCAGCGGGATGCGCCAGCCGACGGCGCGGCGGTTCTCGCTCAGCGCCCAGGCGATCGCGAACAGCACGATCAGCCCGACTCCGGATTGAAGCTGCGCCATGCCCGCCCCCGCGTTCTCGTTGCCGCGCCGCATCCTCGCCCGGGAACAGTTCCGTTCCGCCCCGGACCCAGGATTTCTACGTTGCCATCCACGGCGCGTCGACCCAGCTTCTGGGCGAGGCCAAACCCGGAGAGCAGAGATGACCGAGCCCCGCGACATCGACCACATCGTCGTCATGACCCGCGACCTCGCTGCCGCCCAGGCGGCGTGGACGGCCTGCGGGTTCACCTGCACGCCACGCGCGGTCCACCCGTTCGGCACGGCCAACTCGCTGATCCAGCTGCAGGGCAATTTCGTCGAACTGCTGGAGATCGACGACCCCGCCAAGATCGAGGACGGCGCCGGCGACCGGTTCAGCTTCGCCGCCCACAACCGCGATTTCCTGTCCTCGGCCGGCGAGGGCATGTCGATGCTGGTGCTGGCCTCGACCGACCGCGACGGCGACCTCGCCGACTGGCGGGCGAAGGATCTGCGCGTCTACGATCCGTTCGATTTCGAGCGCCAGGCCAAGCAGCCCGATGGCTCGCACCAGCGGGTTGCCTTCTCACTCGCTTTCGCGACCGACCCGTCGCTCCCCGGGCTGGCGTTCTTCACCTGCCAGCAGCACACGCCGGAGGTGTTCTGGAAGCCGGACTACCAGGTCCACGCCAACGGCGCCCGGCGGATCGCCTCGGTGCAGGTCGCGGGCCCGGACCCCGATGCCGCCGACACCTTCCTACGTGCGTTCTCCGGCGGCATCCGAACCACGCATATCGCCCTCGGCCAGGACAGCCTGACGGTGGAGGAGGGAGCGGCGGCATTCCCCGAGGTCACGATCCGCGTCGCCGATCTCGCCGCCGCCGAGCCGCACCTGGCCGTCGCGGCACGGGACGGCGACGCCCTCGTGGTTCCGGCGGAGACCCTGAGCGGGGTGGCGGTCCGGTTCGTGGAGTGACGGTGCACAGGCGATATCGAGACGAAAGTCCCTGGCCCAATGCCGGGAAACGCGTTGGAGGATAGAACGAGCCCCACGCTCGACACCCGACAGCCGCTCGTGGTCTAAGGGGCGCCCCATCGAAAGGCCCCCATGACCGCCGACACCCACCCCTCGCACCCGACCCTGCCGCGTCTGCTGCTGGTGGTGTTCGCGCCGTTCGCCGGCGGCTATTTCCTGTCCTACCTGTTCCGCTCGACCAACGCGGTCATCGCCCCGCAGCTCACCGCCGAGATCGGCCTCGACGCCGGCGATCTCGGGCTGCTGACCAGCACCTATTTCCTCGCCTTCGCCGGCTTCCAGCTGCCGCTCGGTCTGCTGCTTGACCGTTACGGGCCGCGCCGGGTGCAGTCGGTCCTGCTGCTGTCGGCGGCGCTGGGCGCGGTGCTGTTCGCCGTCGGCGACTCGCTGCTGACCCTCGCCGTCGCCCGCGGCCTCATCGGCCTCGGCGTCGCCGGCGGGCTGATGGCGTCGTTCAAGGCGATCACCCTGTGGTTCCCGAAGGACCGCTGGCCGCTGGTCAACGGCTGCTTCATGGCGATCGGCGGGCTCGGCGCCGTCGCCGCCACCCGGCCGCTGGAGGAGGCGCTGCACCTCACCGACTGGCGCGGCGTGTTCCTCGGTCTCGCGGTCATCACCGTCGTGGTCGCGCTGACGATCCGCCTAGCGGTGCCGGAGCGGCCGATCGACGGCGCCCGCGACAGCCTGGCCGAGCAGGTCGCCGGGCTCGGGCGAGTGTTCTCCAGCCTGCTGTTCTGGCGGGTGGCCCCGCTGACCATCACCACCATGACCGCCAACCTCGCGATCCAGGGGCTGTGGGCCGGCCCATGGCTGCGCGATGTCGGCGGCCTCGGACGCGACGCGGTGGCCGACACCCTGTTCTGGCTGGCGGCGGCGATGACCGTCGGATTCGTGCTGACCGGGGTGATCGCCGACGCCTGCACCCGGCGCGGCATTCCGCTCTCGCGGGTCATCATCGGCTTCACCGCCCTGTTCATGGCCAGCCAGGCGCTGATCGTGTTCGAGCTGGCGCCGGCAAGCGCGGTTCCCTGGATCGCCTTCGGCCTGCTGGCCAACGGCGCCGCCCTGGTCTATCCCCTGTTGAACGGGCATTTTCCGCTGGCGCTGTCGGGTCGGGTATCGACCGGCATGAACACGCTGGCGTTCTTCGGCGCCTTCGCCGGGCAGTACCTGATGGGCGCCGCGATCGACCTGTGGGAACCGCTGGCGGACGGCGGATATCAGGCGGACGCCTATCGCGCGGTATTCGGCGGTATACTGGTGCTGCAGCTCCTCAGTCTCGTGTGGTACGCGGTGACGGGAGGGATCGGGCGAAAGGACGGAACCGGTTGATCAAGCGCGACATCAAGACCGAGGCCTTCGCCATGGCCTCGTTCATCCTGCAGGTGAACACCATGCGCGCGCTGGTCTCCAAGGGCGTGCTGCGCCGGGACGAGGCTGTGGAGCTGGTCGACGAGGCGCGCCGTCAGCTCGACCAGCTAATCGCCGCGAACCGCACCGACCGGGCGGCCATGCTCGACCGCGAGCTGCTCGACTACGAGGCCATCTTCCGCGACATTGACGATCGCGCCGCCGAGGACCTGTTGCGCACCCTGCGCGACGCGCTGAACAAGATCCTGGACGAGGACATCGCCGCCGCCGAGATCACCGAGGACCTGATCCAGGACGTCGACGACGAGACGATCCGCCTCTAGCCCGCTCGCTCGCCCCACCGGGAAGCCGTCATGTCCCTGGACACCGTCGTTGCCAACGTTCTCACCCGGATCGGCGCCGAGGTCGGCCAGGGCCGGGTCGCCGATTACGTCCCGGCACTCGCCCGGGTCGATCCGTCGAAGATCGGCATCGCCGTTGCCACCCTGGACGGCGGCCTGCACACCGCCGGCGACGCCCACGAGCCGTTCTCGATCCAGAGCGTGTCCAAGGTCTTCACCCTGGCGCTGGCGCTGGGCAAGGTCGGCAGCGACCTCTGGCAACGGGTCGGGCGGGAGCCGTCCGGCTCCGCCTTCAACTCCATCGTCCAGCTGGAGCGCGAGCACGGCATCCCGCGCAACCCGTTCATCAACGCCGGCGCCATCGTCGTCAGCGACATCCTGCTGGCGGGTGGGCGTCCGAAGGAGACGGTCGCCGAGATCCTTTCCTTCCTGCGCCGGCTGGCGGATGACGACTCGGTGGCGATCGATGCCGAGGTCGCCCGCTCGGAAGCGGAGACCGGCTTCCGAAACCTCAGCCTCGCCAATTTCATGAAGGCGTTCGGTACGATCGACGGACCGGTCGCCGACACCCTGGACGTCTACTTCCACCAATGCGCCCTGTCGCTGACCTGCGCCCAGCTGGCGCGGGCCGGGCTGTTCCTGGCCAATCGCGGCGCCGATCCGGTGACCGGCCAGCGGATCGTCGCCGATTTCCGGGCCCGCCGGATCAACGCCCTGATGATGACCTGCGGGCACTACGACGCCTCGGGCGACTTCGCGTTCCGCGTCGGCCTGCCGGGCAAGAGCGGGGTCGGCGGCGGCATCCTGGCCATCGCGCCGGGCCGGGCGGCGATCGCGGTGTGGTCTCCGGGTCTCAACGCCAACGGCAACTCGCATGCCGGGACGATCGCGCTCGAGGAACTGGCGAAGGACACCGGCTGGTCGGTCTTCTGACGCCGATTTCGGGGTCAAACGCCCCCTTCCGCCGCATTCTTAACCTGATATGCTCGCCTCCAAGTCATTCCCGACGACACCCTGATCCCCTTGGAGGACGCCATGAGCTTCCAGCCGAACTCGCCGGCCGCGCGAGACGTCGCTTACTTCCTGCATCCCTACACCAACGCCCGCGCCCACGAAGAGAACGGGCCGATGATCATCACCAAGGGCGACGGCGTCTACGTGTACGACGACGGGGGCAAGCAGTACCTGGAGGCCATGGCCGGCCTATGGTGCGCCTCGCTCGGCTTCAAGGAGGACCGCCTAGTCAAGGCCGCGACCGAGCAGATGCAGCAGCTGCCCTACTACCACACCTTCGCCCACAAGGCGCATCTGCCGGGCATCGACCTGGCCGAGAAGCTGATCGGCCTGGCGCCGGTGCCGATGTCGAAGGTGTTCTTCGCCGGCTCCGGCTCCGAGGCCAACGACACCGCGATGAAGCTGGTCTGGTACTACAACAACGCCCGCGGCCGTCATGCCAAGAAGAAGTTCATCAGCCGGGTGAAGGGATATCACGGCGTGACCATCGCCTCGGCCTCGCTGACCGGCACCCCGGTGAACCACCCGGGCTTCGACCTGCCGATCGCCGGCGTCAAGCACACCAGCTGCCCGCACTTTTACCGCTTCGGCCAGGACGGCGAGAGCGAGGAGGACTTCGCCACCCGCATGGCCCGGGATCTGGAGGACATGATCCTGGAGGAGGGGCCGGAGACGGTCGCCGCCTTCATCGCCGAGCCGATCATGGGCGCGGGCGGGGTGATCGTGCCGCCGAAGGGCTATTTCGAGAAGATCCAGGCGGTCCTGAAGAAGTACGACGTGCTGATGATCGCCGACGAGGTGATCTGCGGCTTCGGGCGCACCGGCAACTTCTGGGGCAGCCAGACGCTCGGCATCAAGCCGGACATCCTGACCTGCGCCAAGGCGCTGTCGTCGAGCTACCTGCCGATCTCGGCGGTGATGATCAGCGACGACGTCTATCAGCCGATCGCCAACCAGAGCCAGGACCTCGGCGTGCTCGGCCACGGCTACACCTACACCGCCCACCCGGTCTGCGCCGCGGTCGCGCTCGAGACGCTCAAGATTTACGAGGAGCGGGACATCGTCGGCCATGTCCGGGCCGTCGCCCCGCGCTTCCAGGAGCGTCTGGCGGCTCTCGGCGAGCACGAGCTGGTCGGCGAGACCCGGGGGCGCGGCCTGATGGGCGCGCTCGAGATCGTCGCCGACAAGGAGACGCGTGCGAGCTACGACCCGGCGGTCGGCGCCGGTGCCAAGACCAACGCGGCGGCGACCGAGCACGGCCTGATCGTGCGGGCGATCGGCGACAACATCGCCTTCACCCCGCCGCTGATCATCACCGAGCAGCAGATCGACGAGCTGTTCGACAAGATGACGCTCGCCCTGAACGACGCGGCGGCCGCCATCCACAAGGCGGCGGCGGCCTAGTCCGACGCGCCTCTGCGGGCCCCGGCACCCCGGGGCCCGCTCGGATTCACCCTGCCAGACGCCGGAAGCGGGCATGAGTCGGATCGGAATGCCGGTGATCGGGATCGCGCGGGCGATCGCCATCCTTGCCCTCGCCGTGGCGTTGACGGGCCCGGTGGCGACGGGTTCCGCCCAGACGGAATCCGGGCAGACCGGTTCCGGACAGACGGAGCCGGCCCAGCCTACTGTCGCGGCACCGTCGGTGCAGAAGGCTTTCGGCGACCTGACGGAGATCGCCGAACGCGGCACCCTGCGGGTGCTGGTGGAGTACAGTCAAACCCGGTTCTTCGTCGATGCCGGGCAACTCCGCGGCTTCGAGTACGAGCTGGTGAACCGCTACGTCGACGGCCTGCGGAAATCCGATCCGGCGCTTGAGGCGCTCAAGGTCGTCTACATCCCGCTGCCGTTCGAGCGCATCCTGCCGGCCCTGGCGGACGGCTTCGGCGACATCGCCGCGGCCGGCATCACCGCCACGGCGGCACGGCGCGAGAGCGTCGACTTTTCCGATCCCTATCTGAGCGGCGTCCGTGAGGTCGTGGTCGCCGGAAAGCGGGCGGCGGCGATCTCCTCCCTGGCGGATCTCGCCGGCCGCGAGATCCACGTTCAGGAGGGGACGAGCTACGTCGATCACCTCACCTCGGCGGCGGAGCGGATGGCCGCGGACGGGCTCGAGCCGTTCCGCGTCATCGAGGACGACGTGCCTGCCTCCAGCCTGCTCGAGATGGCGAACGCCGGGATCATCGACTACACGGTGATGGACGACTACGCCGCGTCGCTCTGGGCCGAGGTGCTGGACGCGCTGACCGTGAGCGACGTCGCGGTGTCCGAGAGCGGCGACATCGCTTGGGCCCTGCGCCGGGACACGCCCGAGCTCGCGGCCAGCGTCAACGCCTACATCGCCGAGAACCGGAAGGGCTCGCTGAT
>JGI12316J15310_10000194_pt5 | contig 37083 bp, 33 predicted proteins | sample MarCyaLeptolynsp_FD_15310 | JGI IMG/M metagenome (IMG submission 15310)
TTCACATGCGGGAGAAGGGTCGGATAAAGCAGGAAAGCCGCCGCCGCCGCCGCGACCCAGGCCGCAATCGACAGAACTTCGCGTACGAACCCGCGGATCATCGCAAGGAATGCCGAAACCAGCATCACGACGATCAGGATGATATCTAATATCGCTATCGGCATGCTTGAATTCTTTCCGTCTTTGCCCCGTGAGTGTCCGGGGCGCCGCAGACGTCCTGGATTATTGTTCGTGGACACGGGTACGCGGACTGCAAACAACGACACGTACCGCCATAGTCGTTTGATATGCGAAGTCCATACACCTGTGTAACAAATTCGGCAATCTTCTAAGCCGAATGCAGTAAACGGGGATGCTTTTCCTCAGGTTTTGGCCACGCTCCGACCGGCGCGGCGGACCGGCTCGACTGACGCGTTACGATGACGGCGCCGCCATGTGAGCCACCAGTGCGGTAATATCAGTGATTTCCTTGTGTGCCAATCCCGATATCTTCTTGGAGCCGCTGCGTGCGGGTGGCGAAATTGCCGACTTGAAGCCAAGCTTTTCCGCTTCTTTCAGGCGAATTTCCGCGTGGGCGACCGGACGCACGGATCCCGACAGGCTGACTTCGCCGAACAGGAACGTGTCGGGCGGGATGACCGCCCCGGTCAGAGAGGAAACCAGCGCTGCCGCGACTGCCAGATCCGCGGCCGGTTCGATGATCCGCAATCCGCCGGCGACATTGAGATAAATGTCGTGTCCGCCGAGCCTGACGCCGGCATGGGCCTCCAGGACCGCAACGATCATGGCCAGCCGATTCGATTCCCAGCCGACGACGGAACGGCGCGGCGTGCCGAGCGAACTTGGGGCGACAAGCGCCTGTATCTCGACAAGCAGGGGCCGGGTTCCCTCAATGCCGGCGAACACGGCGACGCCCGTCGTGTCCCCGGTCCGGTCTCCAAGAAACAGCGCCGACGGATTTGCGACCTCGCGCAGGCCGTCGCCGGTCATTTCGAAGACGCCGATCTCGTCGGTCGCGCCGAACCGGTTCTTGACCGCGCGCAGGATCCGGAAATGGTGGGTTGCGTCGCCGACGAAATAAAGGACCGCGTCGACCATGTGCTCGACCACCCGCGGTCCGGCGATCTGCCCGTCCTTGGTCACGTGGCCGACAAGGATCACGGCACATCCGGTTTCCTTGGCAAACCGGATGAGCGCCTGGGCGCAGGTGCGGACCTGGGTCACGGTGCCGGGCGCGGATTCGACCGCGCTCGTCCAAAGGGTCTGGATCGAATCGATGACAACCAGCGCAATCCGGCCTTCGGCCTTCAGGGTCGCCAGAATGTCCTCGACATGGGTTTCGGCCGCGAGCGACACGGGCGCCTTGGACAGACCCAGTCTTTCCGCGCGCAGCCTGACCTGGCCGATCGCCTCCTCTCCGGAGATGTAGATGACCTTTTCGCCCTTGTTGGCGAGCGCCGCCGCCGCCTGGATCAGGAGCGTGGATTTGCCGATGCCGGGGTCGCCGCCGACAAGCAGGGCCGATCCGGCGACAAACCCGCCGCCGGTGACGCGGTCGAGTTCGGCCAGTCCGCTTGCCAGGCGCACCGAATCCTCCACCGTGCCTTCCAGGGGAACCAGGTTGGTCTTGCGGCCCTTTTTCAGGGACTTGCCGCCCGGCGCGATCGGCGCGGCGTCGGTCATTTCCTCGACAATGGAGTTCCACGACCCGCAGCTGTCGCATTTCCCGGCCCAGCGGGAATAGACGGTTCCACAGGACTGGCAGACAAATTGTCGGGTGGCGCGCGCCATTTGGCTAATCCTGTGAAGAGGGTTTCGAGGCGGAAACGTAGCGCCGGCAATACCGTGACCCGAGCCCGGTCAGGAGCTCGTAGTCGATTGTCTGGGCATGGGCGGCGACCGAACCGGGGCTGGGATCGGCGCCGAAGAGCGTTATCCAGTCGCCGCGCCGCGGACCGGGCCCCGGGCAATCGGTCACGTCAAAGGCGATCAGGTCCATGGAAACCCGGCCGACAATCGGTACCGGCCGTTGTCCACAGATACCATGCGCGCCCCGGCTTTCGTCGCTTGAGCCGGCGCGGCGATGGTACCCGTCGGCATAGCCCGCGGCAACGATTGCAACCCGCGAGTCCCGCTTTACGGTTTCCGCGCTGCCGTAGCCGACGCCTTCGCCTGCCGGAACGGTCCGCACCTGGAGGATTCTGGCCTCGACCTTGACAACCGGCCGCATCGGGTTTTCCGACAGGTGGCTGTCGAGTGCGGCGCCGCCATACAGCGAAATGCCCGGGCGGACCATGTCGTGGCGATAGTCGGCACCCAGAAAGATCCCGGCGGAATTCGCCAGGGAACCGGGAATGCCCGCCAAGCGGGCACGCACCCGCTGGAACGACGCCCTCTGCGCGTCGTTGAGAGGATGGTCCGGGTCGGACCCGCAGGCAAGGTGGCTGATGACCAGTCGAACGTCGATACCGGCGAGGCCGGCCGGATCGTCGACAAGGGCGGCGGCGTCTTCCTCGCGCATGCCGAGCCGGTTCATGCCCGTGTCCACGTGGATTGCCGCGGCGAGCGGCCGTTGCAATCGGCTGGCGAGGGCGCGCCACTCGGCCACTTCTTCCTCGCAGCTCAGGACCGGTCGCAGGCGGTGCGCGAGCAAATCTTCGCCGGTCCCGCCGATCAGACCGTTCAAGACGTAGATATCCGCCGCCGGGGCGACCTGGCGGGCGCGGATGCCTTCTTCGGGCAATGCAACAAAAAATGTCCGGCACCCGGCATCGGCGAGGGTTGAAACCGCCTGTTCGAGGCCGATGCCATAGCCGTTGCCCTTGACCGCGGCGGCGCATTCGGCCGGTCCGCTCTGCCGGTCGAGGAATTTCCAGTTTTGGCTGAGCGCGTCCAGGTCGATGGTCAGACGGCCGCCCGCCAGCCGCGCCCGGTCTTCCGCCGAGAGTGACCCGGTCATCACGTCGCTACTCGAAGCGATCGGGTAAACGGGATTCGTCGGCAATGCTGGAGAACCGGGTGACTTCCTCGTCGAACCGCAATTCGACGTTCGCGGTCGGTCCGTGGCGTTGTTTGGCGATGATCACCTCCGCCTTGCCATGCGCCCGTTCCATGTCGGCCTGCCATTTGAAAAATTCCTCGGTGCCTTCCGCCGGCTTCTTGTTCTGAACATAATATTTTTCCCGATACACGAACAGGACAACGTCGGCATCCTGCTCGATCGAACCGGATTCGCGAAGGTCGGACAGCATCGGTCTCTTGTCTTCACGCGCCTCCACGCCGCGGGACAATTGCGAGAGCGCGAGAATGGGAACCGACAGCTCCTTGGCGAGCGCCTTCAGGCTGGTGGTGATCTCGGTGATCTCCTGGACCCGGTTTTCATTGCCGCGCTTGGACGATCCGGTAATCAGCTGCAGATAGTCGATGACGATCATGTCGAGACCATGCTGGCGCTTCATCCGGCGTGCGCGGGCGACGAGCTGGGCGATGGAGATGCCGCCGGTCTGGTCGAGATAGAGGGGCGCGGACTGCATTTCCTGGCTTGCGATCGCCAGCTTCTGGAATTGCTCCTCGGTGATCGAGCCGCGGCGGATGTCGGAGGAGGGGACTTCGGACTGTTCCGCCAGAATCCGTGTCGCCAGTTGCTCCGAAGACATTTCCAGCGAGTAGAACCCGACGATGGCGCCGTTTGTGGTCGTCCTGCGCCCATCGGCACCCTCCTCGCCGCGATAGGCCCGTGCCATGTTGAAGGCGATGTTGGTGGCCAAGGCCGACTTGCCCATGCCCGGCCGGCCGGCAAGCACGATCAGGTCGGACCGCTGCAGGCCGCCCATCTTGGCGTCGAGGTCGGAAATCCCGGTTGAAATCCCGGACAGTTGGCCGTCGCGCTGATAGGCGGCCGCGGCCATTTCGATGGCTTCGGCCAGCGCGTCGGAGAAAGTGCCGAAGCCCTTGTTGGTCTGGCCTTTTTCCGCCAGTTCGTAGAGCCGCCGTTCCGCGTCTTCGATCTGCGACCCCGGCGGCATCTCGATCGGCGCATCGTAGGCGATGTTGACCATATCCTCGCCGATGGTGATGAGATTGCGCCGGGTTGCGAGATCCTTGATCGACCGGCCGTAATCCTCGGCGTTGATGATGCTCGTCGCATTGGCGACCATGCGAAACAGATATTGCAGCACCGGCAGGTCGGCGATCCGGGCTTCCTGCGGAAAAAACGTTTTCAAGGTGACGGGAGAGGCCACCTTGCCGGCGCGAATCAGCTGACCGGCCTTTTCGAAAATCTCCTGGTGCGCGGCAATGAAAAAATGGCCGGGTTCAAGAAAATCGGACACCCGGTCGAACGTCTCGTTGTTCACAAGGATCGCGCCCAGAAGTTCCTGCTCCTGTTCGACATTGTGCGGAGCGGCACGGACCGCGGCTTCCGCAGTCTCCATGTCGTCGATTTTTAGCGCGGCCTGTTCCATTTCGTCCCTCTTCAACCGGCCGCGATCCTAAGCACAAAACAGTGCCGACGGGGCGCGATCCGGGACGGTTTTTGAAATGCATTCCCATGATTCACACAAGGAAAAAATAATACGATTTTTGCCCGCAAAACCTTGACAGCGAATCGTCACAGGACACCCGATCATAACGGATGCCGGCCGAGTTTGTTTTTCCGCGCGTCGCCTGGTGCCGGCATCTGTTTCGGGTCTCGAAAAACAAATCGGCGCGCCCGAAGGCGCGCCGAATGACAGTCGCACTATTGGAATTGCCGGTGGCAGATGGTCAGTTCTGCTCTTCTGCAGCTGCGTCGGAGTCCGCAGAGTCGGTTTCAGCTTCGGCGCCATCGCCGGCTTCCGCCGCATCCGCTTCTGCCTCTTCGTCTTCGTCGTCTTCTTCGAACTCGAAGCGATCATCGCGGCGGGAAAGGTCTTCCCCGGCTGCCTGGCGTTCGGCTTCGTCCAGCGAACGGGCAACGTTGACGCTGACCATGACCTGAACTTCCGGGTGCAGGCTGACCTCCACGTCGTGGATACCGATTGCCTTGATGGGATTGTTCAGGTTGACCTGCGAGCGGGTGACCGCGAAGCCCTTTTCCGTCAGATCGTCGGAAATGTCGCGTGGCGAGACCGAGCCGTACAATTGTCCGGTTTCGCCCGCCTGACGGACCACGATCAGGTTCGTGCCGTCCATCTTCGCGGCGACGGATTCGGCTTCGCCGCGGCGTTCCAGGTTGCGGGCTTCCAGGTGAACGCGCTCGTTTTCGAACCGTTCCATGTTGGCCTTGGTTGCCCTCAGCGCCTTGCCCTGCGGCAACAGGAAGTTGCGGGCATATCCGTCGCGCACTTTGACGACGTCGCCCATCTGGCCGAGTTTGGCGACCCGTTCCAAAAGAATCAGTTGCATGTCTTTCTCCTACTGTCCCGGCCGGCGGCCGGTTAGAGCAGGGGCCGCGAAATGCGCCCCGCCCAATGGGGGCCGGGCAAAGGCCCGGCCGGCTTTGGTGATTGCCGGATCGCGCCGCGATCCGGAACTTGTCCTTACGAGATAATGTAAGGCAGCAGGCCGAGGAAACGCGCCCGCTTGATGGCCCGGGCCAACTCGCGTTGCTTGATGGCGGAAACCGCGGTGATGCGGCTCGGCACGATCTTGCCGCGCTCGGACACGTAACGCTGCAGCAGCTTCACGTCCTTATAGTCGATCTTCGGCGCGTTCTGGCCGGAAAACGGGCAGGTCTTGCGGCGGCGGTGAAACGGGCGGCGGCTCGGGAGTTGTGCAATATCAACCATGATCTATTCCCTCTCCTCGGTGCGGCGGGGTTCGCGGTCGTCGGAACGGCGCGGACGATCGTCACGGTCGCCCCGGTCCCGGCGCTTGCGGTCGTCGCGGTCGCGGCGCTGCATCATGACGGAGGGTTCGGTCTCCAGTTCCTCGACGCGAATGGTCATGAACCGCAGAATATCTTCGTTCAGGTTCATCTGGCGTTCCATCTCGGCAATCGCGACGTGCGGTGCGTTGATGTTCAGGAGGGTGTAATGGGCCTTGCGGTTCTTCTTGATCCGGTAGGCCAGGGTTTTGAGGCCCCATTGTTCGACCTTTTCAATCGCGCCGCCGCCTTCTTCGATGACGGCCTTGTATTGATCGGTCAACAATTCGACCTGCTGGCTCGACACGTCCTGCCGGGCCATAAAGATATGTTCGTAGGTTGGCATTGTTTTCGCCTTCTAGTGTGGATCAGCGCTAAGCCTCACCGAAGCCTGGAAAAGGCCACCGTGAAATCTTCGGAAGCGGGAACACCGGAAACACAAACGCCGCAGCGCTCTCCTGAAGCGGCAACCAAGTTGCCTCGACAGGTCTCCGTTCAGCCCCCGGCTGATGTGAATCCGCGGACCTATACACGTCCTGCCGCGTCGATCAAGCAAAACAGCAACCGGTGCGGCGTTATTGTGCCGCATTTCAGGCCTTGAACCGGCAAATACGGTTAAGAGCGCAAGAATTTGCCGGCAGATCCTTGACAATCCGTGCGATGGCCGCTCTAGGGTCTGTCAACAATCGGGTCGGATGGGGCCGGCACACTTCCGGAAATCGTTCCCGGGTTGCCCGCCAGTGGGGAAGGGGCCCGAACCGGATGGGTGTTGCCGTTATCGACCTCGGTTCCAAGAGAGATAAAAAGAAGCAATCTGATGACCACAGCATTTACATTTCCCGGCCAGGGCAGCCAGTCGGTCGGCATGGGCAAGGACCTTGCCGATGCGTTCCCGGAAGCCCGGGCGGTTTTTGATGAAGTAGACGACGCGCTCGGTGAGAAGCTGAGCCGGATCATGTGGGACGGTCCGGAAGACAGGCTGACCCTTACGGCCAACGCGCAACCGGCGCTGATGGCCGTCAGCCTTGCCGTCGTCGCGGTGCTCAGGGCGCAGGGACGGACCGTGGCCGGGGACGCCGCCTTCGTCGCGGGCCATTCGCTCGGGGAATATTCAGCGCTCGCGGCCGCCGGCAGTCTGACGGTTGCCGATGCGGCCCGGTTGCTGCGTTTGCGCGGACAGTCAATGCAGGAAGCCGTGCCGGTCGGCGAGGGTGCCATGGCCGCTGTTCTCGGCCTGTCGCTGGAGCAGGCGCAACAGATCGCACAGGACGCCTCCGAGGTTGGTATTTGTGACGTTGCGAACGACAATGCGCCGGGGCAGGTGGTGCTGTCCGGCGCGAAAGCCGCCGTCGACAAGGCCATCGAACTGGCCAAGGCCGCCGGCTCCAAACGGGCTATTCCGCTGCCGGTCAGCGCGCCGTTTCACTGCCGCCTGATGCAGCCGGCCGCCGACAGGATGGCGGCGGCTCTGGCCGATACCGCCATCTCGGCGCCGCAGGTTCCGCTTGTCTCGAATGTGCTGGCCGATGCAATCACGGATCCCGACGAGGTCCGCGCGCGGCTCGTGGAACAGGTGACCGGAACTGTGCGATGGCGCGAGAGCGTTGCCTGGCTTGCCGGCAACGGGGTCGATACACTCGTGGAGCTGGGATCTGGAAAGGTGCTGACCGGACTGGCGCGCCGGATCGACCGGTCGCTTTCTGCGCTCTCCGTTTCCGGATCCGCGGATGTCGATACGCTTGTTGCGCACCTGACCGGCGGAAAAGGAGAATGACCATGTTTGACCTCACCGATCGCAAAGCTCTGGTGACAGGCGCCTCGGGCAGCCTCGGCAGCGCGATTGCGAGGGCCCTGCACGCCAGCGGCGCCCATGTCGCCATATCGGGCACACGCGAGGAGGCGCTGCAATCGCTCTCCGATGACCTCGGCAACCAGCGGGTGGAAATCGTTCCGGCGAACCTGTCGCAGCCCGATGAACCGCAACGGCTGGTTGGCGCGGCGGACAAGGCGCTTGGCGGGATCGATATCCTCGTCAACAATGCCGGCATCCTTCGCGACAATCTTTCCATGGTGATGAAGGATGAGCAGTGGGATGAGGTTATAAACCTCAACCTTACCGCGGGATTCCGTCTGACCCGGGCCTGTCTCAGGGGCATGATGAAGCGTCGCTACGGCCGCATTATCGGGATTTCTTCGGTTGCGGGCGTCATGGGCAATCCGGGACAGGCGAACTATGCGGCGGCCAAGGCCGGCATGATCGGTTTCGCCAAGACCGTCGCCCGCGAAGTGGCGAGCCGCGGCATTACCGTCAATACGATCGCTCCCGGGCTGATCGAAAGCGCCATCAACGAATCGCTGACGGAAAAACAGCGCGAAGTGATCCTCGGATCGGTTCCTCTGGGCCGGCTGGGCACCGCCGACGAAGTCGCCGCGGCCGTGGTTTATCTCGCCAGCACCGAGGCCGGGTACATGACGGGGCAGACCATCCACCTCAATGGCGGCATGGCCATGGTCTGATGCGGTTTGTAAACCCCGGCCTTACGGTGCCGTGCGTGCGGATCGCCCGCCAGCGGCAAGGCCGGAATTGACCGGGGTTCGGCTGCGTATAAGATAACAGAAACAGGATGTAATTTACCGACAAATCTCGTGATGTCGCGCGTCTGGTCAAGCGAAAAAAAGTGTGATACCAACCGCGCCAACTCACCGGTCAGAATGGCTTCCTGACACTAACATTCCGGACGACCGGAGTTTTTACACCCGGCAAACCGCCGGACTGCAAACTCCACACGAATAACAGGCAATCGAGGATATAGAAATGAGCGATGTTGCTGAACGGGTTAAACATATCGTTGTCGAACATCTTGGCGTCGAAGCCAAACTGGTTGTAGAGAGCGCAAGTTTCATCGACGATCTGGGCGCAGACAGCCTTGATACGGTCGAGCTGGTGATGGCGTTCGAAGAAGAATTCGGATGTGAGATTCCCGACGACGCCGCCGAAACGATCCTGACCGTCGGCGACGCCGTCAAATTCCTTGATGCTCAAGACAAGTAAGCCTCGTTCGGCTGCATTGATCCTGTCCAATTCGATGATCGGTATTCATTTATGAGACGCGTTGTTGTAACCGGGCTGGGAATGGTGTCGCCGCTTGGCTGCGGTGTTGAAGAGACTTGGACCCGGCTGCTGGCCGGGGAAAGCGGCGCGTCCAGGGTAGAGCATTTCGATGTCTCCGACCTGACGTGTCAGATTGCCTGCATGATTCCTCGCGGCGACGGATCGAACGGCACGTTCAATCCCGACGACTGGATGGAAGTCAAGGAACAGAGGAAAGTCGACGACTTTATCCTGTTCGCCATGACCGCATCCCAGCAGGCCCTTGACGATGCCGGCTGGCATCCCGAAACCTATGAGGACAAAACCCGGACGGGCGTCCTGATCGGATCGGGAATCGGCGGTGTCGAGGGGATCGAACGCGGCGGTTTCGCGTTGAAGGAAAAGGGGCCGCGGCGCGTCAGCCCGTTTTTCATTCCCGGCCGGCTTATCAATCTGGCCGGCGGTTACGTTTCGATCAAGCATGGGCTCATGGGGCCGAACCATGCGGTGGTTACGGCCTGTTCTACAGGCGCGCATGCCATTGGCGATGCGTCCAGGCTCATTGGTCTCGGCGACGCCGAGGTCATGGTTGCCGGTGGGTGCGAATCCCCCGTGTCGCGTATTTCCATGGCCGGTTTTGCCGCGGCTCGGGCGCTTTCGTCCGGCTTCAATGACGAGCCGACAAAGGCGTCGCGACCCTATGACAAGCGGCGTGACGGGTTTGTCATGGGCGAAGGGGCCGGCATTGTCGTGCTTGAGGAATACGAGCACGCCAAGGCCCGCGGCGCAAAAATCTATGCGGAAATCGTTGGCTATGGCCTGTCGGGAGATGCCTATCACATCACCGCGCCGTCACCGGACGGCGATGGCGCCTACCGCTGCATGAAGGCCGCGATCGAACGCGCCGGCGTAAAAGCCTCGGAAATCGATTACGTCAATGCCCACGGGACATCGACGCCGATCGGCGACGAAATCGAACTGGGTGCCGTCCATCGCCTGCTTCTCGACGACGCCCCGAACCTGACGATGTCGTCGACAAAATCGGCGGTCGGGCATCTGCTTGGCGCCGCCGGCGCGGTGGAAGCGATCTTCAGTATTCTCGCCATCCGGGACAATGTCGCACCGCCGACCATCAATCTCGATGATCCCTCGGCGGAAACGACGATCGATCTTGTTCCGCATGTCAAGCGGGAAAAGGAAATCAACGTGGCTCTGTCGAACTCCTTCGGATTTGGCGGCACGAATGCGTCTGTTGTGTTCCGAACCGCGGATTGACCGGTTCGGGTACGGGACAGGCGTGGCATGACGGTGCCGCCGGAAATCCAGCGTTCTGTCACGTTGTCGACAAAAATTTCGGGAATTCCGAACCAGTCTTGCGTATATGTCGGTTTCAGGTCGTTGTTCACTGAAATAGGATTGGCCCTTTGGTACCGCGCAGCCCCCGTGAAATGATCGAGCCCGAAAAGGCCCCTACACCGCCGCAAAGGTCCAGCGGATCAAGGCATCCGGTGGTCGTCGTTCTCAATTTCTTCATGACGCTTGCCGTCCTCGGTGTTCTGGCGGCCGGCGGGTTGCTTTATTGGGGCAAGGTGGAATTCGAATCGGCGGGGCCTCTGAAACAGGACAAAACCGTTCTGATCCAGCCGGGAACGGCGCTTGACAAGATCGGCAATATTCTCGAGCGCCAGGAAATCATCTCCAACAAATGGGTGTTTACCGGCGCGGTACAGGCCTACAAGGTTTCCGGGAAGCTGAAGGCAGGCGAATATCTGTTCAAGTCCGGCTCCACCATGCGCACGGTCATGGAGACGATTGTCCAGGGCAAATCGATCCTGCACACGGTGACCTTCCCCGAAGGCTGGACCAGCAAACAGATTGTGGAAAGAATTCGGGCCAACACCGTGCTGGCGGGCACGATCGATGAAATTCCTCCCGAGGGCAGCCTGCTGCCGGAGACTTATCGCTTTACCCGTGGCGAAACCCGCCAGGAATTGCTGGATCGGGTGAAACGGGCCCAGGAACGTGTCCTTGCGAACATCTGGGAACGCAGGACCGCCGACCTGCCCATCGCGACACCGCAGGACATGGTCATCCTTGCCTCGATCGTCGAGAAGGAAACCGGAAAAAGCGATGAGCGCACCCGGGTCGCCGGTGTGTTTGTCAATCGAATCAACAAGAAGATGCGCTTGCAGTCGGACCCGACGATTCTCTACGGCCTCTACAAGGGCGAAGCGTGGATGCAGGCCCGAAAGATCTTCAAGAGCGATCTGAAGAAGCCGAACCCCTACAATACCTATCAGATCGACGGTCTGCCGCCCGGACCGATCGGCAATCCGGGCAAATCGGCGCTTGAGGCGGTTGCCAATCCGTCGCGGACCAATGACCTGTTTTTCGTGGCCGACGGAACAGGTGGCCATGTCTTTGCCGAGACCCTTGCCGATCACGAACGCAACGTGGCACGCTGGCGGCGAATCGAACGGGAACGGCGCGAAAAACAGGAACAGGAAAAGAAGGCGCAGGGCGACCAGCCCGCCGAGGAAAAACCCAAGGACAATTGATGTCCTGAAACGGGCGCGCGCTCGGCAATGGTCGCGCCGGGCCGTTGGCAGGCGATCCGGTCGCGCCATCCGACGCGGCGCGAATTTGGCGTGACAGAGAAAGCGCGGAATCAGGTACACTGGCGCCGACACCAACCGCGTTCCGAGGTCACATGGCTGACATTCACAGCATGACCGGGTTTTCCCGCCTGGAGGGTACTGCCGAAACCGCGGCCTGGACCTGGGAAATCAAGTCGGTCAACGGTCGCAACCTCGATATGAGGATCCGGGTGCCCTATGGGTTCGACAGGCTCGATTCGCAGATCCGCAAGCTGGTTTCGGCCCATCTGGTCCGGGGATCGATTACCATAAACCTCTCGGTGCGATCCGAGGCGTCTCCCAGTCGCGTGCGCGTGAATGCCGATTCGCTGGAAACGGTCGTGCGGGCGCTGGCCGAATTGCAATCCCGACAGGACATTGTCACCGACAAGGCGCGACCGGAAGGCATTCTGGCGTTGCGGGGCGTGCTTGAGCAGTCCGAAGAGACGAATCAGGATCTTGATGAACCGCTGCTCGCGGACTTGATGTCTGGCTTTGAGAGTGCGCTTCGGGAATTGAAGGAAACGCGCCGGACCGAAGGGGAGTTTCTGAGACCGCTTCTGGTGCAGCAGGTCGGCACGATCCGGGATCTTGCGGACCGGGCGGCGTCCGTGCCCGGACATCAGGCGCAGGCGATCCGGGACCGGCTGTCGGAGCAGATCGAAACGGTTCTGGAAGATCACAAGTCCCTCGATCCGGCACGCCTCAATCAGGAAATCGCCATTCTCGTAACCAAGGCCGATATCCGCGAGGAAATCGACCGTCTGAAGGCGCACTGCCAGACTGCGGCGGATCTCCTGGCGAATGGCGGGCCGGTCGGCCGCCGTCTCGATCATCTCTGCCAGGAGTTCAACCGCGAAGCCAACACGGTGTGTTCGAAGTCCAATGATGTGGAGATGACGGGGATAGGACTGGATCTGAAGGCTGTCATCGACCAGTTTCGCGAACAGATTCAAAATCTCGAATAGGATCCGGCAATGGCGATATCAACCCAGGTGGCCCGCAACGGCATCATGTTTGTCCTGTCCTCGCCATCGGGCGCGGGAAAGTCCACGCTGTCCCGGTTGCTGCTAGAGAATGACCGCGACATCAATCTGTCGATCTCCGTGACCACCAGGCCGCGCCGGCAGAGCGAACTGGAGGGCGTGCATTATCATTTCGTGACCGAGCGGCAGTTCATCGCGATGCGGGAGCGCGGCGACCTTCTGGAATGGGCCGAGGTGCACGGCAATTTCTACGGAACGCCCCGCGACCCGGCCGATGCCGCCATTGAGGATGGACGCGATATCCTGTTCGACATCGACTGGCAGGGAACGCTGCAATTGTATGAAAGCAAGCGGTCCGATGTGGTCAGCGTCTTTGTCCTGCCGCCGTCGATGGCGGAGCTGCGGTCGCGGCTGGAACGGCGCGCGGAGGATCAGCCGGATGTGATTGCCAGGCGGCTGAAGAATTCGCAGGAGGAAATGAGTCACTGGAACGAATATGATTATGTTCTGATCAATGACGATCTCCAGGCCGCGTTTGAAAAGGTCAAGGCCATCCTGATGGTGGAACGGCTGCGACGGCAGCGCCGCGCCGCCATATCCGACTTCGTCGATACCCTGCTTGTGGAAGGGTAAGCCTGCAAGGGTGACGCGGCAGGCCTGAAAGTTGGCTGCCTGCAAAACATCGTCGCGGCGCAGGTTTGGTGCGAGATCTCTTTGTTGGCCCTCGTACGCCCGGGTTCAAAGCATGGTGTGCACGGCGAATTCAACCGGCACCACAAGCCCGTTCCCATTCCATTCGCGGTTTGGCGCTGTCCGTGTTTGATCTGCCTTTGATCGAGCAACGTGCCTTTACCGCGCCATAGCTTCACGGCGTCTTGCCTGCAACCTGCTGCAGGCGAGCTGCTGGTGCATCCCCTCAAAGGGTGGGACCGGTCAAGGGGTTGAGTGCCTTCCGGGCCTTAACGCTGGGTTATGACTTCGATATCAAATGTCAATTGATGGTTCACCCGAGCTCTGTCACTCTTCTCCGATGGCAGAGACCGAACCATTTCTTGGATTCAGGGGCGCTGCGACCGGAAATTCCAGACAATATCGATCAGAGGAAACATCAGGCCATCGCTACGACAGGCATTTTTCCGCCGAAAAAGGGGACTTGGCCGCGCGCCGAAGCCGACGCCATCGGAATGGACGAGAACGGCCTGGTGGAAGCGGTCGCTTTCGCCGAGGCCCAGGAATGCGACTGGCCGCAGTCCATGTATACGGAGTCCGGACAATTTGTCGGCACGGCCTATGTCCAGGAAGGGCCGCCTCACAACGAGGTATTGGGAGCCGTGCAACCGCGCGGCGAAACCAACGGCCTGGTCCTGCGCCGCGGATATCTGGCGGCCGAATGGGGCGATGTCCGCCAGCCCGACATGACCTTTTCCGCCGCCAAGAGTTACCTGGCCATCCTTGCCGGCCTGGCGTTCGACGACGGCCTGCTCCCGGACATCGATGCGCCGGTCGCGGACATGCCGGCGATCGCCGACGGGCTCGGACACCTGTTCGACGATCCCCTCAACCGGCGGATTTCTTGGCGTCATCTGCTTGACCAGACCAGCGAATGGAAAGGCACCCTTTGGAGCAAGCCCGACAGCGTCGACAGCAACCGCCAGACCCAGGCCGGCGCCAATGTCGACAATTCGCTGAAGGGAACCTGGCGCGCGCGCCGGGAGCCGGGGACCTATTGGGAATATAACGACGTGCGGGTCAATCTGCTGGCCCTGTGCCTGCTGCATGTGTTTCGCCGCCCGCTTCCGGAGGTCCTGAAGCACCGGATCATGGATCCCATCGGTGCGAGCGGCACCTGGCGCTGGATGGCCTACCGCAACGCGGTCGTCGCGATAGACGGGACTTTGATGGCTTCGGTCCCCGGCGGCGGGCACTGGGGCGGGGGCATCATTATCAACAGTCTGGACCATGCCCGTGTCGGCCATCTGATTCTCAACAACGGCACCTGGAACGGACGCAACCTGGTGTCGAAGGCGTGGATCGACGCGTTGCGGTCTCCCTGTTCCCTCAACCCGAACTACAGCCTGCTCTGGTGGCTGAACAGCAACGGCAAACAATGCGGCCGGGCTCCTCATTCCTGCTTCTTTGCCGCCGGCGGCGGCGGCCATATCGTCTGGATCGACCCGGAAAACGAGCTGGTGATCGTTACGCGCTGGGTGGACAAGGAAAAGATCGGCGACATTGTCGCCGCGTTCACGGCCGCGGTGAAACCCTCCTCAAGCGCCGGTTCGGCAGAATGAGTGAAAACCCGCTCCTGTCCATTCGCGATCTGAGGGTCCACTTCAAGACCGAAGAGGGAACGGTCGAGGCCGTGAACGGGGTCGATCTCGATCTCATGCCGGGCGAGGCGTTCGGGCTGGTCGGCGAAAGCGGCAGCGGGAAAAGTGTAACGGCCTATGCGATCATGCGCCTGATCAAGGCGCCGGCGGGCCGCATCGTCGAAGGCAGCATCCATTTCCGGGGCAGGGATCTTCTTTCCCTCAGCCGCGGCGACATGCGCAGGGTGCGCGGCAATGAAATCACGATGATTTTTCAGGAGCCGATGACGTCGCTCAATCCGGTCTGGCCGATCGGTTGGCAAATCCGCGAAGTGTTGCGCATTCATCGCGGGCTCAATCGCAAGGACGCCGAAGACGAGACGGTGCGCCAACTGGAGCGGGTCGGATTTCCGTCTCCCAGACAACGCCTGCTGGCATTTCCCCATCAATTGTCCGGCGGCATGCGGCAGCGGGTGATGATCGCCATGGCCATGGCCTGCCAACCGCAATTGCTGCTTGCCGACGAACCGACGACCGCCCTGGACGTCACGATCCAGGCGCAGATCCTGGATCTTATACGGGAATTGCAGGAAGAGACCGGCATGGCGGTTCTGATGATTACCCACGATTTCGGGGTTATTAGCGAGATCACGTCGCGCATGGCGGTGATGTATGCGGGACGGGTCGTTGAACAGGCGGATGTCGCATCCATCGGGACGCATCGTCATCATCCCTATACAAGGGGATTGCTGAAATCGGTTCCCGCCATGGGCGACAAGATCAAATTCGGCCGGCGGCGCCTGTACGAGATACCGGGCGTTGTTCCGCGCATGATCGATCGACGCCCGGGATGTGCGTTCGCGCCCCGCTGCGGGCTGGCGCACGAGGTTTGCCACCGCCGTGCACCGACATTCAGCGATCGCGAGGACGGTCTCGATATAGCCTGTTTTGCGGAGCTGGAGGATGGTCGCCCGTGAGCACAGCGCACCCGATTCTTGAGGTCCAGGGCCTTTGCAAGTCGTTTCCGGTCGGCGAGAATTTTCTCGGCAAACCGACCGGATGGGTCCAGGCGGTCAACAATGTCAGTTTCTCCATAGCCAACGGCGAGACGCTCGGGCTTGTCGGAGAAAGCGGATGCGGCAAGTCGACCGTGAGCAGGCTCGTCCTCCGCCTGATCGAGGCCGACCGGGGCACGATCCGGTTCGACGGCCATGACATGCGCGCGGCCGGCAGGGAGGCGCTTCGTCAAATCCGCCGCAACGTGCAGTTCATTCAACAGGATCCCTATTCCTCCCTCGATCCGCTCATGACGATCGGTGACATCATAGAAGAAAGCCTGATCGTTCATCGGATCGGGCGGGCCGACGAGCGCCGGGCAATGGTTCGCGACGTTCTCGGCAAGGTCGGGATCAGGGCCGACATGATGGACCGGACGCCCCACGAATTCTCCGGCGGTCAGCGACAGCGCATCTGCATCGCCCGTGCGCTTGTCCTGGAACCGAAGCTGATCATTGCCGACGAGCCGGTGTCGGCGCTTGACGTTTCGGTCCAGTCGCAGGTGTTGAACCTGATGCTCGATCTGCAGGAGCAGATGAACCTGTCGTTCCTGTTCATCGCCCATGACCTGACCGTGGTCGAACATATGAGCGACCGCGTCGCGGTCATGTATCTGGGACAAATCGTCGAACTTGCGTCCGATACGGACATCTACAGCAATCCCGGACATCCCTATACAAGGTTGCTGCTGGCGGCCGCGCCACGCGTCGATGCCGGGCCGGCGCCCCGGCGACGCGACCATCTGCAGGGCGAAATTCCCAGTCCGCTCGATCCGCCTTCCGGATGCCCGTTTCACCCGCGTTGTCCCAACAAACTGCCGATTTGCGAACAGATCATGCCGCCGCTGGCCGACAGCGGCAACGGCCATCTGGTGGCCTGCCACAACAGCGAGGGAACCGGCGCGCCGTCAAAATCACACACCAGGAATCCGCAACCAAACCAGGGAGAACTGACATCATGAAAATCTTCGGTACGATCATGGCCGCGGCTGTGGCGCTGGCAGGGATTGCCGGTTCAGCTCTTGCGGCCGAACAGGGCGGAACCCTGAAATATGCGACCGGCACGGATCCGAACACGTTGAATCCGCAATTCGTCACGGATGTGCCCACGTCGCGGCTGGTCATGAATATTCACGAGACCCTCATCTATCCGTCGTCGGACGGCGTTCTGGAAGGTGTTCTGGCTGAATCCTGGTCCGTCTCGCCGGACAAGCTGACCTGGACCTTCAAGCTGCGCGAGGGGGTCAAGTTCCACGACGGCACCGATTTCGACGCGGCGGCCGTCAAGTTCAATTTCGACCGGATCAAGGACAAGGCGACCGAATCGCCGCGTGCCAGCGTGGCCAAGGCGTTCACCGAGATCAATGTCGTCGACAGCCACACCGTGGAAATTCGCACGGAGTCGCCGTTTGCCGCCATGCAGGCGCAGCTCTCGTCCTACAACCTGGCGATCATGAGCCCGACGGCGGTGAAAAAGCTCGGGGACGATTATGCCAGGAACCCGTCTGGAACCGGCGCCTTCAAGCTGGAGAGCTGGACCCCGGGCGAAAAACTCGTGCTGGCCCGCTTTGACGATTATTGGGGGGAGAATGCGCATCTTGACGCCGTGGACGTTCGATTTGTTCCTGAAGACACGTCACGGGTCCTCATGCTGTTGAACGGCGATGTCGATGTCGTGGCCAACCTGCCGCCGGCAATGTCCGGACGGGTTGAAGCCGGCAGCAACACGAAGATCATCCAGAAAACCGGTTTCCGGACGATCTATCTCGGTCTGAACACCAGGATGCCGCCGTTTGACAATCTCAAGGTTCGCCAGGCCGTTGCCCACGCGATCAATACCGACGCCATCGTCAAGGGTATCCTGCGCGGCATCGGCACAAGGGGCGGCAGTTTCGAATCGCCGGTCATTCCGGGCTCGCGCAAAGACCTGCAGCCCTATGCGTTCGATGTCGACAAGGCCAAGGCCTTGCTGGCCGAGGCCGGGTTTCCGGATGGCTTCAGCACCAAATTCTTCACGCCGACCGGGCGCTATCCGTCCGACCGGCAGGTAGCGGGTGCGATACAATCCCAGTTGCAGAAGATCGGCATCACGGCCCAAATCGAATCGCCCGACTGGGGAGCGCTCCGCGCAGCGCTCAACAAGGGCGACGAAACGCCCATGTTCCTGATGGGCAAGGGAAGTCCGACCGGCGATCTCGACCTGACGACCCGCCTGACGCTGAAAACAGGCGCCCGGATGAACAACACCAATTATTCCAATCCGGAGACGGACAGCCTGATCGACAAGCAGGCGACACTGCTCGATCAGGACGCGCGCTATGAAGTTCTGAGCGAAATTCTGGGCAACGTCTACGAGGACGTGCCGCTGGTGGTTCTGTTCTACCAGAACCAGCTATTTGGAATCAGCAAGGCCGTCCAGGATCTCGATGTGAACCCCAACGAATTTGTTGGTTTCCGCACGGCATGGATCAAAAAATAACGGATTGTCGAGGCCCTCGGCAGGAGGCGTGACGCCCCTCCTGCCGATCCCTTGATAGCCTTCGAAAAAACGCCTTCTTTGGACCTTTCCCGCGGGATCAGGCGCTGTCATGGCCCCCTATATCGTTCGCAGACTATTCCAGCTGATACCGGTTCTGTTCGGTGTGTCCATCATCGTGTTCCTGATGTTGCACCTGACCCCCGGCGATCCGGCCGACCTGATTGCGGGGATGGAGGCGACGGACGAAGATGTCGCCAACATCCGCCGCGCCCTGCGTCTGGATGATCCGCTTCACCTGCAATATCTGGAATTCGTAAAACGCTCTCTCGTCGGCGATTTCGGCGTTTCCTTTCGCACGCAGCGCCCGGTTGTCGAGGAGATATCCTATCGGTACGGCAACACCCTCCTGCTGGGAGCAGTCGCAATCTGCTTCGCTCTGGTGGTCGGCTTGATTACCGGCATCGTTTCGGCCATCAAAAGCCACTCCGTGTTCGATAATGTCGCCATGCTGGTTTCGCTGCTCGGCGTGTCGATGCCGACATTCTTCCTCGGCTTCATTCTGATCATGGTGTTCTCGCTTGAACTGGGATGGCTGCCCATGGGCGGCAAGGATTCGTGGCAAAGCGTGATCCTGCCCGCAGTGGCATTGGGCGCTTCGACCATGGCAATCATTTCGCGGATGATGCGCTCGAGCCTGATGGATGTGCTGGACAAGGACTATGTGCGGACCGCACGGGCCAAGGGCGTCCGCGAGCGCGGGGTCGTTTTTGTGCACGCCCTGCGCAACGCCATGATCCCCGTTGTCACGGTTACCGGGCTGGAATTCGGCTACATGCTCGGAGGAGCCGTTATCGTTGAAAGCGTCTTTGCCTGGCCGGGAATCGGCCGCCTGATCGTCCAGTCGATTCTGGCCCGTGACTTCCCGGTGGTGCAGGCGTCGGTGCTGATGCTGGCCGTGACCTTTGTCGCGGTCAACCTGATGACCGATCTGATGTACGGCCTGTTCAATCCCAAGATCCGGCAGAAGTGATTGCGCCAATGACCGTGCAGGAAGAGTTTGAACACAGTGCAGAAAGCGAGCGCGCCGGCCCGTGGGTACTGGCCTGGCGACGGTTTCGAAAAGCGCGCCTGGCGCTTGTCGGCGGCATCGTGCTTTTCGGCTTTGTGTTTTGCGCGATATTCGCCCCCTGGCTGGCCCCTTATGATCCGCTTGAAGTCGATCTGGCCGTCATCCTGCTGCCACCCGACGACACCTATCTGCTCGGCACCGACGAACTGGGCCGGGATATCCTGTCGCGTCTGATCTACGGCGCCAGACTGTCTTTGCTGGAAGGATTGCTCTCGGTGGCCATTGCCATGGCCATTGGCGTGCCCCTGGGGATCATTGCCGGATTCTACCAGGGGCCGGTCGATACGATCCTGATGCGGTTTTTGGACATCCTGCTTGCTTTCCCCGGGGTCGTGCTTGCGGTCGCCATCATCGGCACCCTCGGACCCGGTCTGATGAACGCGATCATTGCCGTTGCCATCTATTCGACGCCGATTTTCACGCGCGTCACCCGGGCCTCCACCCTTGCCGTTCGCGAGGAACCCTATATCGAGGCCTGTTTTGCCGTGGGCATGAGCGATTTCCGGATCATCTGGCGCCATGTCCTGACCAATATCGCATCGACCCTGATGGTGCTGGCAACGATGCGGGTGGCCGTGGCAATCCTCATCGTTTCGTCCCTGAGCTTTCTGAACCTGGGTGCGCGCGAGCCGACGCCCGAATGGGGCGCCATGCTGGCGAAGGGCAGGGAATTTGTCCTCATCTCACCGCACGCAATCCTGTTTCCGGGATTGGCGATCATCCTGCTGGTGCTGGCCCTGAACCTGTTTCAGGACGGATTGCGATCGGCTTTCGATCCCACCAGCCGAAAACACTAACCTGTAAGCGACAAGGCAAAACACATGACCAGACCCTGCCAACTGAACGCTGTTACCGCCCGCAAACTGATCGGTCGCAAGGCCCTGTCGCCGGTCGAACTGGTCGACAGCTGCATCGACCAGATCGAAGCCATCGACCCGGCCCTCAATTCGGTGGTCTGCAAACCCTACGACCAGGCCCGGGAGCTGGCAAAAAAAGCTGAAGACGCGGTGATGAAGGGGGACCCGCTGCCGCCGCTGCACGGTCTGCCGGTCGGCATCAAGGATCTCAACGAAACCGCCGGCATCACCACGACCTACGGCTCGGTTCAGTTCAGGGATTTTGTCCCGGACGAGGACGAAACATCGGTCGCCGGTATTCGCCAGGCGGGAGGCATCGTCCTTGCCAAGACGAACACACCTGAATTCGGGGCAGGGGGAAACACCAACAATGCCCTGCACGGACCGACGCGCAATCCGTTTTCCCTGGAAAAGACATGCGGGGGCTCGTCGGGCGGCTCGGGGGTGGTGCTGGCCGGCGATATGATGCCGCTGGCCCAGGGGTCGGACACGGGCGGCAGTCTCCGCCTGCCGGCCACCTTCAACGGTGTGGTCGCCTATCGTCCGACGATCGGCGTGGTGCCGACATCGGCCCGCGACCTCATGCTGACCACCTACCAGACCGAAGGTCCGATGGCGCGCACCGTGGCCGACGCCTCCCTGATGCTTGCCAGCATGGCCGGCAACAACACGATTGATGCGATGGCGTTCCCGCGCGATCCCTCACAATATCTGACAATGCAGGATGTGGACCTGAGCACGCTGCGGGTCGCGGTCTCCGCGGATCTCGGCTGCGCGCCGGTCTCAAACAATGTGCGTGACGTCTTCAAGGCCCGGGTGCCGGAGTTTGCATCCGTGTTCAAGTCCTGCGAATGGGTCGATCCGCCCTTTGACAATATCCTCGACGTGTTCTGGAAACTGCGCGGCGTCTACATGATGTCCAAGCACTATGCCCGGATTGACAGCTACCACGACCGGATCAATCCCAACGTCGTCAGCAATTTCGAAGCCGCCAAAAAAATGACGATCGAGGAGATCGGCAGGGCGACGAAGGAACAGCTCAACATCTATATGGCGTTCCAGAAATATTTCGAGAACATCGATCTCCTGATCTGTCCCGGCGTCACGGTCGAACCGTTTCCGTTCGACAATCTCTACCCGAGCGAGATCAATGGCAAACCCATGGAAAACTACGTGCATTGGGCCGGCCTGACCTCTTCGCTGACGGTGGTCGGGCACCCGGTCGTTGCCATGCCCTGCGGCATGGATACCCAGGGCACTCCGTTTGGCATCCAGGTCTGCGGTCCCATGTACAAGGATCGTTTCACCCTCGGCGCGGCCCACGCCCTGGAGGAGGTTTTCAGTGACAATCCGCTGCTTGCCCGACCGGTGCCGGATTTCGAATTCCTGAAGACGGCGCCTCCCGGCAAATCCTGACGCACCCGGCGTCAGGAAGATCCGCTTTGAGATCTGCAAAGCCGCGCGAGGTCGAGAAACTCCTCAACGCTGATGGTTTCGGCGCGCCGGGTCGGATCGATATCGAGCATCTCCAGGATCTTCTCCGGTTCGCCGAAAACCGCTTTCAGGCTGGACCTCAGCATCTTCCGGCGCTGCCCGAAGGCGGCCCGTGTCACCGTTTCCAGCGCTTTCATGAGCGTGAAGTCGGCTTCCGGTCTGGGGACGATGTGCAGAAGCGACGAGGTAACCTTTGGCTGCGGTGTGAAGGCCTGACGTGGCACGTCGAATGCGATCTTTGCCGTTGAATAGACCGCACACAGCACAGACAATCGTCCGTAATGGTCGGTTCCCGGCGCGGCGACGACGCGTTGCGCCACTTCCTTCTGGAACAGCAAAGTCAGGCTGTCCCACCATATGTCGTTCTGCCCGGCCTGTAGCCAGTTGATCAGGAGGGCCGTGGCGATGTTGTAAGGAAGATTGGCGACGACCTTTGTCGGCCTGCGAACCAGTTCTCGATGATCGGCCGTCAGGGCGTCGAGCTGATGAATTTGCAGCCGGCCGGGATAACGGGTTTGAATCTCTGCGAGCGCAGGGCCGAAACGCGCGTCCTTTTCCAGGGCGACCACCCTGCGGGCGTTCGCGGCAAGCAGCGCCCTGGTCAAACCGCCGGGGCCGGGGCCGATCTCCAGGACGGTATGGTCTGAAAGGTCGCCCGCCGTTCTGGCGATCCGGCTGGTCAGATTGAGGTCGAGCAGGAAGTTCTGTCCGAACGCCTTTTTCGCCGACAGGTCATGAGCGCGGATGACATCGCGCAACGGGGGCAGATCGTCTATTTGCACCATGCAATGTCCCGGCATCAAAGGCCACGTCGCAGATGCCGAAGCCGGGCATCGCGCGACGTGTCATTGCATGCAAAGGTTGGGCGGCTACCGTTTCCTGCCGTTCTTGTATTCGATCATGGCGTCGCGGCGGAGGTCGCGCATGAACCGGCGCGCGGTCATTTTGGCCTGCTTGCCTTGAAGTTCCTGGCTCATGGCCTGGATCTGTGCGGCGGAGGAATTGACCTGACGCTTGCCGCACACGGCGACCGCTTCAAATCCCAGGGGCGTGCGCAGGGGTTTCGTCAGGCGGCCGACGGCTGTTTCGCGAATGAGCGGCACAAATGGCCCGCTCAATTCGGTTTCCAGGCGTTTGCCAAGCGGTTTGACGACCACGTCCGGCAACCGGCGCGCGATGTTCAGGCCCTCCTGGCAAGATGTGAAGCGGTTGGCCAGGTTCGAGATCTCACGTTTGCGGGCCTTGTCCTTGGATTTCCCGGCGGCTTTGGGAATGACGAACGTAATCTGGGTTACATCGAATTCCAGGGCTTCCGACGTCTTGCCGTCCTGTCTGTTCTTGTCCGCCCGCAATGCGGCGATGACTTCCTGTTCGCTGGTTGTCGCGCCTCGGCTGGCGCCGACATTGACCATCTGGCTCCAGCCGATCTGTGCCCGCAACCTGCTCTTCAGTGTCTTGGGTTGAATTCCGCTTTGCCGCAGGGCTGCCGACAGGCTCTTCGGGTTCAGTTTGACCCGCTGTGCAATTGATGCGTAGGCCTCGTTCACCTGTTGATCCGACACGCGAATGTTGGCGCGTTGCGTCGCCTGGGTTTGTAGTTTTTCATCGATCAGCTCGTCGAGCGCGGCCCGTTTCGCCTTCGCTCCGGATATCCGGCTGGTCAGTTTCAGCAGTTTCGCACGCTGATTCACGTCATAGGTCGTGATCGGTATGCCGTTGACGATCGCCTCGATCGACATGTTGGCCCGTGCCGGCTGGTTGAACATGAAAGCAGATGACACAACCATCGCCAATATGAGCGACGCGGAAAGGCTTCGTTTCATAGCGGTATACCCATTCGAGCGTTCTGGCGCTCATTGCTTGTCTGTTTCTGTTGATATGGTGCGCAGGCAAGCGATCCGCAAACCATATACTCGAAGTCCGATGTTTTTCTTATCATATCAGTGTCAGGAATCGAATTCATTCCTGTGTGAGTCGAGCCAATCCGGTGTTGCTTTCGCATCAACAAGCTCCCTGAGATGGGAGGTATTCCCGGACTCGTTCACCAACCGGGAGAATGCAGGATCACGATACCTCTTTGTCGAACATCAGGCTCGATCCGATCTTCCAATCCACATCAGAGCCGCTTAATGCCGATCGTGAGCAGTGCGGGACTTCAGCCTTAGTTCTGGTCGGGCAGCACACTCTGATTGAAGGTACTCGATCCAAGTGTTCTCAGGCCGAACCGGACGAACAGGGTCCGGTCCACCAGTTCGCTGTTGTTCCGGCTCCTGTCTTCGGAAAACGCCACCGAGAGCGACAGATCGTCGTAATCGTAACCGAGGCCAATTGAATTGCGCACGAAACTTTCGTTTTCGAGGTCGAACCGCAAGGCGCCGAAGGCCCGGAACGCCCGCGTAATGCGTACGCTTCCCGATGCCTGGACTTCCGCGAGATCCTTCGTGATTCCAACTTCGTTGTTTTCATTCACAAAGGCATAGGTGAGGCTGCCGATCACCGGACCGAGACGCGCAATGGCCTGGACCTCGGCGCGGTTGATTTCGTAATCCTGATCGTCGATCCGTGCTCTGGCGCCAATACTCAGTCCCGTATTGGTATCCAGGTAGGCCCTCGTCACATAATCTGAACTGTCACCGTCGAGGCCGGATCCGATCGCGGTGCTGACAACGTCGACCTCCTTGAAGGAATTCTGTCCGGCAAGATGGAACGAGCGGCCGATCAGTGTCGACAGGTAGGCGCCATTCAACAGTTGCAGTGTGTATTTGACGCCGATATTGGCTCGCGTTCCGCCCTCGACGCGGTCGAAGCCGGAAAACTTGTCGAGGTTGAACAAGGTCGAATCGTCAAAGATCAGACTTTGTGCGTCCTCATTTGGAAGGTCGCCAACTCTTTGCTCGTTTGGTCGAGCAACAATTTGGCCGATCGGTTCGAAGATCTGATTTCCCCAGGAACTGCTGTTGATGAAGGGGAAACGGTACTCAAAGCCGACCGCAGGCGTTGCCCGGCCGACAAACGAATCGTCGGTCAATGTTGCGCTGGAACCGTTCACAAAGCTCGCTGTCGGGGTCGTCGTCCGATTGTTCAGCAAAAAGGCGTCGGTTTGAAGGTATGCAAACGGCGTAAAGATCTGGCCGATGGGATCGACAAATCGCCGGCGCCACTGGGCGACCGAAGATGTTCGCGAATAATTGCCTTCCGCGCCGACAATGCGTCCGAAACCGTCGCGGTCGGTAAAGCCGCGCGACAGAGCTGTCAAATTGGTGTCAAAGGACAGCTCGCCGCCGAGAATCGGCTGGTCGAACACAACGGAATAGTCCAGGACCGGATGAACGATCGGCTGGCGCTCCTGCAGATTGTTTGAAAACGGTGCGGCCCCTTCTTCCTGCTGAACCAGGTAGCCTTCCGTCAGGACCCGGAAAAAGTTCCGATCCTTGAATCCCTGCAGGTAGATATTGGAATTCGACGACGCGCTGATCGACGCCTTTCGGTTGTAATCCGAAAGGAAGCTGCGGTCGGTTGTCGCGGTTGCGGCGAATCCCCAGCCCCAATATTGGTTGATGTTGAAACTGCCGCTGGTCGATACAACCCCGCGGAATTTCGTATTGCCCGACGTAGCCGCAAAATTGGAAGGATTGGTCTGGCTGATGCCTGCTGCGGAAATCGTGTATTCGCCGTTTGTTAATTTGTGCCGCCATTGTCCGTCAAACAGGACGCCCTGCTCCGAAAGCGGAGTCGCAGCCAGAGTAACGTCCTTGTTCGGCGCAATGTTTATGAAATAGGGGATGCGTGCGCCGTAGCCGATTTTGTCTCCGAACACGAAGGTCGGGATCAACAGACCGGTTTTGCGCTTGAGCGTGGGATCGGGATGATAGAAATAAGGTGAGTAGAACAGCGGAACACCCAGAAATTCAAGCCGGGCATCGCGGTAGGTGACGGTCTTTTTCTTCTGGTTGTGAATGATCTTGCCGGCCTTGATCTTCCAGGTCGGGCGCTTTCTTTCGGTCGGGCAATACCGGCAGGCATTGTAGACGCCCTTTTGAAAAACCGTTTTTTCGCCACCCGTGCGCTTCGCGGATTCGGCGGCGAACCGCGTTTCCTGAGCGGACTGCAGGCGGAGCGCGGAAATGAAACCCTCGGCAAAATCATCGGTCAGGTCGGCTTCGTCCGTGTAAAGCACGCTGCCGTCGGCCTGATCGAGGCGAACATTGCCATTGGCCACGAACCGACCGTCCTTGCGGTGGAATGTGACACTGTCGGCTTGAAGAACGTTGCCCTGATAATAAATCTGAACGGACCCGAGCGCCGTTATGGAATCGTTGTCGCGATTATAGACGAGCTCGTCTGCGTTCAGCAGCAATTGATCGTCGGCGTTGGCCTGCGCCGCGGCCTCGGCTGTCGCATCGTCACCGCTTTGCGTAATGGGACCCGTGAGAATTCCTTGCGCCCAAACCTCGTTCGGGCACACGAAAGCCGTCGTCAGAAGAAGTGCTGCGGTCATGGCCACAAGGCCAGATCCGGTCCGCTTTCTTCCAACCGATCCCATATGCTGCGCGGGGCTAGACGACTTGGTAATCACCCGTCCTCCCGATGCAAAAGAAATGTCACACCCAACAATGTCGCAATTACTCCTGGAGACCATGCTGCGACCACAGGGCTTATCGTCCCCGCCGAACCCAAATCCGAAGTCACTTCCGTCGCTACATAAAGCATGAACCCGGAGATCACGCCACCAAAAATCGCGGGAGCCAGGCCACCAAATCTCGCAAAGCCAAGCGACACCACGGCGGCAATCAGAACCATCGAAGCGAGCAGCAGCGGACGGGCCAGAAGGGATTGAAATTGCAGCACATAACGATGTGTCGGCAGGCCGGCCCGTTCCGCGACCAGAATGAACCCGTTCAGCTGCCAGATCGAGAGGGTTTCCGGCTCGGCAAAGTTCTCCTTCACCTCCTCGGGACCGAGATAGGTGCTGACGATGTAATGGTCATAACGTCGCGGGCTCAGCCCTTGGGCATAGACCGTGGCGTTGGAAATATCCCAGCGTTTGTCGCCGAGTTTCGCCTCGGGCGCCTCGATGCGTTCGCTGTAACGGCCGTCGTCACCGAAAACGATGATGGTGACGTCCTTCAGCGTGAGGCCTTCGTTTTCGGCGAAACCGGCGGAGATAATCGCTTCGCCGTCCGGACTGTCCTGGCGCAACCACACACGCTCACGGGCCTGCAGCAGGCTTTGCCGCTGGTTGCCGAGATATTCCACGGCCAGGTCGTCGGACCAGGATTTCAGGGTTCCGGCAATGGGGTTGTAGATCAGGATGGCCAGAAGTCCGACGATCAGGGCGACCACAACCGCCGGCGCCAGAAACTGCCAGACCGAAACCCCTGCCGATCGCGCGACAACCAGCTCAAGGCGCTTGCTGAGGGCGAGAAAGCTGATCATGGCGCCGAACAGGGTGGCGAACGGCAGTACCTGTTCGGAGAGGAACGGCACCCGGAACAGCGAAAGCAACAGGGCCCCGAACAGGGAAAACTCCTCCCGTTCTCCGGCGCGTTTCAGAACTTCAAGCATGTCGACGAGCAGGATCAACAGCGTGCAGCCGACAAACAGGCCGGCAATCCAGAGCGCGAACCGTTTCGCGAAATAGATGTTCAACGTGTTGACCAGGGTCATCGGGCTGCGTTCTCTTTCCGTCCGCTCGGGTTACGTTGTCTGCACGTTGCCGACGCGCTTGCGCGACAGGAACGCTACAGCCGACTGGGCCGCTTGCAGGGCACGCTCGATATAGTCGAAGACAAAACCTGGAGCCGACAATGCGCGTCCCGTAAGGATGACACTGAGCGATACGGCAATGATCGCCGCCGGGAACAGATACAGCAGGGCGATGAAGGCCGTGCTCGGCACTGTCAGGACGACGGAATTGAGCACGAATCCGCCCGTGCGCGCGACCACACAGCCGATAATCGCACCGGCAACGGCCATGTTGCGCCCCTGTCGGTTGGTTCTGGGGTCGCCCAGGAACAGAATGACGATCAATCCGAAAACGACGGGATAGAGCGGCTGCGCAAATCGTTCATGCAGTTCGGCGATGAAACGGCCGTACCGGGCCTGCACGTACCATTCGGACCTGTCCAGATTAAGCAGTTCGCCTGTCGTGCGCTCGCTGGGTTTCATCGCGGATTCCGCATCCCCGGTCTGCGTCAGGCTGGACAAATCGAAAGCATATTGGTCAAAATCGACGATGTTGGTTTTACTGCCCCCCTTGGATTTCGCTTTTCCGGCACTCTCGCGATGAATTGAGCCATCGGACAATATCAGAAGTGTCAGGTCTCTGATCTCGCTGACATTGCCACGTTTCGCAAGGATCGTGGTCGGAACATCCGGTTCGCGTTCATCATGCAACAACAGTCCAAGCAGCGCCCCGTCGCTGGACCGGTCGCGGATGTGGACCGTCAGCCCTTTTTCAACACTCGAGAACCGCCCGGGGACCACCACGCTGGCAATGAAGTCGGCTCGCACTTCGGTGATGAGATCGCGCAAATGCCGTTTGGCCAGCGGCGCCAGATAGACCGTCATCAGCGCCATCAGCAAGGATGCGAGCACCACGAAAATCAGGATCGGCCGCAACACCACCATGCGCGAGCCGCCGGTGGAATTGATCACGACAAGTTCACTGTCGCCATGCAGCACCGAAAGGGTCGAAACAAGCGAAAACAGGATCGCGAACGGCGTTATGACGATGACGAGGGAGGGCAGGGCCATGACCGTCATTTCGACGAAGAGCCAGACCGTCTGCCCCTTGACCGTCACAAGATCGAGGCGGCGCAGAGCCTGCGTTACCCATACCACTCCGGTCAACGAACCAAGGACAAACAGGAACGAGAGAGAAATCCGCTTAAAAATGTGGCGTTCGTAAAGGCTCATCCAGCTTCCACCCGATCCCCGGACCGCGCCACGGCATTGGCCAGGCATGGTTCGAAGGATATACAACGTCCTCTAAATGCCGTCGAATCCGTCCCCCTGTAACCAATACCGTGAAACCACCTAACGTGATGGAAATCAACATGGTAAACAAAGGATTTCCATCACCTGCCTTGCCTTCACCGGCATTGGCGGTCATTCTCTCGCTCACTGATGCCGCAGGGCAACACTTTCTACCGTTCCTCACCCGAAAATTCCGACGACAGAGACACGCTTCATGACAGATCTACCGACGATAGCCTTTTCAAAGATGGCCGCTCCCTCCAAGGGCGTTGCAATACTGACCGTTGCGACCAAGGCCGGACTGGGCCCGCTCGGCCGCGCCATCGACGAATCGTGCAACGGCGTGATCAGTCGCGCCATGCAGGTGGCGGGGTTTACCGGCAAAGCCAAGTCAACGCTAGACATCATGGCGCCGCATGGATCCGGACTGGATCGGGTTTGTCTTGTCGGGACCGGAGATGCGGGAAAACGGCCGGAGGCGCAATGGCGGAACTTCGGCGGCATCGCATCCGTGTTCGTCAAGCCGGGCAGTGCGGTGACGGTTCTCCTGGAAAGCGAAGGCGATGATTCGGTCACGGCGTCGGATGCCGTCGCATTCGCCGATGGATTGACCCTGCGGTCCTACAAATTCGATCGCTACAAGACCAAAAAACGCTCCGAAGACGACGCCAAGGGCGACAAGGCCAAAAAACCCGCAAAGGTCACGATTGCCGTCGGGTCCCATCTGCAGGCGCGCCGGCAGTACAAGGTTCAGTCCGGCGTGACCGAAGGCGTCATGCTTGCCCGGGATCTTGTAAACGAGCCGGCGAACGTGCTTGGGCCGGCTGAATTCGCCGAGCGCGCCCGGGCCTTGCAGAGCCTCGGCGTAAAGGTCGAGATTCTGACCGAAAAAGACATGAGCAAGCTGGGAATGGGCGCGCTCCTGGGCGTGGGGCAGGGGTCCGCCCGCCCGACCAGACTGGCGGTGATGCGATGGAATGGCGGCAAGCCGCGGGAAAAGCCGCTTGGTTTTATCGGCAAGGGCGTCGTCTTTGACACGGGCGGCATATCGATCAAGCCGGCCGGCGGCATGGAGGACATGAAGGGGGATATGGGCGGCGCGGCCGCGGTCACAGGACTGATGCATGCACTCGCCGCGCGCAAGGCGAAGGTGAATGTTGTCGGCGCCATCGGCCTGGTGGAAAACATGCCGGACGGCAATGCCCAGCGCCCGGGCGATATCGTCACTTCGATGTCCGGCCAGACCATCGAAATCATCAACACGGATGCAGAGGGACGTTTGGTGCTTGCCGATGTGCTCTGGTACATTCAGGACAAGTACAACCCCCGGTTCATGATCAATCTGGCAACCCTGACCGGTGCGATCATGGTCGCGCTCGGCGGCCATCATGCCGGCCTGTTTTCCAACGATGACGAACTGGCGGCAAACCTGACGGCCTCCGGTCTTGCGGCCGATGAGCCGGTCTGGCGCATGCCGCTTGGCGAGGCCTACGACAAGATGATCGATTCCAAATTCGCCGACATGAAGAACACCGGCGGCCGCATGGCGGGATCGATTACGGCCGCACAATTCCTGCAGCGGTTCGTCAACGATGTGCCGTGGGCGCACCTGGATGTTGCCGGCACCGCCATGGGGTCGAAGAAGACCGATATCAACACGTCCTGGGGCTCGGGTTTCGGCGTGCGGCTGCTGAACCAGCTTGTCGCCGATTATTACGAATGACCGGATTAGTCCGAATCTCCGTGCATGGGTGCCATATGTTTCGGTCGGACCACTAGGCGGGACAATCCATGACGGAAGTGCTGTTCTATCATCTGGAACGCCGCTCGCTTGAAGATGTGCTTCCCGGGCTTTTGGAAAAATGCCTTGAGCGCGGCTGGCGCGCGGTCGTGCAGGCGACATCGGGAGAGCGGTGTGCCGCGCTGGACACGCATTTGTGGTCTTATCGCGAGGATTCCTTCCTGCCCCATGGCGCCTCGGGCGACGAAATGGCGGCCGACCATCCGATATGTCTGACGACCGGAACGGACAACCCGAACAAGGCCAACATCCGGTTTCTGGTCGAGATGGCGGTTGCGGACAATATCGAACCCTATGACCGCGTCGTGCATGTTTTCGATGGATCGGACGACGTGGCCGTTGCTCAGGCCAGGGAACAGTGGAAAGCCGGCAGGACTGCCGGTCATGCCATGACCTACTGGCAACAGGATGAGCGCGGGCGCTGGCAAAAAAGAGGCTGAACGATGACCGACCCTTCAGGCGGCCCGGGAGACCCGGCCTTCGATGAACGGCGCGCGCGGGCCCGGACCCGTCTCAACGACCTCGTTGGTTCCGCCAGCGATGAGCCGGGCGAAAGACTGACATGGTTCGAAAAGGTCTACGAGCTTGCCGGGGACGATCCGGCGGCGGTTCCGTGGGCGGACCTCGCGCCGAAACCGGCGCTTGTCGACTGGCTCGCGAAACATCCCGGCCGGGGACAGCGCGCGATCGATATTGCCTGCGGTCTCGGCGACAATTCGGAAGCCATCGCGGCCGCCGGCTACACGACGACCGGGTTCGACCTTGCCGAGGGCGCAATCGACTGGGCCCGCCGGCGTTTTCCCGAAAGTACCGTCGACTATCGGGTCGGCGATCTGTTTAACCCGCCGGCGGAATGGATTGCGGGATTTGACTTCGTGCATGAATATTACACGGTTCAGGCCCTGCGCGGCGCCCTGAGGCAGGAGGCGTTTGCCGCGATTGAACGGCTGATGGCGCCGGGCGCTACGCTGTTCGTGGTCAGCCGCAGCCGCGAAGACGGTGCCGACGTCGATGGTCCTCCCTGGCCGCTTTCGCCAGAGGAACTGGCGGCCTTTGATGATCTTGGATTGGAGCGGATCTCACGGCGGGGTTTTGTGGTGGAAACCGCCGACAGGATCATTCCGCATCTGGAGACGGTGTACCGCAAGCCCGCGTTAGTTTGATTGCGTCACAAAATCAGCACCCTGCTCTTGATTTCGAGATCTTGTCACACGACACGACAGGAGGTGAATCAAGCTGATTTTGGTGATTTTCATCGCACAGACATGTGTGTGAAATCCACAACCTCATCCTGAGGTGCCCGGTTTACCGGGCCTCGAAGGACGATCCAGTGTTCGCCATCGGTCCTTCGAGGCTCCACTTCGATTCGCACCTCAGAGTTTGTGAATCAATTGATGGCTTCCAAATTTGGCCGAAAATTTGAAACATATGCACCAAAAGCCCGTGCGTGGGGTTCGATTTGTTGCGGTTACTGGATTGAAATTGAACAAATGCTTCCCAACGTCGTGGGCGCGGAGCAATTGGCTAAAAGATTCACATGCTCTCAGGATGAGGTTGAGGAACGTGAATATCGTTGGGTCGTGGGATCTTTTCGGCAGCGTACGCCCATTTACATGATCAGCGAATTTGTTTGTGACACAGTCAACACACCCTAGGCGCTCACATCGGCGACCGCCGCCTCGTACTCGGCACTGAGCTCGAGCCAGGCCTCTTCGCTGTCCTGGAGGGTCTTTGCCGTGTCGGCCCGGCGTTTCGCGATCCGGGCGCCATCATCCGGTGACCGGGTGAACAGGTCGGGGTCGGCAAGTTGGGAATCGAGGCCTTCGATCTCCTTACCCAATTTGCCAATAAGTTTTTCCAGGTCCTTGATCCTGTTGCGCAAGGCGGCGTTCTCCGATCGCCGTTCCGCGCTCGATTTGCGCCGGTTCTGATGGGTTGCATCCGCTTGCGTTTCAGCGGCCCCCTTGGCGCTCTTGGTCTTTTCCGGCTTGGTCTTTTTCAGCACCAGCCGCCGGTAATCCTCCAGGTCGCCGTCATAGGGGCCGACCTTGCCGTCGTCGACGAGCCAGAGCCGGTCGGCGCAGGCATTGACCAGGTGCCGGTCGTGGGAGATCAGAAGGACCGCGCCCTGAAACGTGTTGATCGCGTGCATCAGGGCTTCGCGGCTGTCGACATCCAGGTGGTTGGTGGGTTCGTCGAGGATCAGGAGGTTGGGGCCATCGAATGTGGCCAGTCCGAGCAGCAGCCGTGCCTTTTCGCCGCCCGACAGGTCCTTTGCCGCGGTCCCCATCCGGCTGGTCGGCAATCCGAACTGGTTGACCCGGGCCCGGACCTTGGATTCCAGCGCACCCGGCATGCGGGCGCGGACGTGATCGACCGCGCTTTCATCGGGCTGCAATTCGTCGAGCTGATGCTGCGCGAAATAGGCGATGCCGAGCTTGTTGGCGCGGGTGATCTGGCCGTCCTCGTGGGCGAGGCGGTCGGATATTAGCTTGGCGAAGGTCGATTTGCCGTTGCCGTTTGCGCCGAGCAGCGCGATCCGGTCGTCATCGTCGATGCGCAGATTGAGGCGTTTGAGTATTGGCTTGCCGGGTTCGTAGCCGACAGACACGTTCTCCAGATTGAGGATCGGCGGCGCCAGTTTGGCCTTCGGGTCGGGAAAGATGATCGGGCGGATGGCCTCGTCGGCGATGGCGGCGATCGGTTCCAGCTTTTCCAGCATCTTGATCCGCGACTGGGCCTGGCGGGCCTTCGAGGCCTTGTAGCGGAACCGCTCGACGAACGCTTCCATGTGCTTGCGCTGTTCATCCTGCTTGGCGCGGTGTTTTTGCAAAAGGATCTGTTTTTCCCGGCGCTGGCGTTCGAACTGGTCGTAGCCGCCTTTGTAGGCGATCAGCTTGCCGGCATCGAGGTGAACGATCGAATTCACCACCTTGTTCAGGAGATCCCGGTCGTGGCTGATCACCAGAACCGTGTGCGGATAGCGCGCGAGGTAGTTTTCCAGCCACAGGGTGCCTTCAAGGTCGAGATAGTTGGTCGGCTCGTCGAGCAGCAGCAGGTCGGGCGCTGAAAACAGGACTGCTGCGAGGGCGACGCGCATGCGCCAGCCACCGGAAAAATCCGCGCAGGGGCGGGCCTGCGCCTCGGCATCGAAGCCCAGCCCGTGCAGGATCGTTCCGGCACGGGCCTCGGCGGAATAGGCATCGATGTCGGCGAGCCGGATCTGAATCTCGGCGATCCGGTTGGGTTCGGTGGCGGATTCCGCCTCGGCCAGCAGCTCTGTGCGCTCGACATCGGCGGCCAGCACGTAATCGAGCAGCGAAGACGAACCGGCAGGCGCTTCCTGGGCGACACCGCCGATACGCAGACCCTTCTTCAGGGAAATCGAACCGTGTTCGGACTGCAGATCGCCGGTGATCAGCTTGAACAGGGTGGTTTTGCCGGATCCGTTCGGCCCGACCAGACCGACCTTGTCGCCTGACTGGATCAGGACCGTCGCGCGATCCAGCAGCAGACGGTCTGCAATTCGGTAGGTGATCTCGGAAATTGTCAGCATTGTCGGACTTCATGCGGTTCGGCGGCGCGCGGACCGAGGCGGATCTGTGTTGTGAACTGGCGCAGAAGGCGCCTGTGTAGACCGAAGCGCTACCGTTCCGCAATGTCCCTGATGATCAGATCGGCGTAATAGTCCATCAGTTCATAACAAAGGGTGATTTCCCGCGTGCCCGGAGTCCAGAAGGCGTTCGGCTGGCCGCAGGATCCGGCAACGAAAGTCACGGAATAGGGCAGCCTGAACGTGGTCGCGACGAATTCGGCCGTGTCCTTGAGCACATTCGCATCGCGAAGCGCATCGCGCACGTAGCTCAGATCATCGGGGGCCGCGTCATACCGGTAGGTTACGGCGCTTGGCGTGTCATCGTCCTCCAGGACGTGATCGGACAACAGGTCGAACCAGGAGGTGCGTGCCTGTTCGAAATCCCGACGGCAGCTTTCCTGCCGCTCTTTGGGCAGTTCGACCTCGTCGGCATAGTCGGCAAAAAGGCCCGGCTTGCCGCCGACCATCAGACAGACCGTCTGATAGGCGCGTTGCTGGTTCAATCCGTGTTCGCCGTAATAGACCGGTTCCGCATTCTGTTCGTCTTGCTCCAGGTCGGAGAAGAACCAGGCGTCGGCGGAATCGATCAGCGCCTGGTCGGCTTCCTCCTCATCCCATTCCAGGAGCAGCAGGGCGGCGAGATTGTCGACGGCATCTTCCTCGCGCCCCAGAACCGGCAATTCGAGCGCGGAGATCAACATGTGTCCGGTTTCGTGGAACAGGATCGAGATTGCATTGCCGACCATGAAATCGAGCGTCTCTTCGACACCGTCGGCATCGACACCGGTATCCGCGTTGCGGTCCTCCGCCTGGGCCGCGCACGCCATCAGCGCCACGGCCAAGGCTATAATCGCCACCCGGATGCGGGCTGCTACAATGTTGTCGTCAAAGGCCATTCGCTAAGGTCCATCCGTTCCGATCAGTCCGGGGGGCAAACAGGTCTGCGCAGGGGATGAGGATTCGGCCGGACATTTCCGTTGGCCCGGCCCCCCGGCAAAGCGCTTGCAGTGCGGCATCCATCTTAGTATAGAGCGGCCAATATCTCCAACAAGACTGCACCGAGAGGACTGACCATCACCATGGCGATCGAACGCACTTTCTCAATGATCAAACCGGATGCGACCAAACGCAACATCACCGGACAGGTTCTGGCCAAGCTTGAAGCCGCCGGCCTCAGGGTTGTCGCGCAAAAACGCATCCACATGAGCCTTGCTCAGGCCGAGGGCTTTTACGCGGTGCACAAGGATCGCCCGTTTTTCGGTGAACTGACGGAAATGATGAGTTCCGGCCCGACAATCGTCCAGGTCCTGGAAGGCGAAAACGCAATCGCCCGCAACCGGGAAGTGATGGGCGCGACCAACCCGGCCGAGGCGGCCGACGGAACGATCCGCAAGGAACACGCCCTGTCGATCGGCGAAAACACCGTGCACGGGTCCGACGCTCCGGAAACCGCGGCCCAGGAAATCGCATATTTCTTTGCCGAGACGGAAATCGTGGGATAATCCCGGCGACGGGCTGTCCACACCCCTCAAGGCAGGTCCCCGGACCTGCCTTTTTTGCCTCTGAAAGGGAGCCATACGATGACCTGGAACGTCTATCTTGCCGGAGAGATCCATACGAACTGGCGCGACGAGATCGCCGAAGGCGTTCGCGCCGCCGGACTGCCCGTTGCCCTGTCTGCGCCGGTTACCAATCACCCGGCATCGGACGATTGCGGCGTTGCCATTCTCGGCGCTGAAGACAAGAAGTTCTGGCATGACAACAAGGGTGCCGACCTGAACTCGATCCGCACGCGCAATGCGATTGAATCGGCGGATATCGTCGTCGTGCGCTTCGGAGAGAAATACAAACAGTGGAACGCGGCCTTCGATGCCGGATATGCCGCCGCGCTCGGCAAGAGCATCATCGTCATGCACGGGGCCGATCATCAGCACGCCCTGAAGGAAGTGGATGCGGCGGCATCGGCTGTTGTCGAGACACCGAAACAGGTGGTCGATATTCTTCGCTACGTGATTGGCGGCGAGCTGGACGGTTATTCGGAATAACCGCTTTTTCGGGCGATCAACACGCGCTAAGGTCCCGGTTCAGCATCAGCAACGGCCGGAGACCTTGGCATGAACAAACCCGTCATATCCCGTTTTTCCGGCTGTCCGCACGATTGTCCGTCCACCTGCGCGCTCACGGTCGAGGTCCTCGACGACGGCACCATCGGGCGGGTCAAGGGCGCGCGGGAGAATGCCTATACGGCGGGTGTGATCTGCGCCAAGGTGGCGCGCTATGCGGAACGCACCCACCATCCGGACAGATTGAAAAAGCCACTGTTGCGAACCGGCCCGAAAGGCAGCGGCCAGTTCCGCGAAATCGGCTGGGACGAGGCGCTCGACCGCACGGCGGAAGCGTATCTGGCGGCCGAAGACAAACACGGCGCGGAAACCGTCTGGCCCTATCTCTACGCTGGCACGATGGGATTGGTGCAGCGCGACGGCATTCATCGGCTGCGGCATGCCAAGAAGTATTCCGGCCAGCACGACACGATCTGCGTGAACATGTCCTGGACTGGCTTCATTGCCGGCACCGGCCGGCTTGCGGGACCGGATCCGCGCGAGATGGCGGTTGCCGACATGGTCGTGATCTGGGGCACCAACCCGGTCTCGACCCAGGTCAATGTGATGACCCATGCGGTTGCCGGCCGCAAGAGCCGCGGCGCCAAGATCGTCGTGGTCGACATTTACGAGACGGACACGGTGCGCCAGGCCGATCTCGGGCTTGTGCTGCGCCCTGGCACCGATGGCGCGCTTGCTTGCGCGGTCATGCACATCCTGTTTCGC
>JGI12316J15310_10000042_pt49 | contig 36855 bp, 41 predicted proteins | sample MarCyaLeptolynsp_FD_15310 | JGI IMG/M metagenome (IMG submission 15310)
GACAATCCTGCCCTGTCAGCTGCGGCCGCAACCCGCCAGCCGGTTATTGCCCTATACATTCTCGACGATGAAACGCCCGGTGAATGGTCCATGGGTGGCGCCAGCCGATGGTGGCTGCATATGTCGCTTAGCGCATTGGCGGACGAACTTGAGCAGACGGGATGCCGCCTGGTGCTGCGGCGCGGCCGTGCTGACCAAGCTCTCGCAGATGTGATCGCGGAAACGAAAGCGACATCGGTTTTCTGGAACCGGCTCTATGAGCCTGCGGCCATTGCCCGGGACACACGCATCAAGGCCGACCTGCAGGAACAGGGCATCGCCATCCACAGCAGCAATGCGGCACTGCTGTTTGAGCCCTGGGACGTGAAAACAAAGACCGGCGGTCCTTACAGGGTGTTTTCACCTTTCTGGCGGTCCTGCATGCGGGATCACGCACAACCGCCCCACCCCCTCAGCGCCCCAGACAATCTGGTCGCAAGCGAGCAGGAGGTGTTTTCAGACGAACTGGAGCAATGGGGCCTGTTACCGAGCAAGCCTGACTGGGCTGCCGGAATAAGGGCGACCTGGCAGCCCGGCGGAACGGCGGCGCTGGGCAAACTGAGCAGGTTTCTGGATGAGGCGGCTCATGACTATGCGGATGCCCGCGACCGGCCGGGCATTGACGGCACATCCGGCCTATCACCTCATCTGCACTTTGGAGAGATCAGCCCGCGCACGATCTACTGGGTCGTGCGCCGCAAGGCGGATCAGAACCCGGCAATGGCGGCATCCGTAGACAAGTTCATCGCTGAACTTGGATGGCGCGAATTTTCACATCACCTGCTGTTTCACTTTCCGCATATTCCAACTGAAAACTTTCAGGACAAGTTCGACGGCTTCCCCTGGCGTCAGGACCCGGAAGGTCTGCAAGCGTGGCAACGTGGGCAAACCGGCTATCCGATGGTGGATGCCGGCATGCGTCAGCTCTGGCAGACCGGATGGATGCACAACCGTGTACGGATGATTGTGGCATCCTTTCTGGTGAAACATCTCATGGTCCACTGGCGCGAAGGCGAAGACTGGTTCTGGGACACATTGGTGGACGCGGATCTTGCTGCCAATGCCGCCAGCTGGCAGTGGGTCGCCGGGTCCGGCGCCGATGCAGCCCCCTATTTCCGGATTTTCAATCCGATCACTCAGGGGGAGAAATTTGATCCGAACGGAGATTATGTTCGTAAATTTGTTCCAGAACTTGCAAGACTACCCAACAAGTACCTTTTTTCCCCGTGGACTGCGCCGCAGGGTGTGCTGGATGAAGCCGGAGTTGTTTTGGGAACAGACTATCCCCGGCCCATTGTAAGCCACCCTCAGGCACGGGAGCGGGCCCTCGACGGTTACGGCGAAATCAAGAAAGCAAGTTGACCGCTTGCAACCAAAAAGGCCGCAGCATGTGCTGACGGTCCATTGCAGAAAGACACTGACTGATTATGAAAATTGCAATTGCCGGAACCGGTATCTCAGCCAACAGTGCAGCCTATGTGCTGTCCCGGCATCATGATGTGACCGTGTACGAAAAAGAGAACCGGATCGGCGGTCACTCGAACACTGTGGATGTTGACTATGACGGCGTGACCATTCCGGTGGACACAGGCTTCATTGTGTACAACGAACTCAACTACCCGCGGATGACAAAGCTGTTTGATGAGCTTGGGGTCCAGACGCAGGAAAGCGACATGAGTTTCGCCGTGTCGACCATGGGCGGTGCCTTTGAGTGGTCAGGCCGCACCGTCCGCAGCGTTTTCGCCCAGCGCCGCAACCTTTTCAGCCCCGGCTTCCTGTTCATGCTACGCGAGATTTTCCGCTTCAACCGTCTCGCCCGTGAGGACCTGGAAACCGGCCTCAATGAAGATGTGTCGCTTGGTGACTATCTGACAGGGCACAAATTCTCGTCGCGCTTCATGCGGGACTATCTGTTGCCCATGGGCGCTGCCATCTGGTCCACGCCGGCCAGCGAGATGATGCGGTTTCCCGCGCGCAGCTTTCTGGATTTCTTCCGCAACCACCGCCTGATTGATGATGATCGCCCGACATGGCGAACCGTCACAGGCGGATCGCGCGCCTACGTCAAGAAACTGACGGCGCCGTTTGCCAACAGGATCAGGACAGGTGTTGGCATTGCCTCTGTTACTCGTGACGAGAGCGGTGTTCTTGTGACCGATACCAATGGTGACACGGAACGGTTCGATCACATTGTCATTGGTGCTCACTCAGATGAGGCGTTGGCCATGCTGGCAGACCCCAGCGAGGAAGAACGCCAGCTGCTTGGAGATGTGCGCTATGGCCCCAACACGGTCTATCTGCATCGCGACCCGGGATTGATGCCGCGCCGCCGGGCTGCGTGGTCGGCCTGGAACTACCTGTCGCCCGGCCGTATCGACAAGGGCAGCTCGCTCTCGGTTACATACTGGATGAACCAGCTGCAGGGCATCGACGACAAGTATCCGCTGTTTGTGACGCTCAATCCCGCAGAGCCGCCCAAGCCAGAGCTCACATTTGCCGAGCTGCACTATGACCACCCGATGTTTGATGCGGCGGCTCTGTCGGCACAGCGGCAGATGTCGTCAATTCAGGGTCCGAGGAACACATGGTTCTGCGGCGCCTGGCTTGGCTACGGGTTTCATGAGGACGGTCTGTCGTCGGGCCTTGATGCAGCCCAGATGGTGCTTGATGCAATTGGTGACGATGCTCCTAGCAAGGCCACTGTGAGACCCTTTGTCGAGGCCGCAGAGTGACATCAGTTTCACCAGTACACAGTTCAATTGAGCCGCCCGCCCGGCTGTACTTCGGCAGGGTCATTCATGCGAGGTCGCGGCCACACAAGCATCGGTTTGCGTACAAGGTGTTTTCGATGCTGGTCGATATCGACAGGCTTGAGGACATCGCCGCGTCCAGCCGCCTGTTCTCGCTGGATCGTTTCAACCTCTTCAGCTTCTACCGTCGTGATCATGGCGCGCGGGATGGGTCGTCGCTGCGGCGGCACATAAACGGCATACTCACAGATGCCGGGCATGCAGTGCCGCACCGGGTGAAGCTTCTGTGCTATCCGCGCATCCTTGGCTATGTGTTCAACCCGCTGTCCGTCTACTACTGCTATGACGCTGACGGTCAGGTGTCTGCGCTGGTGTACCAGGTCCACAATACGTTCAGAGATGTGCACAGCTACGTGGCGCCGGTCTCCGATACGGAAGTTCAGGGCCGGGTTATCCATCAGGCCCGCGACAAGAACCTGCATGTCTCGCCTTTTGTCGGCATGGCGGCGCGTTATCATTTCGCCCTCGACAACCCAGGTGAGACGATCGGTATCCGCATTCGTGAAACCGATGAAGACGGCCCGTTCCTATTGGCAACGTTCGACGGCAAGGCACGTGAGTTCACGACAGCTTCACTGGCGACGGCCTTTGTCCGGTACCCGTTGATGACACTGAAAATCATTGGCGCCATTCACTATGAGGCACTGAGGCTCTGGCTCAAGGGTGTGCCGTTTTTCTCAAGTCCACCGCAGGCGCCGCCTCGCACCAGTTACGACGGGCCTGCGCAGGGCTCGCGGGGCAATGCAATCGACCCTGCAAAGGCACCGGAAAAGCGCTATACTGATAGCGGTAACCCCAGAGCGGCTTGAAGCTATGAGTACAACCGATCTTTCAAGTGTTGCCGTGCAACGTGACGTGGCGCCTGTCCTGGTGACGGCGGAAACGCTGGAGAAACTCTCCGGTGTCCCGCGCCTCGCCAAATACGTGTTGCGCATGCTGCTGTCGATCAATGAAGGCAGTCTCACGGTGCGCCTGCCTGGGCAGCCTCCGCTGCGCTTTGAGGGCAAGGAGCCTGGCACCCACGGCGAAGTCGAACTGAAAAATTACCGCGCCGTCAGGCGGCTGCTTACAGGCGGCGGTATCGGGTTCGGGGAAGCCTACATCAACGGCGACGTGGACTCGCCTGACATGGCAAGGTTTCTGGAACTCTTCGCACGCAATCGCGCCATGATGATGCAGGCGTTGCGCACGGGCATTTTTGACTGGGTCAACAAGCTCTATCACAAGCTGCACCGCAACTCGCGCCGCGGGTCAAAGCGCAACATCCATGCCCACTATGATCTGGGCAATGAGTTCTACGGCCTTTGGCTTGACCCGACCATGACCTATTCGTCGGGCATCTTTAAGCCGGGCATGAATGACCTCGCCTCCGCCCAACGCGAAAAGTACCGCGCCCTGGCGGCCGGTATGCAGCTGGACGCCTCCCACCATGTGCTCGAGATTGGCTGCGGCTGGGGTGGCTTTGCGGAGTTCGCCGCAAGCGAGATTGGCTGCCGCGTGACGGGCATCACCATCTCGAAGGAACAGCTGGCCTATGCCCGTGACCGGGTGAACCGGGCAGGACTGAGCGACAAGGTCGAAATCCGGTATCAGGATTATCGCGACGTCAGCGAAACCTATGACCGTGTGGCATCCATCGAGATGTTTGAGGCTGTCGGTGAGGAATATTGGCCGACCTATTTCAGCAAGGTTCACAGCGTCCTCAAACCGGGTGGTAAGGCGGCGCTGCAAATCATCACCATTGCTGACGAAGCCTATGACGAGTACCGCAGCACTGCGGACTTCATCCAGCGCTACATCTTCCCCGGCGGCATGCTGCCGTCGCCAACAGCGCTTCGCGATCAGATCAGCAAGGCAGGACTCGTTTTGACGGGTAACCGCGAATTCGGCCTCGACTATGCGCGCACGCTGCGCATGTGGCAGGAGAGTTTTGCGGAGGCCTGGCCGAAGATCGAGCCTCTCGGGTTTGACGAGCGGTTCAAGCGGCTGTGGCATTTCTATCTTGCCTACTGCGAAGCCGGTTTCAGTTCCGCCAACACCGATGTGACACAGGTCACACTGGCGCGCAGCTAGCCGCATAGATGAAACCCAGATCAGCGACATTCTGGTGGTACGCGCTGCCGGGTCTCCCCCTGGCGGCGCTCACCCTGCCCGTCTACGTATTCGTTCCGGCGTTCTACGCAGAGCTTGGCGTGCCACTGGCACTGATCGGAACCGTGCTCCTGGCGGTACGGTTGCTGGATGCGGTAACGGACCCGGCCATTGGCTTTCTGAGTGACCGGATTGCCCTGCCCGGCGGCCGCCGCAAGGGCTGGATCGTCCTGGGGCTTGTGCCGACCATGCTGGCCGTATGGATGGTGCTTGTTCCACCGTCATCACCGACCGCGCTTTATCTGCTGGTGTGGAGTGCCCTGCTCTCCATCGGCTGGACACTGATGATCCTGCCCTACAACGCCTGGGGTGCCGAACTGGCCGACGACTATGACGGTCGAACCGCAGTCACGGCCCGGCGTGAGGGCATGGTCGTGGCGGGTACCTTGTTGGCGACAGCCACCCCTGCCGTGCTGGCTGCAATGGGCGTTATCGGCACCGCCGCTGCCCTTGAAATTCTGGCAGTGGCTTTGATGGTTCTGTTGCCTGCGACGGTCGTTGTTTGCCTCTGGCGTGTGCCAACGCCTGCGGACAGAAGCCGGACACGGGTCAATCTTAAAGACGGCATTGCCGCCATCCGGCGCAACAAGGCATTCGCCCGCCTGATCTCGGCCTATCTCATAAACGGATGGGCCAATGGGTTGCCGGCGACACTGTTCGTCCTGTTCGTCACCCATGTCCTTGTCGCACCTGAAATGGTGGGCCCGCTGCTGTTCCTCTACTTCCTGTCCGGTGTGCTGGCCATTCCCGGCTGGGTCTGGCTTGCGGGCAAGTTCGGCAAGCATCGTGTCTGGGTCGGCTCCATGACCCTGGCCTGTCTGACTTTCATCTGGGTGCCGTTACTGGGTGCCGGTGACGTCTGGCTGTTTGCCATTGTTTGCGTTCTGTCCGGATTTGCAGTGGGTGCCGACCTCGTGCTGCCGGCGTCCATTCAGGCTGATGTCGTGGACGTGGATACGGCAGATACCGGGGAGCAGCGCACCGGGCTCTATTTCGCGCTCTGGAGCCTTGCCACGAAGCTCTCCCTGGCTCTGGCGGCTGGCGTGGCATTTCCACTGCTGGCATTGGCGGGTTTCCAGGCGGATACGGTGCCGGGCCCTGAAAGTACCAATGCCAGCGGAAGTTTATTTGCTGTTTCAATGCTTTATGCCGGTTTGCCGGTGATCCTAAAGCTGCCGGCGCTCGTACTTATGTGGAAATTTCCATTGAGCCGGGAAGCTCAGGAAGACCTTCAAACGCGCATTTCCGCCGTTGTTCCGTCGTCCTGATCCACGCACGGGCCCCGGCCCCGTCTTTGGACGATGACAGGCAAGACCATGAGCGAAACGAACCAGCGGCCCGACGCGTCGGCAAACAGCAACGACGAACTCAGGCTCGAAGAGTTTTTTGACGGGTCGCTCGAAGCGGCAGGTGAATTTCGTGATCCCTTCGGACGCGTCCGCCGGACATTCAATGCAAAGGTCACCGGCAAGCGCCAGGGTGACTCCATCCGGGTGCACGAAAAGTTTCACTACAATGATGGCGAAGTCGATGAACGCGAGTGGCTTATTCGCGCCCACGGCGAGGGCCGCTATACCGGCCAGGCGACCGACGTCATCGGTATCGCTGAAGGCACCGTGGAAGGACGCCGGCTTCGCTGGTCCTATCCGATTGACCTGCCCATCGGCGGCCGCCCCTGGCGGTTGAAATTCGAAGACGAGTTTGAGTTGAGCGGCGACGACGCATTGATCAATACGGCCAGCGTCAAGAAGTTCGGCCTGCCGATCGGAACCGTACGCCAGACCATCTCGCGCCGCCCGTCGAAGCGCGACCAGTCAAAATCCTAACCGTCGCCCGACGGGACCACCGGTGTCGTATGCGGATCACTCCAGCCGGTGACCTTGCGGACCAGTGCCAGCCGCCATCGCGTTGGCAGCAGGTCCAGTGCTTTCAGCACATAGGTAAACCGGCGCGGAAAAGTCAGCTCGAACCGCTTTGATCGCAGCCCGTCCACAATGCGGTCCGCAGCATCTGGCGAGGACATGAGTGCAGGCATCGGGAACGGATTGTTCTTGGTTGCCGGCGTGTCGATGAATCCCGGATTGACGACCTGCACAAGGATGCCGGTCGGGTCGAGCTCGATGCGGAGGGTCTCGGCCAGATTGATGAGCGCGGCCTTGCTGGCACCATAGGCTGAGCTTGTCGGGAGACCGCCATAACCGGTCACTGAAGCAACGAGCGCTATCTGTCCGCGTCCCAGCACGGACATCTTCGCAATCGCTGGTTCCAGGCAGTTCGCCACACCGACAAGATTCACATCGAAGGTCGGACGGAAGGCATCAGCAGAGAAGTTCCGAGCGTCAATTGGCAGGAACACCCCTGCATTGAAGATGCAAAGAGCCAATGACCCGTGATCATGGTGGATACGGCGAACAATGCTCGCCATGGCTTCCTTGTCCGTAACGTCGCCCGCAAGAGGGTTGATGTCGCCGGGCAGATCCTTTGCAAGACGCGCAAGTTCGGCCAGTTCGCCTATGCGCCGGGCCGTTGCAATGACGGTCCAGCCATCGCTTGCCAGCCGCAAGGCAACATCCCGGCCAATCCCGGAACTCGCTCCGGTAACCCAGGCAACGCCATCTTCTTTGGAAACGGGGTCTGCCATCTATGACCTCCATATGGAGCGGGCCGACAGTAACTGAGCGTGACGCGAATTGCGTCGTGCGACAAGCCTAGATCAGCGACTGGAACAGTCGGCCGACCCGGCCTGTGAGCAGCATCGGGGCCTCTGTCACAGCAAAGCAGATGCATGTCTCACCGCGTTCCGCGACAGGCTTGTGGTCCACCGCATCATCCGCAAGCTCAAGGTCACCGGGACCAAAATGGCCTGCCGCATCAGAATAGGCGCCCTTGACTACGAGCGTGGCCTCAAGCCCTTCATGGGTGTGCTGCGGGACGGCACGGCCAGGTTCAATGCGCAGAAGGCGCGCAATGATGCCCTCGTCCTCAAGATGCGTGAGACGGTATTCATACGCGCCGATGCCGCGCCACTTCCATGGGACGGAAGAGAGCGGCTGACCGATTGCGTCCACCAGAGACGCTGGAAGTCCGTTCAATTCATCCTGCTTTTTCGGGGCGGGCGCGTCGATGACCTCACCGGTTCCAAGTTGATCGAGGAGGGATGAAGCTGTGATCCCGGACGTAAGCTGAACCGGGTCTGAGGTTTCCAGAGACCAGCCGCCGACCTGCTCAATGCGCTCTGCCGTTGAACGCATGTCCGGGTTCATCTCCAGATACGATTCGGCCAGCACGGCTGCTGCACGGGGCAGTTGGCCCAATGCATATTGGGAAACCAGCCAGTCGACTGTCGGAACAGAATTGGTATGGGGAGACGTCTGGGACATTCAGATACTGCGTGCGTCCATAGGTTTGAAGCCATGTCTGGCGGCAAAATTCCGGGCAAAAACCGCCGCAAAGTGCGGATTTTGTTAGGAAAGCTCAAATTTCCCTTAAGATACGGCCACATAGGCCAATCGGATCACTTTCGGTGCACACTTACTGCAAACAAGTGGTGCCGCCGTCCCCGGCATGTAAGAACCCGGAAATCCGGGGGTGTATATCGGACTGCGGGGGTTCACAGCTTGCACAGACGCCGGGCGCTTCCTATTTTCAAAAGCTCATGGCATGCATTTACACCGAAAGAGTGTGAATGGTTCCAAAATACAGTTTTCAGTGAGGAATGGCGTTTTATGACTGCGACAGCAGCCCTCCCCGGCATCAAGAACGGCATTGTTGATGCCATTGGCAACACGCCTCTCATCCGCCTGAAAAAGGCCTCTGAGGAAACCGGATGTGAGATCCTCGGCAAGGCGGAATTCATGAATCCCGGCCAGTCGGTCAAGGATCGCGCTGCGCTCTTCATCATTCAGGACGCCATCAAGTCCGGACGCCTGCAGCCGGGCGGCACTATCGTCGAAGGCACTGCGGGCAACACCGGCATCGGCCTGGCGCTGGTCGGCAACGCGCTCGGCTTCAAGACCGTGATCGTCATTCCGGAGACCCAGACGCAGGAAAAGAAGGACATGCTGCGGCTGGCCGGTGCCGAGCTGATCGAGGTCCCGGCAGTTCCTTACAAGGACCCGAACAACTATGTGAAGTATTCCGGTCGCCTAGCTGAAGAGCTGGCCGCGAAGGAATCCAAGGGCGCGATCTGGGCAAACCAGTTCGATAATGTGGCCAACCGTCAGGGACATATCGAGACAACGGCCCCGGAAATCTGGGAGCAGACCGGTGGCAAGGTGGACGGCTTCATCTGCGCCGTGGGCACCGGCGGCACACTGGCCGGTGTGGCCATGGGCCTGCGCGAAAAGAAGAATGACATCACCATCGGCATCGCGGACCCCATGGGCGCCGCCCTCTACAATTACTACGCCAACGGTGAGCTGAAGGCGGAAGGCACCTCCATCACGGAAGGCATTGGCCAGGGCCGCATCACTGCGAACCTTGAAGGCCTTGAGGTCGACGAAGCCTTCCAGATCCCCGACGAGGAAGCGCTGCCCGTGGCCTTTGATCTGCTGGAGCATGAAGGCCTGTGCATGGGCTCTTCCAGCGGCGTAAACGTGGCCGGCGCCATGCGTCTGGCCAAGAAGATGGGCCCGGGGCACACCATCGTCACCATCCTGTGTGACTTCGGCACGCGCTATCAGTCCAAGATGTTCAACCCGGCCTTCCTGAAGGAAAAGGGCCTGCCGGTCCCGGGCTGGCTGGACAAGTAGTTTGACCGCCATGTCCGGGCAGGACGACCCGCAGACACTGGTCTCCGTCGATTGGGTGCGTGCGCGTCTCAACGACACTGATGTGAAGGTGCTGGACGCCTCCTGGCACATGCCCGCGGCCAATCGCGATGCGGTTGCCGAACATGCTGCGGGCCATATCCCCGGTGCCGGGTTCTTCAACATCGATGTGGTGAGCGATACCACCTCGCCCCTACCCCACATGCTGCCCACAGCGGATGCATTTGCGGCGGCTGTTGGCGCCCTTGGTATTTCCAACGCCGATCACGTGGTGATCTACGACACGGTTGGTCTTTTCAGTGCTGCGCGGGCCTGGTGGATGTTCCGGACCATGGGACACCAGAATGTTGCGGTGCTGGATGGTGGCCTCCCGGCATGGAAGGCCGCTGGGGGCGACATCGACCAGGGCATATCCTCGGTTAAAAAAGCAGCCTTCGATGCACAACTTGCAGCAACAGCCGTGACCGGTCTGGATGACATGAAAGCTGCAAGCAGCGAAGGATCACATGTCATTCTGGATGCCCGGCCCACAGGGCGCTTTGACGGATCGCAGCCGGAGCCGCGCCCGGGCCTGCCGTCCGGCCACATGCCCAACGCGACCAGCCTGCCCTTTTCATCCGTCGTAACACCGCAAGGAACACTCAAGCCTATCGAAGACCTCAAGGCCCTCTTCTCTGATCTGGTGGTCGAAGATAGCCAGAAGGTGATCACGACCTGCGGCTCCGGAGTCACGGCGGCGATCCTCACTTTAGCGCTTGCCCGCATAGGCTGGGGCAATACTTCCCTTTATGATGGGTCGTGGACGGAATGGGCCAGCCGCGACGACTGCCCCATCGAGACCGGCTAGGAAACGAAAGCGGATATCAGGCTGGAATGGGCACCAAGCACAAGACCATTGTCACCTTTCTCAGCATGGACGAAGACCCGGACAACCGGGTGCCGATGCCGGCGAAACGCCTGGCTTTGATGCGCAGCGTTGAGCCGCCGGTTCACTACTACCGCTACCTCTATGACGAGGTTGGCCGCGATCACATCTGGGTCGACCGCAAGCGCAAGTCCGATGAGGACCTCAAGGCGATCATCCACGATGACCTGATCGAGATCTACGTTCTCTATGTGGATGGGTCACCGGCCGGGTTCGCCGAACTGAACTTCCGTGAGCGGAGCGTTTGTGAACTGGCTTATCTCGGCCTGATGCCGGAGTTCGTTGGCGGCGGTCTGGGCGAATATCTGCTGGCGCAGGCCATCGAGATCGCCTGGCAGCGCCCGATCACGAAACTCAAGGTGCAGACCTGCACCCTCGATCATCCCCGCGCTCTTGGCCTCTACCAGCGCATGGGGTTTACACCGTATGCGCAGACTGAAACCGAAGTCGAAGAGTTGGACTGACAGGCCAACCAACCTTGCGCTAATGCAGGATCTGGCTGAGGAACAGTTTGGTCCTGTCGCTTTGCGGGTTTGAGAAGAACTGTTCGGGTTCGTTCATCTCGACGATCTGACCTTCATCCATGAAGATGATGCGGTTGGCGACGGTGCGGGCGAAGCCCATTTCGTGGGTGACCACCAGCATGGTCATGCCGTCTTCTGCCAGCGACACCATCACATCCAGCACTTCCTTGATCATTTCCGGATCAAGCGCCGACGTCGGCTCATCAAAGAGCATGATGCGCGGGTTCATGCAGAGCGAGCGCGCGATGGCCACGCGCTGCTGCTGACCGCCGGACAGCTGGCCGGGATATTTGAGCGCCTGTTCGGGAATACGCACGCGGTCAAGATACTCCATTGCCAGCTCTTCGGCTTTCTTGCGCGGCATCCGGCGCACCCAGATGGGGGCAAGCGTGCAATTGTCCAGCACCGTCATATGCGGAAACAGGTTGAAGTGCTGGAACACCATGCCCACTTCGCGGCGGATTTCGTCCACCCGCTTGAGGTCGTCGGTCAGCTCGATGCCGTCCACGACAATGCTGCCCTTCTGGTGCTGCTCAAGGCGGTTGATGCAGCGGATCAGTGTCGACTTGCCGGAGCCGGACGGGCCACAGATCACGATGCGCTCGCCTTTGAAGACATCGAGATCAATGTCCCGCAGCACATGGAAATCCCCATACCACTTGTTCATGCCGTTGATCTCGATGGCCTTGTCGGACGAGACCGTCATTCGGGAGGTGTCGACGGTGCCTTTCTCAGGCAGCGCGGGCGTGTCGGTTGGTGGGCTGTCAGTCATTGCGGTGTCCAGTGTCCAGACGGCGCTCCATGTAGCGCGAATATTGCGACATGCCGGAGCAGACGATGAAGTAAAGCGTGGCCGCGAACACATAGCCGGTGATGGCTGTCTGCGGCGTGGACCACTCCGGGTCGGTGAAGTTGAGCTGGATGATGCCCAGCAGGTCGAACAGGCCGATGATCAGCACCAGCGTTGTATCCTTGAAGAGCGCGATGAACGAATTGACGATGCCCGGGATCACGGTCTTGAGTGCCTGTGGCAGGATGATGAAGATCATCATCTTCCAGTAGCTCAGCCCCAGCGCCTGCGCCCCTTCATATTGGCCGCGCGGCACGGCCTGCAATCCGCCGCGCACCACTTCCGCCATATAGGCAGACGAGAACAGGGCTACCGCGACCAGGCAGCGCAGCAGCTTGTCGAAGGTCACGCCTTCCGGCAGAAACAGCGGCAGCATCACGCTGGCCATGAACAGCACGGTGATGAGCGGCACGCCACGCCAGATCTCGATAAAGCCGATACACAGCATACGGATGACCGGCATTTCCGACCGCCGTCCCAACGCCAGCAGAATGCCTAACGGTAGTGACGCAACAATGCCCGTGATGGCAACTACCAGCGTTACCAGCATGCCACCCCAGAAAGAGGTTTCAACTTCTACGAGGCCGAATGAGCCGCCCGTCAGCAGAATGAAGGCAATCACCGGGTACGGGACCAGCAGATAGATCGCGTTCCAGAACTTGTAAGGCACCGATGGGATCAGCATCGGGATGAGCCCTGCAACGCCCAGGAAGAACGTCCAGTCGACCCGCCAGCGTTCTTCCAGCGGATAGCGTCCATAGATGAACTGACCCATCTTGGCGTCGATAAACGGCCAGCATGCCCCTGCACCATCGCGGATGCAGGCGTCGCGATTGTCGCCTGAGAATGTGGCGCTGAAGAGCGCCCAGTCCAGCAAGGGCGGCACGATAAGGAAGATCAGGTAGCCGCCGAACAGAGTCAGCAGCGTGTTGCTGATGGACGAGAAGAGATTGGCTTGCATCCACGCGATCACACCCGTGGTGCGGTTGGGTGGCGGCAGAGCCGGTTTGGTCTCGGTACGAACAAACGCCTGGCTTGTTTCTATGTGGGTGTCTGTCATGGCCTAGCGCTCCACCAGCGCGATGCGCGCGTTGTACCAGTTCATCAGAATGCTGGTGAGGATCGACAGCGTCAGATAGACCGACATGGTCAGGAACAGGATTTCAACGGCCTGCCCAGTCTGGTTCAGCACCGTACCCGCAAAGACGGACACAAGGTCCGGATAGGCAATGGCCACCGCCAGGGATGAGTTCTTGGTGAGGTTCAGATACTGGCTGGTGAGCGGCGGAATGATGACCCGCATGGCCTGCGGAATGATCACCAGCCGCATCGTCGGTCCCGGCTGGATGCCCAGCGCATAGGCCGCTTCGGTCTGGCCCTTGCTGACGGACTGGATGCCCGAGCGCACATTCTCCGCGATGAACCCGGCGGTGTAGATGGCAAGCGCCAGCACCAGCGAGATGAACTCGGGGATCATGACGATGCCGCCGCGGAAGTTGAAGCCGCGCAGCTCCGGATAGTCGAAGTTCAGCGGCAGTCCAAGCAGCAGGAATGCGGCCAGCGGAACACCGACAATGAGGCCGAGGGACCAGTAGAGGACGGGAAAAGGCTGCCCGGTCTGCTCGCGGCGGTTGCGGGCCCAGCGCGCGATGCCGAAGGATGCAGCAATGCCGATGGCCAAGAGGACGAGGACAATGCCGAACCCGTCCTCACCCACCGGTTTGGGAAAGTAGATACCGCGATTATTGATGAAGATGCTGTCCAGCAGAGACAGGCTGTCTCGCGGCCCGGGCACTGCGCGCAGTACAGCGAAGTACCAGAAGAAGATGTGGAGCAGCAGCGGGATGTTCCGCATCACCTCCACATAGGCAATGCATATCTGCCGGATGAGCCAGTTCCGCGACAGCGAGCCGACTCCCACCAGAAAACCGAGAATGGTTGCAATGACGATGCCGATCACAGCAACAAGTAAAGTATTCAGCAGACCGACGAAGAAGGCGCGGCCATAGCTGGATTCTTCCGTGTACGCGATCAGTGACTGGACAATGCCGAAGCCTGCGGTCGTATCAAGAAAGCCGAAGCCCGACGCGATATTGGCACGTTCCAGATTGCCGACGGCATTGGTCCAGAATTCCAGGCCAACCCAGACAACGAGCGCCAGCGTGATCATCTGATAGACAATGCCGCGAATGCGCGGGTCATTGACCAGCGAGGCCCTGGCGGCTGGCGCGGCAGAAGTGGCTGTGGAGGGATCGGTCATTCAGATTTGAGCATACACAAAAACGGCGCGCCGATCTCTCCTCTGAGCTACCGGCGCGCCTTGTCTTGTTACAGGAATGTCCTAGCGAACGGGAATAGCGTATTGCAGGCCACCATCCGTATAGAGCGCGTTCTGGCCACGGGCGAGACCGAGCGGTGTATCAACACCGAGATTGCGCTCGAAGCTTTCGCCATAGTTGCCGACGGCCTTGATGGCATTGAGCGCCCAGTCATTTGACAGGCCCAGCGCATCGCCGAACGACCCTTCTGTTCCCAGCAGGCGCTTGATCTGAGGATTGTCGCTCGCCGTCATCTCGTCGGCATTCGCCGCGGTTACACCAAGCTCTTCAGCAGCGACGAGTGCATTGAGCGTCCAGCGAATGATATCCAGCCACTGGTCATCCCCCTGACGAACGGCCGGGCCAAGCGGCTCCTTGGAAATGATGGTGTCGAGAATGATGTGTTCGTCCGGGTTCGTCAGCTTCAGGCGCTGGGCGGCCAGGCCTGAAACGTCCGTGGTGTAGACGTCGCAGCGATTGGCATTGTAGGCGGCCACAACTTCGTCCGCCTTCTCGAAGGCCAGAACCTTGTACTCAAGATTGTTGGAGCGGAAGAAATCCGCCACGTTGAGCTCGGTCGTCGTGCCGGTATTCGTGCACAGTGTAACCCCGTCAAGTTCCAGGGCGTTCGTCACGCCGACTTCCTTGCGGATCATCAGGCCCTGGCCGTCATAGTAGTTGACGCCGGCAAAGTTGACGCCCAGCGACGTGTCGCGGTCGAGCGTCCAGGTAGTGTTACGGGTGAGCACGTCAATCTCGCGGGACTGAAGCGCTGTGAACCGCTCCTTGGCGGAGAGAGGCGTGAAACGGACAGCAGCGGGATCGCCAAAGATCGCCGCACCGATGGCCCGGCACAGATCCACGTCAAGACCGGTCCACTCACCTTGCGCATCCGGGTTGGAGAAACCTGGAAGACCCTGGCTCACGCCACACTGGACGTATCCCTTGTCCTTGACGGCTGCGAGTGTCGCGCCGGCATCGGCAGGCTGCGCTGCCGCGCCCTGGGCTGAGAGCAGGCCGAGTGCCAGACCGGCAAGACCAGCCAGTACCGGACGTTTAAGAGCGTGAATGGTGGTGGGAATCATGAAAATCTGTCCTCACAGTCGAAAAGCGGAAGCCGACGTAGCACGTACCGCGATTTTTGCCAGCATTTGTGCCAGTGTACCATCCTCTGGGGCTCCGGCTAGAGGCATACGGCAACACTCAGAAACCGGGTTTTGCAGCCCGTTGGGCCGCATCAGGATGCATATGTGGAAGCGATGAAAGACAAGACAAAAATAGTTCACGCCGGCCGCGACCCGAAATCAAATCACGGTGCCGTCAACCAGCCTGTTTATCACGCGTCCACCATCCTCTATCCCACCTATGAGGATCTGAAGCACCCCAAGACGCGGGTTCAATATGGCCGGCGCGGGACACCGACGACCTTTGCCCTTGAAGACGCCATCATGGCGCTGGAAGGCGGCGCCGGATGCGCCATTGTGCCGTCCGGCCTCAATGCGGTGACAACGGCCCTGCTGGCCCTGCTCAGCGCCGGTGATCATCTTCTGATGACCGACAGTGCGTACGGCCCGACACGGACCTTCTGCAATACGTTCCTCAAACGCATGGGTATCGAGACGACCTACTATGACCCCACAATTGGCGCGGGCATCGATGCGCTGATCACGGACAGAACAAAAGTCGTGTTTGTGGAGAGCCCCGGTTCCCTGACTTTTGAGATGCAGGACATTCCGGCAATTGCCGAGGTCGCCCATGCCAGAGGGGCGAAGGTGGTGCTCGACAACACCTGGGCATCGCCCCTGTTTTTCAAGCCTTTCGAGCATGGCGTCGATGTCTCCATTCAGGCTGCCACCAAATATGTGGTGGGGCATGCGGACACCATGCTGGGGACAATCACTGCGACCGAGGAGTGCTGGCCACTGGTCCATGCCGCCCACGGGGAACTCGGCCTGTGCGCCGGACCGGACGACATCTATCTGGCGCTGCGGGGGCTGCGGACCATTGATGTGCGTCTGAAGCAGCACATGAAACAGGGCATAGAACTCGCCACATGGCTGGGCGAGCGTGACGAGGTCTCTCATGTATTCCACCCTGCTCTGCCGTGCCACCCTCAGCACGACATCTGGAAGCGGGACTTTCTGGGTGCCAGTGGTCTGTTCTCCATTGTGCTGAAACCGGTTGAGGAAAAAGCGCTGGCCGCAATGCTGGACGGGCTGGAGCTGTTTGGCATGGGATACTCCTGGGGCGGCTTTGAGAGCCTGGTTGTTCCGTCAAACCCGAAGCGCTACCGGACGGCGACCACGTGGGACTATCCGGGGCGTCTGCTGCGGTTCCATGCCGGGCTGGAAGATATGGATGATCTCAAGGCTGATCTCGACGAGGGCTTCAAACGTCTCAGGGATGCCGGATGATCCGCGCCGTCTTCCTTGCTCTGTGTACTGCGTTGATCGCAGGCGGCTCCGCAAGAGCTGACCAGCCGCTGCTGATTTTTGCTGCATCGAGCATGACCAACGCAGTCCAGGACATTGCCGACGCTTTTGAAGCGGCCGGGAACGGCCCGGTCGTCACCGTCTTTGATGCCACGTCCCGCGCAGCCCGGCAGATACAGCAAGGAGCACCGGCGCATGTGCTGGTCTCAGCCAACTCAGAGTGGGCCCAGTGGCTTGTCACCTGCGGTCCCGGTGATGCGGCAACACGGCGCCAGATAGCCGGCAACAGGTTAGTGGTGATCGGCTCGCAGAGTTCAGACCACAAAGGTGAACCGCGCGCAGCTCTGGCCTTCGAAAACATCCTTCCGATCGTGAGTGAGGGGCGTCTTGCGATTGCAGACCCGGTTGGCGTTCCTGCCGGTATCTATGCTCGCGAGGCGTTGATCGGGACCGGCCTGTGGGATCAGGCACAGCCACAGCTGGTGCAAGGTGACACCGTGCGGACAGTGTTGAACTGGGTCCGTACCGGGACAGCGCTTACCGGTATTGTCTATGCCACCGACGCGCATGTGGCTGGTGATGTTGAAGTCCTGTCCGAGGTGCCGACTGACCTGCACGGCGCGATTGTCTACGAAGCCGTAGCGGTTAATGACGCGCCACCGGCCGCGCATGCGTTCTTGTCTTTTCTCGGCGGCGACGAAGGCCAGACCATTTTTGCTGAGTATCAGTTCGCACCGCCGCCTGAAGACATGCACAACGGCGGGCCTGCTGTTGCGACGGAATGCGGGTAGCCGATAGATGTGGGCGGTAACAGATGCAGAGCTTCAGGCGCTCACGGTCTCACTGACAGTTGCCGGTGTCGGCCTGCTGGTATCGATGCCGCTTGCTCTGCTGACCGGCTGGGCACTGGCGCGATGGGAGTTCTGGGGCAAGACGGCCCTCGACATTATTGTGCACCTGCCGCTGGTCATGCCGCCGGTAGCACTGGGCTATCTGTTGCTGCTGGCGCTTGGGCCACGGGGCCCTATCGGTGAACCATTGCAGACATGGTTTGGACTCAATCTGGCCTTCTCCTGGACGGGTGCTGTCATCGTCGCCGCAGTGAGCGGTTTTCCGCTCGCCGTGCGCGCCATCCGTATTTCGGCAGAGAATGTGGAAGAGAGATTGCTTCAGGCCGCCCGGACACTTGGTCAGTCACCCTTTGGTGCTTTTGTGAGTGTTGCCTTGCCATTGATGGTGCCCGGCATTGTCGCTGGTGGTGTGTTGGCGTTCGCCCGCGCCCTTGGAGAGTTTGGGGCAACAATCACCTTTGCAGCCTCCATTCCCGGCGAGACGCGCACCCTGCCGCTGGCGCTTTACACATTCCTGCAAATGCCCGGTGGCGAAGATGCAGCGCTGCGCGTCTTGATACTTTCAGTAGCCGTGGCCGTGGCGGCGCTTGTAGCATCCGAGTATCTGGTTCGCCGGTCTGGACGACGGCAGTAAGGAAGAGTGTGAGCATGGACATCAAGTCAGAAATTTCCGGCAAGGTCTGGAAGATAGAGGCAGGCCCCGGCACTGACGTTGAGGAAGACGACGCAATCATCATTCTGGAATCCATGAAGATGGAGATACCCGTCGCTGCTCCCAAGGACGGCAAAGTGACGGAGATTCTTGTCACCGAAGAAGAACTGGTCGAAGAAGGTCAGGTCGTTGCCCGGATGGAGAGCTAGATGACCCGCAAGTTTCTGCTCGCAGCAACGTTGATGACATTCGTGCTTCCGGTCAGCACTGCGTGGGCCGGCACACCTGACCGGCCGGTGATTGGCGACGCCCTTGAGGGCCAGAGTCTGGCGAAGAATCTTTGCGCGGCCTGTCACGCATTGGATGCGGGAAAGCCCTCACCCAACGAAGCCGCGCCGAACTTCAACACCCTCACCCTCACCTATCCGCCGGAACATCTGGCGGAAGGATTTGCCGAGGGCATCGTCGTTGGGACCGATGCGCATATCGGCATGCCGCAGTTTGAACTGGAGCCAGAACAGATTGATGATCTGATCGCCTATCTTGAAACGGTCATGCCGCCGCATGTCGCGCCGGACACACATGACGACGACGAAGCAAACTAGCTCCCGTCCTCACCAAACAGCCGCGCCAGATACGGCGTCAGGAACAGGCCCTTGGGATCAAGACGTTTGCGCACGGCCTGAAAATCATCCCAGTGCGGATAAAGCGGTGCCAGCTCGCGCGCCGTCAGCGTATGCAGCTTACCCCAGTGGGGACGGCCGCCATAGTTGCGGAAAATGGCTTCCGCACCGTCAAACAGGCGCCGGTAGTTCTGCTTGGCATATTGATGAATTGAGATGGAGACACTGTCGCGGCCCTGAAACGGGCTAAGCCAGATGTCATCTCCCTTGATGGTGCGGTACTCGATCGGGAAGATGAAATTGCCGCCACGCTTGCGCATATGTTCGGCAAGCTCCTGCGCGCAGTCGGGTCCGTTTTCAAGAGGAACCGCGAACTCCATCTCATTGAAACGGACATCCCGGTCACTGGGGAATGCCTGGTAGGCATGCCGAACCTTTGCCTTCTGGGAAAACTCATCTGCACCCATGTATCGGGCACCGGCATTGTTGGTCAGGAAACGCTGTAGCGGCCCACGCATGAAGGGCGCGAAACGGCTGATTTCACAGGCCGCCACCATGGCAAACTGCTCCATGCCGCCACCACCGTCCCGTGGCGGGCGTGCCGGCTCATCCGTCGTGTTGAGGAATTTCACCAGCACGTCATCGGCGAATGGAAACCAGAAAAACTCGAAATGGCGGTTGTCCTTCACCAGTGTGTCCATCTGGGCAAAGACATCTGTTACCGCCATGCGCCCGCCGGTTTCGCGAAGGGCGTAAGCGGGAACACACTGCAGCACAAACTCAGTAATGATCCCCAGGGTCCCGAGCGACACACGTCCGGCATTGAACACATCCGGATTGTCATCCGCGGAACAACTGATGATGCTGCCGTCAGCTGTCGCGATGCGAAGGCCTGCGGCCTGCGACGAGACAGAGCCCAGCGTCAGACCTGTGCCGTGAGTGCCTGTTGAAATGGCACCCGCAATTGACTGGCGATTGATGTCACCCTGGTTGGCCAGGGCCAGGCCGGCTTCAAGCAGAGGTGCGCCAAGGTCACAGATCTTGGTCCCGGCCTTGACCCGAGCCCGCGCTGTCGAGACATCCGCGTCCACAAGACCCTGGTGGCCGTCGATGTTGATCATCGTCCCGTCTGTGATGACGATTGGCGTGAACGAGTGACCCGTGCCCGGCGCCCGGACCGGACCACGTCCCTCTTCAGCCGCAGACCGGATGGCATTGCAGATTTCGTCTTCATTGCTGGCGGTAACATGGGTGGAGGGCGAGCAGGTAAGAGCGCCAGACCAATTGGTCCAAACGGAGCTTTTCTGTTGAACAGTCATCGGGCCTTCGATGTACCTCTTGTCAGGTGTTCATTCTTGCGGCCAAGCATCAACGAGAATGAGTTTGGATGCAATGCGCGGCGTCGGGTCCGTTAAAACAGGCGGACAAAGAAAAGCCCCCCGGACGACTGTCCGGGGGGCTTCTTTAGGCTTCTCGTTGTTCGGCAGGTTTACCGAACGCCGCGGCGGCGCAGTGCTGCCGGGTCGAGATTGTCTTCGCTCAGCTCGTCATAGCCGAAGTTGATCTCACGTTCCTGGTTCTTCAGGCCCTGAACGTTGTAGTAGTTCGCCTGAATGTCATAGGTGACGTCAGAGTTGTTCCAGCATGTTGGTACATCATAGTAGTTGATGATGTGACCTTCCTGAACACGCCACAGCTGACCACGGCTGTCATACATTTCACCGGTCACCATGTTGTATGTGTCCTCGTCGAAGGACTTCACACGGCGGGTGTAGATGTGACGCTGACCTTCACGGATCTTGCCTTCAACGGTCCACACGCGGTGCAGTTCGTAGCGCAGGAGATCCTGGTTGAGAGATGCCGGCTGCAGCATCTGCTCGTACGTGTTTTCAGGGTTTGCCCACTTGTAGGAGTTGTACGCGATGTACTTCTCGGACTTGCCCTTCATTTCCCAGGTGTAGCGGTCCGGTGACCCGTTGAAGAGGTCAAACTGATCAGTCGTCTGACGACCATCAGAGTAGGACTGCGGGTTGTCGTAAGCCACGGTCGGCGCACGACGCACACGCTTGGTGCCCGGGTTGTACTGCCACGCGTTACGCGAGCCCTTAACCTGGTTGATGGTTTCGTGCACCAGCAGCAATTCACCGGCACGGCGGGACGGAGCGATAACCGTCTGCAGGTACTTGAGCGAAATGTTGTTGAGGCTGTCGAAGCTGGGGATGTCCGGGTTTGAGTAGGTGAACACCACTTCGTCATACACCGTAATCGGTGTGAAGTTGGCGTTGCCGTCCGGAGCGATAGACGCGAACTGACGGTTCAGCTTGTAACCGCGGTAGCGCAGGTTGTGGTTCCAGACCAGTTCCACAGCTTCCTGCGGGATCGGGAACGGCGTGCCGATGGTTGCGTTCGCAACACCATTGCCGTCTGCAACCAGCTCACTGTTGAGAGCATTCTGCTTGAACGCAGCGTTCACAAACTCCGGGAAGGAGCAGTTACGGCGTGACGGATAAACGATCATCTTGTAGCCGGCGATGTCGTCGAGCAAAGCGGCATGGGTGCCGGTCAGCTTGTCGGCATACTCAGCTTTGTTTTCAGCCGTGATGGTGAACAACGGCGCATCATCCGCATAGGGATCTGCATAGAAATCACCGGCCGTGTGTGCCGGCGGATTTGCAAGCGGCTCCCATGCGGGGATCGTGCCGTCAGCATTACCTGCCTTTTCGGCGCCGATTGGCGTCAAAGTGGTGCCGAGCTTGTCGGCTTCAGCCTGGCTCACACCAGCTGCTGCAGGCAGGGCAAATGCCGATGCCGTCAGCAGCGCGGCGATCGCACCAGTGCTGGAATTGAAAATTGAACTCATTATTGGTCCTCCTTGTGGGCCCCCAAGTTGGCCTGTCCGTGAATAACGGACACCCCACGTTCTGCGGGTATTAAAGCCATTACTGACCTGAACGTGATCAGTCCGGATGCTGCAGATTTCCCAGCACCGTTTGATTTCACCAAGTCACATAGCACGGAACAGTCATAAATGAAGATGAATTCCTAGAAAGGAGCTACGCAGAAACCATACAAACCCTAATGATTTCTTGAATTATGCGTCAAATTGGCTTGAAAGCGCGGGCTGCATCCACACCCCGTTTGATCTGATCATTTGTCAACTTGGGCGTAAGCGCTTCAATAGCTTCGGCCGGATACTTGGGGAAGCCATTTTCGTTGGCGAGGATGTAGTACATGTAGGCCTTGACGACGTCTTTCTCGACGCCATCACCCTCTTCGTAGAGCACACCCACATTGTACTGGCTGGCCGGGTGTCCGCGCAGGGCGGCCTCCTCAAACCACTTGGCGGCCTCTGTCCGGTTCTGCTCGACGCCGAAGCCCCAGTCATAGGCACTGCCCAGGTCGCCCATGGCACGGCTGTCACCCATGTCTGCTGATTTGCGCAGCCATTTCAGGCCTTCGTCAAAACTATGCGCGACCGACTGTCCATCCATATACGCCGCACCGATCTTGTACGCGGCACCGGCATCGCCTGCCTCAGCCGCCTCCTGCCAGATCATTAGCGCCTCGGGATACAGCCCGCGCTTGTACAGATCTTGCCCCCCGGCTTCGGATCGTTCGGCTTCCGCCACCACACGAGCAATTGCGTCATCATCACCCTGTGCCAGCGGACGCGGCGCCGTGGTTTCCGCTTCGGAGGTTGCCTCCAGGGCTTCAGCTTCACTTGCGGCGGCATCCAGTGGAGGAGACTTGGCATCAGCCATGCTGACCCAGATGAGACCGCCGACGGCAATCGCACAGGCGACTGTGAGGGCCTGCACAGAGAGCGAGGCGCCATCGTCCGCTGCTGCGGCTTCTTTGGAGTCAAACCGTTTCGTCATGTCGTCATCTCCCTGACAGGCGCACACGGACGCCGTTTGCCCGATAGTTTGCTACCGGCACTCTTATCTATTCAATATCTAGGGTGAAAACGTGGCGGATCGAGACCGTCAATCGCAAGTTACACTTCCGTCAGGTCGCTCACGCTTGTGTGTGCCGGTCTTCAAGTTCGGCGCTCTTTTGTGAAATGGCGCGCCCGGCAGGACTTGAACCTGCAACCTACGGCTTAGAAGGCCGTTGCTCTATCCAGTTGAGCTACGGGCGCAATCAGCGCGGCGGCGTGGCGGGGCCGCTAGTGCGTCCAGTTGCCGTCGACGCGGTCTGATCTGAAATTGTCTGAATAGGCCTTGGGGCGCGCGGCTCGTGGCTGCGCCTCAAACACCTGATAGGCAATCTTGTGCCGTTCGGCATAGGCCACGGCTTCTTCCTTGCTGGAGAATTTCAGCTGCAGCTGGCCGTTCATGTCGCCGGAACTGGTCCAGCCCATCAGGGGATCAATCTCACGGGCCGTTTCCGGCTCATACTCCAGGACCCAAAGATTGGTCTTTGCGGTGCCTGATTGCATGGCCGTCTTGGCCGGCTTGTAGATGCGCGCCACCATGTTGTTCCGCTTCCCCTGAAAACCGCTCTAGATATTCGCATGTATGGCGGACTCTCCGCCAAAAAAGCAACCCGCTTGATGTGCTCTGGTCCGGCGCTTAGCCCGGCACTTTCGCCCTGATCAGATCAGCCAGACTGTCCGTAAGTTCCGCTTCCACATCGAGTGGCTGTTTCTTCAGTTCCGGAGCACGTTCAGCCAGCTGCTGAATGAGTTCTGCCGGCGGAGAGGCAAACTGCTGCAGGCCGATTGCCAGGGCGTTGGCGCGTGTCAAAAGCGTACTGCCCACGCCGGGCTCCAAGCCCCCTGCCCGTTCAATCGTCGCTCCGGCCACCACCATGCGCTCGGACAGCTGCTTCTTGAAGTCGATGAGCGCGTCGATACCCGCACCCGGTTCCAGCTGCGTGAAAAGAAGGCTGAGCAATGACAAAAGAGCATGGGGACGAAGGATTGCCTGCGCCAGGACAGTGGCGATTTGTTCCGGAGCCATGCGGTCTGCCGTAAGGCCTGCCTCGACCGCATCAAAGCACTGGTCAAGCTTGCGCACGAGGACAGCGAGGAACAATGCCTCCTTGCTGGGGTAGTAGAGGTACACAGTCCCCTTGGCGAGCCCGGCACGTTTGGCGATCTGCAGCATTGTGATGTCGTGATACGACGCATCGAGCAGCGCGGCCTCCGCAGCCTGCAGCAACGTTTCGGCACGGGCCTGCTTGGCTTCCGGCGCACGTGCCTTGGGTGTACCGGTACGCGCGGGTGCTTCAGCTGCAGCAGAATTCACGACTCTTGCCTTTCGGATCGAGGAACCACGATTCCCCACTAAATGTTCGAAGTTAAGATACGGTCCCCGGTGGTGCACACCAAGTGCAAGAAATGGGACCCAGACCTCCATAAGGCGCTGTTTCGGCCGATTTTGGCAGGTTTTTTGACGATTTAGGGGAAGTAACGCCAAAAAACCTTATGTAAAATAGGGTTTTGTCCTGGCGCGTAAACAGCGCGCAACGTCGCATCAAGGCAACTTGAATCCCAGCCGTAGTTGGATTCCACGACGCGGAATTCCCGAGCCTGGCAGATGGTCTGGACACCACACATGACTGGAAGCCCGATATGATTGAGATGAGATCCGCTGACCTTGAGGATGCGCCGGATATTGCACGGATTCACGTGTCGTGCTGGCGCGACGTCTATCCGTTCATGCCGGAAGAAGTGCACGCCGCGCGTGGCTACGACGTTCGACTTGAACAGTGGACGGATCTGCTCGGCACTCCGGATCCCAACAGACAGATACTTGTGGTGGAAGATGATGGGACCACCATTGGCTTCACCATGGTGAAGGAAAATGAAGACCCGGCAATTCCCGAGGCACGGGGCGAACTTCACGCCGCCTATTTTCTCCCCCAGTACCGGGGTCATGCGATCGGGATTCATGCCCTCAACCGCATGATTCACTTCCTGTGGAGCAGGGATTTGTGGCCGGTCTGCCTGTGGGCATTCCGCGATAATCCGGTTCGCGAAAAATATGAGAAGGCAGGCTGGACCCCGGTGGTCCACCGCGAGCGCGATGTGGCCGGCGTGATGATTCCAGAAGTTGGCTACACGCTGGCGAATGAGATGGCTGAAATCTACCTCTACATGAACGACCGGCTGGAAGATGAGGACGACACCACGCGGCTCGCGCCGCCAGAAGATGACAATCCCGCCGCATGAGCAGCATGGGCCATCAGTGTTCAAATGTGTGGTGAAAGTGGTCGGGGCAAGAGGATTCGAACCTCTGACCCCCTGTTCCCAAAACAGGTGCGCTACCGGGCTGCGCCATGCCCCGACCGTGTCCAAAGCGACCGGGCAAATCAGCCCCTGTGCTTCGAAGAGGCGGGACATTGGCGCAATGCGCCGCTCGCCGCAAGTGCCTTTTTTCGGGGTATCTGATTGGCTGTTTCAGCCGCCGACGGGCTGCCGCGTCCGTGACCTGATAATGAGATAAAGAGCGAAACCCGTTGCGACCCCGGGGGCCACAATGAGGGGAATGACCCACAGGCCGTGGCGCACCCCGAACCGGCTGCGCTCATACAGGATCCAGACAATCAGGATGACACCACACAGGATGGTGTCGAGCGAGTAGCCGGAGGCATAGGGGTTCACAAACCCTGCCGCAAAGGCCCCGAGAATATCTCCGCTCTCAAGCAGCGGCGGGACGACAATGACAAAAAAGGCGAGCGTGAATGCGCCTCCAAGCGCAAGACACAGGATTTCGAACGTGGTCTTGTTCATGTTGGCCTCCCATCGGACGGGTTCCCCGTGCAGATGCCCGGTTCAAACCCTTACCACGTTGACCGGCTGCCTGCCTTTACTTCTTCTTGTGGCGGGGCATCAGCTTGAAGACGCCCGTTGCATGAAGGATAGGCCGCGCGCCCACATAGACGTTGGCATCAACAAAGGCCACTGACCGGGTGGCACGCGAAACGGTCGCCGTACCCTCGACCCAGTCACCCACCTTGGCGATGGACAGAAAGTCCGCATTCAGACGGATGGTGAGGCCGACAATCTGTGTTGCACGCCAGACAGCAGTTCCCATCAGGCCATCTGCAAAGGCGGTGACGAGACCGCCATGGACGATACCCATGCCGTTGCAGTGCTGCTCGGCTGCGCGGAAGCCATGGAGGAAGCTTCCGTCATCATCAATGCGATGAAAGAATGGGCCGTTGTGGGTCGTGAAAGGGCCGCGATTGGTGCTCTCTTCAAAACCCTCAGGAGGATTTGGGCCGATACTGCCGGTTTTCTTGTCAGGAGTCTGTGTTGTCATAGGGCCGGGATATCGCAGCTTGGCACCTGTGTCACCTGCCGGGCGGAATGACGTTTCAGTTGCTCTGATCGGCTGGCCTGCGGTCGAAAATAGGGTGGATCACCTGATCGCCAGTCTTGAGGCCGACGCGCCGCGCCGTCCCGGCATTCACCTCGAGTACGGACAGGACTTCATACCGGGACGAAACGATGGCTTCCGAAAACGGCACGGTATTTTCAGCTATGTGCACGACGCGGCCGCCGGCCGAAATGAAGATCATGTCGAGAGGCAGCGGTGTGTTGCGCATCCACATGTTGATGACGCGCGGGGTTTCAAAGTCAAAGAGCATGCCGGCATCTGCTGCCAGATCCTCGCGAAACATCAGGCCGCGCTGACGGGTTTCATCTGTGTCCGCCAACTCAACGGTAAACACATGTGAGCCGCTGGTTGTTTCCAGTGTGAGCGTGGAGGTGCCTGCGTTCGGCGGACCGGCTTCCTCCGCGCAGGCAGACAGGCCAAGGAGGCTGGCAATGGCAACAAGCATTGCCGCAGCAAGTGTACGCATACTGTGAGACCTGCGCGTCTTCGGGTGGATGGAATTGGGTCTGCTAATCCAGCAGTTCTATGGTTGCCACCATAAGACCTTTGTCACCTTCGCCAAACCTCACAAGAACCTGCTGTCCCTGACGAAGTTCACGAATCCCGGCATCGCGCAGGGTTTCCATGTGGACGAAGATGTCCGGCGTGCCATCTCCCCGGGTAACGAACCCATACCCCTTGGCTCTGTTGAACCATTTGACGGTGGCATTTTCCTGTTCGCCCACGGCAACGACGCGGGGTGCCCGGGATTGCCCGTTGGGCCTGGCAGGCGGCGCCTTGTCGGCACCATCTACCGCGGTACTGTCATCGACCTCAATGACCCTCAGGGCCTGGGTGCCCTTCTCGCGTTTTACCGCGTCACACTCGACCGTTGATCCCTCACGGGCCGAATCCAGCCCGGCCTGCTTGAGACAGGACATGTGCAAAAGCACATCCGCAGACCCGTCTGCGGGAACAATGAACCCATAGCCTTTTGTTGTATCAAACCACTTGACGACGCCGGTTACCCGGAACGCGAGTTCCGCGTCGTTTATGGCCTCTCCCTCAGCCTGCATCTGCGTTTCCGCCACCTTGACCCCCGGCGATTTCGCGCTTCTGTTGCGGCTTGTTGTTGCAGTCTTTTTGTCGACGCCGCTTATTGGTTCTTGATTTGGCGACCTTTGCCAGCCCGCTCGTTCTTATTCTGTGCGTCAAGATAACACACTCCAAAAGTGTGGAGAAGTCTTTGCGAAACATTCAACCGGCCATCACTGCGTAATTGGGTGGATTCTTTCGGTTTTTGCACCGGTTCTGCTGGTCAACAGCAGTCATGCCCATTATCAAAGGGGCCACGGAGCAATTGATCCGGCTTGGGAGCGTTTCGAGAACACAATGTTGCGCGGACTAATTTTGGCGCTTGGGTTGTTTGGCCTGTGGCTGTTGCTGTCCGGAGTCTACAAGCCTTTGTGGATCGGGCTCGGGGCCGCATCTGCTATTGCCGTCACGCTCTTGGTCGCACGAATGGATGTTCTTGATTCGGAGGGTTTGCCGGCGCAGATGCGCTTTGGCACTTTCCGGTACTGGGGCTGGCTGCAGGCCGAGATCGTCAAGGCCAATCTGGCAGTGACAAAAATCCTCCTTTCGCCACGCATGAATATTTCCCCGTCGATTGTTCGCATCAAGCCGACTCAACAGTCCGATACGGGCCGCGTCACTTTCGCGAATTCCATTACGCTCACACCCGGAACTGTCACGGTCGATACGGACGGAGATGCATTCATTGTGCACGCATTGGACGATTCCTTTGCGGACCTGGATGCGCTCTCGGACATGGATCATCGCGTGACAGTCATCGAGAAGCGATAGGACGAGCACACGATGTTTTTTGCCGCCAGCCTCGCTCTCCTTGCCGCCATGCTGCTGATGCTTGTGCGTCTGTTTGCAGGCCCCTCCCTTTATGACCGCGTTCTCGCGCTTAACGCATTCGGCACCAAGACGGTGTTGCTTATCGGCCTCGTGGGCTTTGTGACTGACCGTCCGGACTTCATGGACATTGCCCTGCTCTATGCGCTCATCAATTTCGTAGGCACCATCGCCGTCCTGAAGTTCTTCAGGTACCACGGCCTTGGTGACATTGATGAAGATGCTGCCGCCGGCAAACCGGGAGCATCCTCATGATTGAGATGGTCCTGGATATCGCCACTGGGATTCTACTGGCCGGCGGGAGCTTTTTCCTGCTGGTGGGGTCAATCGGCGTCCTGCGCCTGCCTGACTTCTACTCCCGCATGCATGCAGCCGGTGTGACGGATACGCTCGGGGCGGAACTGATCCTCCTGGCGATGATACTTCAGACCGGCTTCAGCCTGATCACGGTGAAACTGATCGCCATAGGCTTCTTCATGTTCTTCACCAGCCCGACTTCTACCCACGCCGTTGCAAACGCGGCCTGGGCGGCGGGCGTCCGGCCGCTCCTTGGCAAGGATCTGAAACCGGGCGATGGCGAGGCAGGCCCGAAAGACGGAGCCGCCTCATGAATGCGATTGTCATTGATCTGGTGCTGTTCACCCTGCTGGCCGCCGTTGCCATCCAGATTGTCCGCCTCAACCACCTGTTCGTGGTGACCATGCTGTCAGGTGTGTTCAGCCTGCTCACCGCCGGTCTGTTCATCACCATGGACGCCCCGGATGTGGCGTTCACCGAGGCCGCCGTCGGCGCCGGCATTTCTACCGTGCTGATGCTCGGCACCCTTGCCCTGACCGCTCACTCCCAGAAGAAGACCAAGGGCACGCAGGTAGTCCCCCTGCTGGTGGTGGTTGCAACAGGCATGGCGCTGATCTACTCGACCTTCGATATGCCCGCATTCGGTGATCCTCAGGCTCCGTCGCATACCCATGTCGGACCGTTCTACATTGAAGAAACACCGGAGCTGATCGACGTGCCCAACATCGTGACGGCCGTGCTGGCCAGCTATCGCGGCTTCGACACGCTGGGTGAGGTGGTTGTTGTATTCATGGCGGGGGTCGGGGTGCTTGCACTGCTTGGCCACAAGCCCATCCGCCGCGCGGTTGAAGCCCGCACGCAGACGGCCAACCGCAGGGAGGAAGATGCATGAACCAGCACATCATCCTTCGCGTGATTACCAAGATCCTGATTGCACCGATTATCCTCTTTGGCCTCTACGTGCAGTTCCATGGCGACTTTGGCGCCGGGGGCGGCTTTCAGGCCGGCGTGATCATTGCGGTCGGCTTCATTCTTCACGCCCTGATTTTCGGCCTCAGCACAACGAAACTGGTGATGCCCCTTTGGGTCGTGCGCACGGCGGCCTGCTTTGGCGTGCTTATCTATACGGGCGTCGGCGTTTACACGATGCTCAATGGCGGCAACTTCCTGGATTATGATTTCGTCTCCCACGACCCCGTGGGCTATGCAGTTGCTGGCCAGCATCTGGGTATCCTGATCATCGAAGGCGGCGTCGGGCTGACGGTGGCGGCGGTCATGGTGCTTGTCTTTTACGGTTTTGCTGACGCGGCAGGCCTCTTCGGCGCGGAGCGGGATTAGTCATGGAAGACAGCCAGTTCCTCGAATTTGTCATCGGCCGCTACAATTATTGGCTGGTCATCGTTTTGATGATGGTCGGCCTGTATGTGGTCGTGGCGCGCGGCAACCTTGTGAAGAAGCTTGTTGGCCTCAACATCTTTCAGGTGTCGGTTTTTCTCTTCTACATTTCCGTCGGCAAGGTGGCTGGCGGCACGGCGCCGATCTATGTCGATGACCCCAACGCCCTCTATTCCAATCCCCTGCCCCACGTTCTGATCCTCACGGCAATCGTGGTCGGTGTTGCGACCCTTGCCGTTGGCCTCAGCCTCGTCATCCGCATTCAGCGGGCCTATGGCACCGTTGAGGAAGACGACATCCAGACCGCAGACGCCGGCCGGGATGCATCACCGCGGGCCGGGGGCGCGAGCGGCACAGGTTCCTCCGCAAGCGAGGGTACGGCCTGATGATGGACTTTGTAATGCTGCACCTGCCTGCCCTGCAGGTGGTTGTCCCCATGCTGGCGGCCCCGATCTGCCTTTTGATGATGCGTGGCGGGCTGGCCTGGGCGCTGGCGCTTGCAACCGCTGTTCTCTGTTTTGCGATGTCGCTGCTGCTTCTCCAGCAGGTCGTCGAAACCGGACCGATTTCCTATCACCTTGGAGGCTGGGAACCGCCCTTTGGCATTGAGTACCGCGTAGACGCCATGAATGCCTTTGTGCTGGTCATCGTGGCCGCCACAAGTGCGCTGGTGCTCCCCTTCGCGCGGCGCTCCATCCGCGCGGAAATCGAGCCTTCCAAGCAGGCATTGTTCTACACGGTCTTCACGCTCTGCCTGACCGGCCTGCTCGGCGTGACGATCACCGGTGACGCATTCAACGTATTTGTGTTCCTCGAGATTTCATCGCTCGCCACCTATGTGCTGGTGGCCATGGGCGCCCGGCGCGACCGGCGGGCTCTGACAGCCGGATATACTTATCTGGTCATGGGCACGATCGGGGCGACGTTCTACGTGATCGGCCTTGGCCTGCTCTACCAGGCAACCGGCACGCTCAACATGGAAGACCTCGCGGTCCGTCTGCAGCCGCTGGGTGACCTCACCAGCGTGCGCGCAGGCTTTGCCTTCATCATGGTCGGGCTGGCGCTCAAGCTGGCGATGTTCCCGATCCATGCCTGGTTGCCGAATGCCTATACCTACGCACCGTCGGTCGTCAGCATCTTCCTGGCGGCAACATCTACCAAAGTTGCCGTCTACGTCCTGCTGCGCTTCATGTTCACGGTGTTCGGGTATGACTTCCCGGTGGTGGAATTGTCGCTCTCAACCGTGTTCCTGCCGCTTGCTGTCATTGCGATGTTTGTCGCGTCCGCCGTTGCCGTCTTCCAGACCGACTTCAAACGTCTGCTCGCTTACTCCTCGGTGGCGCAGATCGGCTACATGGTGCTCGGCTTCTCCATGGCGAGCGTTACCGGCCTGACGGCAACCATGGTGCATCTCTTCAACCATGCAGCCATGAAGGGCGTGATGTTCATGGTCGCCGGTGCGGTCGTCTATCGTGTCGGCTCTACGGCTGTCGCCAGCTTTGCGGGACTTGGCCGCCAAATGCCCTGGACGATGGCGGCCATGGTGGTGGGCGGCCTGTCGCTGATTGGTGTGCCTTTGACCGTGGGCTTCATTTCAAAATGGTACCTCATCCTCGGCGCCCTGGAGACCGGTGACTGGATCATTGCCTTCATGATCGTCGCCAGTTCGCTCATCGCGGTGATTTATGTGTGGCGGATGGTGGAAGTCGCCTATCTCACTCCTGCCCCGGAAGGCGCCAAGCCCGTGAGCGAAGCTCCGCTGTCCATGCTGCTGCCCATGTGGGCGCTGGCGCTGGTTTGCATCTACTTCGGCATCAACGCGGAACTGACAGCGAGCGTCGGCCAGATGGTGGCTGAGGCCCTGCTCAATGGAAATGGAGGCAGTTCGCCTCTCGTCACGCCGGATGTTCTGCCGATCATTGAGAATGCCGTGGAAGGAGGCGCGCCATAATGCTGCTCTCCCCCCTTGGCATTGGCTTCGACACCGCCATGCTGATTGCAATCCTCCTGCCGATGGTGGGTGCCGTTCTTCTGGTTCTTGCCGGTCGGTGGCCAAATCTGCGCGAGGCGGTCACGCTTGCTACCTCTGTTGCGCTGTTCATCACGGTTCTGCATCTGCTCGGTGGCTATCTCGCCGGTGAAGCCCCGCGACTGGTTCTGTTCGACGTGGTGCCCGGGTTGCCTCTGGCATTCAGGCTTGAACCTCTCGGCGTCATCTTCTCGCTTGTGGCCAGCGGCCTGTGGATCATCACGTCGCTCTATGCCATCGGCTATATGCGCGGCAATAACGAGAAGAACCAGACGCGCTTCTATGCCTGCTTTGCCATCGCCCTGGGCGCGGCCATGGGCATCGCCTTTGCGGACAATCTGCTGACGCTCTTCATTTTCTATGAAGTCCTGACGCTCTCGACCTATCCGCTGGTCGCCCACAAGGAAACGCCGGAAGCCAGACGCGGTGCGCGCATCTATCTCGGCATCCTGCTGGCGACATCCATCGGGCTTCTGCTGCCTGCCATCATCTGGACCTATGCTGTTGCGGGCACCGGAGACTTCCAGCTCGGCGGCATTCTGGAAGGCAAGATAGACGAAGCGTTGCTGCCTATCCTGCTTGGCCTTTACATGTTCGGTATCGGCAAGGCGGCGCTTGTGCCGATCCATCCATGGCTGCCTCATGCCATGGTGGCACCGACGCCGGTCTCTGCCCTGCTCCATGCTGTGGCTGTTGTGAAAGCCGGTGTATTCACCGTCCTCAAGGTGACGGTCTACATCTTCGGCACGGACTTCCTGTCATCGACCGATGCCAGCGTCTGGCTGATGTGGATTGCCGCCTTCTCCATTGTCTTTGCCGGCATCATTGCCATGACCAAGGACAATCTGAAGGCCCGACTGGCCTACTCGACGGTCAGCCAGCTTTCCTACGTCACGCTCGGAGCCATGCTGGCGTCCGGCTACGGCATTACCGCAGGCGCCCTGCAGATCATGATGCATGCGACCGCGAAAATTACGCTCTTCATGTGTGCCGGGGCCATCTACGTGGCCACACAGAAGACAGAGCTAAGCCAGATGGATGGGCTTGGGCGCCGAATGCCCTGGGTCTATGGCGCGTTCACTGTGGGCGCCCTGGCCATCATCGGCATTCCCCCTCTGGGTGGCGACTGGGTGAAACTCTATCTCGTCATGGCTGCGACAGATTCAGGCGAGAAGTACGTCATCTACGCGCTCATCCTCGCCTCGCTGTTGTCCATCGGCTACCTGTTGCCGGTGGTGGCCCGCGGCTTCTTCGGCAATCTTGGAGACCGCACCGAGCCCGCGGCACAGTTCAATGATGCCATGCCGTCCGAAGAACGCATACGAGCGCCGCGGCTGACAGTCATTGCGCCCGTCATCACAGCCGCGCTGTGTTTCCTCACCCTGTTCCTTGTCGGGCCGCTCAAAGAGCTGATCGCGCCCCTCACTGGCGCCCACTAGGGAGGCTGTTTGATGTCTGACACACCAAAAGGCGTCTGGAGCTGGGCGTTGGGAGTACATGCAGACCGCAACATGCTGGTCTTCATTCTTGTCCTGTGTGCGATCCTCGCCATTGCCGGGTTTGTCTTCCCGTCCGAGGGCCTCCCGTTCATCTCCGAAATCCCCATGGGTGCAGCCATCGCCGCGTTCGGCGCCGCCCTTGTGGCCGTCGTGGCCGCATGGCCGCTGCGCTTCCTGCTGCGCCGCCGGATTGGCTACTACAACGAGAAGGATGATCCGCGATGAGCATGGCACCGGACATTTTCGGCGGTGCCCTGGATGGACTGTCTCCGGGCTTCCTGCTGATACTCCTTGGACTGCTCGCAACAATTCTGCCGCGATCAATGCGGCCGCTGATGTCAGTGATTGCACCACTGCTGGCATTACTGCATCTCCTTGCCCTGCCCGCCGGTCCGGGCGGCACCTTCGAGATCATCGGCGTCACCGTTACCACCTTCGACATTGGTCAACCCGGCTTTGCCATCGCGGTGAGTTTCCTGGTGGCAGCCACCGTGGGCGGTATCTTCAACTGGCATGAACGTGCCGGGCTGCCTGTTGCCGCAGGTCTGATCTACACGGGCTGCGCCACCGGCGCCGTCCTTGCCGGCGACCTGCCCAGTTTCTTTGTATTCTTCGAGATTTCATCCATTGCGGCCGCCTTCCTGATCTGGTCCGGCGGCACCAGCCGGTCGCTCGGTGCGGGCATGCGTTTCGCGGTTGCCAACGTGCTGGCAGGTGTCCTGCTGCTGGAAGCGTTTCTGCTTACCTACAAGGCCACCGGCAGCATCGCATTTTTCACCGGGGATCTGAGCACGTCAGCGGGTGTTTACCTGATCCTCGCGCTTGGCATCCGGTCGGCCTTCCCTGTCCTGCATGCCTGGCTGACAGACGCCTATCCGGAGTCCACACCCGGCGGCACCGTATTGCTGAGCGTCTTTGCCATCACGACGTCCGTATACGCCCTGATGCGGTTCCTGCCCGGTGAAACACTGCTGACATTCATCGGCCCGGTCATGATCGCCTTCCCGGTGCTGCTGGCGCTCCTGGCAAACGATCTGCGGCGGACGCTGTGCTACGGCCTGATAAGCCAGGTCGGCCTTGCGGTTACTGCCATCGGCATCGGCACACCTGAAGCACTGGCAGCTGCAACCACACTGGCGATTGCCAATGTTTTCGGGTTCCTGCTGATGTTCATGGCCATCGGCGCGGTGCTTTTCCGGACAGGAACCGCATCGGCGGCCGACCTAGGGGGCCTCGCCGCCCAGATGCCGTGGACAGCCACATTTGCTGTCATCGGAGGGCTGTCAGTTGCCGGACTGCCCATCCTCGCGGGCGGGACTGCCATCCCGGCGCTCCTGGCGTCCATATGGACAAGCACGGGCCCCTATGTGGCCGCGCTGGCGCTCTTTGGTGTTGCCGGGGTCTGGGCGCACGCCGGATTGCGTGTGCCGGCTGCGGCCTTCTTTGGCGAACGTGCCAACGCCACGCCTGTGGCGGAAGCCCCGTTGCACATGCGCATTGCCATGCTTGGTGCAGTTGGTGGATGCCTTGCCATCGGCTCGATGCCCTATTGGGACAATGTGGCGTTCGATGCCGCCGGGCTTGTCCTGCATATGCAGGTGCTCGCATTCTCTCTGCTCGTCTTCGCTGCGGCGAGAGCGTGGGGTCTGCTGCCCCGTGATGAAGCTTCGGCACTGATCGATGTGGACTGGCTCTACCGCCGTCTTGGTCCGTCTCTGGTGGGCGTTGTGATGACCGTGACGTCATCGGCCTATCTTGCCTGGCAGAATTTCATTAGTGCCCGGCTGACCGGTGCCTTCCGTGCCATGTTCGCCGCCGCCGGGCCGCAGGCCAACGTGGCCACCACCTGGGGCACCGGCCTGGGCGTTCTGTGGGTGGCCGTCCTGCTGGTGGTGATGCTGGTCGTCAGCTACATCTGACGATCGACGCAACGTCACACCCCGTTCAGGCCCACAAAGACGCCTAGCGGGCCAACCGTCACCGTGCCTGCATCAGAACGGGCCTGCCCCAGCACAAGCTTGGGGCTGGTTTGAGAACCAGTCTCCAGCTCGCGTGTTTCATCTCCAAAGTTGAAGACGCAGGTCATGGTTGTCTCACCGTCACTGCGTGTGAAGGCCAGCATGTCGTCCGGTGTTTCCAGCAGGGAGATGTCGCCCGTTTGCAGCGCCGGGTTGTCCTTACGCAGCGCGATGGCCTTTCGGGAAAAAGCAAGGACGGATGATGTACTTGCCTCCTGAACATTGACCGACATTGCCGCGTGGGCCGGCCCCAGAGGCAACCATGGCTCCGTTGTGGAGAAACCCGCATGCGCGGCATCAGCCGTCCATGGCATCGGTGACCTGCAGCCGTCGCGGCCCTTGAAATAGGGGAAGTAGAGCTTTCCAAACGGGTCACGGACCTGTTCGCGGGTCACGTCAATGTCGTCCAGACCCAGTTCTTCGCCCTGATACATCAAGGCGGTACCGCGCAGACACATCAGCAGAGCCATGCCCAGTTTGGCAACATGCGCCTTGTCACGCCCCTTTGCCCACCGCGTGACCGGACGCGCGACGTCATGGTTGGAAAACGTGACACAGGGAAACAGGTCATCCACCGGGCCGGCGATGCGCGTGTAGTAATGGTCAAAAATTGACCGCTCCAGATTGGCTGCGTCCAGCAATGTGAATGTGTAAGCCGTATGCAACCGGTCATCCCCGCCGGCATACTGGCCGAGAATTTTCTCGCCAGCCGCAAACTCGCCAAACACCAGTCTGTCGTCATAGCCGTCCACAACCTCACGGATGCGGGTCATGATCGCTACATTTTCAGGCTGGTTCCAGTCATGATCATGGAACTGGAGCCGGGCGGGATGGCTCCAGCTGAGGCCCGTTCGTTTGTCCATCGGGACCGGTGTGTTGTCGCCCAGCGTCGCGTCATGAACATAGGAGTTTGCGACATCCAAGCGGAAACCGTCGACGCCCAGATCAAGCCAGAAGCGCAGGACATCCAGTACCGCAGCCACGACATCGGGATTGTGAAAATTCAGTTTGGGCTGCGTCCGCAGGAACTGATGAAAATAGTACTGCCGACGCAAGGGGTGCCATGACCAGGAAGCGCCCCCAAAGGCAGCGAGCCAGTTGTTCGGAGGCGTGCCGTCCTCACGCGCTTCCGCCCACACATACCAGTCAGACTTGGGGTTGTCCTTGGACGTCAGGCTCTCCTGAAACCAGGCGTGCTGGTCTGACGTATGGCTTAGCACCTGATCAAGAATGACCTTGAGGCCGCGCGCATGGGCTTCCTCCAGCAACCTGTCGAAGGCGGCCATCCCGCCCATGCCTGCATCCACGTCCACATAGTCGGCAACGTCATACCCATAATCTTCGTTGGGTGATGGGTAGATGGGCGACAGCCAGACAGCATCTACGCCAAGAGATGCAACATAGTCGAGCTTGCGACGGATG